>Ga0209232_1000708_pt1 | contig 19442 bp, 33 predicted proteins | sample ETNvirenome_2_60_FD_184066 | JGI IMG/M metagenome (GOLD analysis project Ga0209232, IMG submission 184066) | Marine viral communities from the Pacific Ocean - ETNP_2_60 (SPAdes) (version 2) | ecosystem: Environmental > Aquatic > Marine > Oceanic | place: Pacific Ocean | collected 2013-06-22
AAGGAGGCATTGTATAATCTATACCAGCACTTCCTATTTTTGATGATTTATCTGTCCAACCTAGATTAGCAGAGCCATCTGTTTTTAAAACTTGCCCTGTAGGGCCATCAGCAGATGGTATTTGAAAAGCAGTATTGCTTGCTTGAGATTGTATTTTTTTTACGACTATTTTACCCATTAGCTTACCACTCCATCTTTAAATACTCCATACAATTCCATAAAACCTGAAATAAAATTGTAACCAGCTGCATTAAAAACTTTAATGCCCATTGGATGTCTTCCTGTATTATCGCCAGAAGCCAAACCACCATTCAGATTACCTAAATATACTTGCTCATTAACATAAGCTGCCTCATCAGTATTAGTAGTATAATCACTCTTTGCTATTACAGAAGGAGAGCTAGCAGGATTAATATAAAAAACAGCATTAAGCAGACCTGCTGCATTATTTGCTTGGTCTTGACTTATAGTAGTTCCACTAAAATAATCTTCGTTACTAGGTCCATTACCAGTTCTATAATTAGTATATCTAGTAAAATACTGTTTTTGACCAGAGTTAGATTGATTTATACTTCCTGTTTGATTTGATTTACCTTGTATTCCCATTTTAGAGTAAGTAGCATTAGTGTTAGACCCACCACTGCCAAAGAAATCTGTTCCATCTTGTTCTATTAACTGTAATGAAGGTCTCCAACTACTACCTGTTGCCGTTCCTAGACCTCTTATAACTAGTTTCATTGTTCTTATAGTATTTAAATCAGTATTTGTGTAACCTGTTGGTACAGTTAAACTAACACTAGAAGCAGCTGTTCCTCCTGAAAATACATACTTATCAAGAAGTCTTGCTCCTTGTTGATTTTCCTCATTATTCATTGGGTTTGCACCAGCTGTAGTTGCTGTTAAATTACCATTTGCATCCGTAACAAAAGTTTGATCATCAGCTGCACTTGCAGGAAAAGTTATGTTAGTTCCGTTTTGTGCTTCTAACTGAGCTCCTCCAAAAATAAGATTACCTGCGTTATTTGATGATTGTATAACTTGTCCGTCAGTACCATCTGTAGTTGGTATGGTTAAAGTTGGAGCACTACCTGCCGAATTTTTTAAACTATTTACTACTAAAATACTCATGTTTTTCTCCTATGCACCATCATTAAGACAATAATACAAACAAACAGTTCCTTTTTTCCAATTACCACCATTCATCAATTCTAATGAAAAACCTGCTGCATAACCTGTTGACATTGAAAAATTACCTTGATTACCTCTTCCTTGATAAACTGTTGAAATCATAAAATTTTGATTATTATTACCAGTGTGATACCCATTTACCTCTACAACACCATCAAAATCGTACTTTGCATTGTAATGTTGTAATTGAAAATTCAAGTCTCTAAATGACATACTACTGTTTTGAGTTTGTAATCTATTCCAATCACCATAAGTAGTATTAACTGAACCATTTTGCATTGATGTACCACTAGGTCCATCATTTATTTTAATGTAATTATAAGTTCCTGTGTTATAATTAAAACCATAACTATTACTTGAAGCCTGACTAAGATGACCTATTTGAGAATAGGCAATAGGATTATTACTAGAGTCAATAGGTTTAATATGAAGATACCAACCTCCATTTTGTGCTGCAAGACCATAAGCCTCCATATAATAACTAGAAACATCTGAAGCATTTACACTATCAGGTATTTTTAAATTCATTGTCGAAACACCTTGATTACCAGAAGAAGATTCAGTTCCACCATAAGTATTAATAGTAGCATTAAAATCTGCTTTATCAGCAAGCCTCCAACCAATATGAGAACCTATTTTCATTGGATCACCACCAGCAGCATACCAACCTAAAGTTGTACTTCCACCTGTTCCTAATGCTTTTCCTGCTTGAATGTTAGCAGGGGTTGTGTAAGTAACTGTTCCTGCTGCATTTGTTACTTTTTGAAGTCTATCTCTCCATGAAAGAACGCCTGAACCATTTGTTTGCAACATATCACCAGCACTAGGTGTTGCTGTTGGTAAGGTAAGAGCTGTTCCTCCGTTATATTGTATTTGATCTACTGTTAATAATGACATTTTTTTATCCTATGCGTTTAATGTAACTGTGTCACCTAAGTTTAGTGTGGCATGAGAAGTTGCGTCAATAACTTCAACGCTTCCTGAACCAGTAATTGCTACCGAGCCTACCACATTAAATTGTCCTAAAGCAACTGTAATTTCTGTGATTGTGCCAGAAGACCAAAAAGGAGAAACTTCGTTAGCGTATGCTGTATCTGCAATATAATATACTGCATCATCAAAAACAGTCACTGAACCATTTGCACCTATTGTTGTTCCATCTTTTGCTGTAAATACTGCACCTAGTGTAAATCCACCTGTTGTTTCAGGTATAACATTTTGTGCTCCATTAATAGTTCCTGAAGCAGAAGATATATCAACAGCAGATAAAACACCTGCTCTTTCTGCTGGTAATGTTACAAATGCTTGTTTTTCACCTGCACCAAAATTAACTAATCCATTTGAATTAGATGATTCAAAAACAAAATCTCTACTTAATGTAGTACCACTAGATGTATAAGTTCCTATTCCTGTTTCAAATGTATTGTTTGCTGTGTCTACGATAGCGTATTGCGTTCTTGCTCCGTCACCTAAAATACTAAAAGCCTGAAATCCATCAACAGCACCTGCGAGAGTAAGAGTGCCTGTACCTGTTGTAGTAGTAGTTTCTTTTACTCTATCTGATATTTTCAGACTAAAATGAGGCATTTATGCAAGCCTTATTATAGCATTTGTTGCGTCAGCAGTTGGGAACTGAACTGTAAAATCACCACTTGTAGATGTTTTATCAGCACCAAAATCTAAAACAGCAACAGCCGCATTTGAAAGATTTGTATTATAAATAAGTGCTCCTCTTGCAGTAATAGAACTAGCTGACCAAGTAACATCACTAAAATCACAAAAAGCTGTAGTGCCTGAAGTAGCAGGTGTTGCATTAGTTAATACTTTTCCACCTGATACATAATTAGTTCCAGTAGCTTCGTTAGTTGTAGTAAATGCAGTTGTTCCTGCATCTAAACTTGCTGCATTTGTATACAAAGCAATTTTAAATGTATTACCACCTGATCCTGATGTTTTAAAATTATGACCTGCTTCTAAAAGTTGACGCTTGAAAGAAGTAGTCATTGCTTGCGTTATCGCCATTATAATCTCCTAATTATATCTGAGCCACATTTGTGGCCTTCTTTTTCTAATGTATATATTAATGTACTTCTATCTGATTGAACAGCTTTTTTCATGTAATCTAATACAACAGTGTAAATATTATTTCTAAACTCTTTTGCTTGTTGTTGCAATACAGGATCAATATTATCTGAATATTGTATAATTTTGTTTGTTGCTTGTTCTGCCCAATACTCTATTGGATGTCCTGAATTTTTTGTTGTTGTAACAATTACATTTCCTATAGATAATCCTATACCTTCTGTTATTGACATTAATTTTTCTCCTTTATTCTACTGCTTGTCTAGGTTGTCCATATCTATAGCTATCTTGCATGCTTTTACCTGCTGATTCGTTTCTTAATCTTAATATGGCCTCTTGGTATTGTGATTCATATTGTTGTTGCATATCAGCCTCACCTTTTATAAAAAGATTTGCTTGAACCATGCTTCCATATAAAAGACATTCTGGTGCATTTGTTCCTAACCATGTTTCTCCACTTGAAACTTCTGTAATAGACGCAGGACTATAAAAATAATGTAATTCTGTTATATATCCATTAGTTGGTGTAGGAGCTAACATAAAGGTATCATCATCAAACAATGCATAGTATTTTGGTTCTCCTTGTACAGATGCATTAGGATATGCTTCTCTTAAAAAAGCTACCTCTTTTAATAATAAAAAAGATTGTTTACTTGAATCTGTAACAGATAAAGAAAAAGGTGCTAAAAAATCTGAAGGTGTTGAAAGATACTGAGTTCCTGCTGACATTTGACCTTCTACATTTTTTCTAAAATTAGGTAATTGACAAGTTCTAAGTATTCTATCTTCTGCACTTGTTATAAAATTATTTATATTATTATTAAATGTAGTTTCATCTGTATTAGAATAATCTTTAATTGCTTGTACTAAGGTAGTATAAGTATATGACATAATTTAACTCGTTTTTATTGTTACAGAACCAACTGATCCAGTTATTATTAAATTTCCTGATCCTCCTGCATTTCCATTTCCAACAGGATTAAAAGAAAACATTCTTCTGCTTTCTATTAAATTAGAATCTGGTCTTGCAAAAGGCAATGCTTGTGCGTCTTGAAATGCATATCTTCCTTGAAAATTTTGTCCCTGGTCTTTATCCCAAACATCTTTGCCAACTAAAAATCCAGTACGATTTCCTCCAACAAATTCTTGTTTTAAATCTTTTAATTTATATCTAAAACCAGTTCTATCGCAAAAACCGAAAGCATATTTACCTGAAGCATACTTTACCATTTATTCACCATAACTATAACTATAAGGAATAAATTGAATAGATGCTTTTACTCTATCTTCTTGAGCTGCTAAATCAAATTGTTCCATATAATAATCTCTTAATAAGACAGCTCTTTCAGCAAGTTCTGGTCTTTTCATTGCTACTTGAAAAGCAAGACCAGCTACAAGAGCTGGGAGAAAACGAAAAGGAACATCTGCATTAAGACTAGCTGTATCTCCTACATCATACACCCTTCTAAGATAATAATAACAAAAAGTGTAAGTTTCTGTTGAATCAGGTACAGGCCAAAAATTAACTTGAGGAGCTTCTCTTTGTCTATTTATCCATACCTGGATTGGTCTGCCTTGTGTTAATTTACTAGGAATTGTTGAATATGTAGAATTACTAATTCTTGTTATTGGTATATCATTTTGTCTGTCAGAATCTCCAGCATTTGTTCTTATTGAATGTTCTATAAGGTCTACAACATCAGCATCTAAGGTATATGTAGTTTGACCTGGAACTAAAGTTAATTCTTTTTTTTCTATAGTCCAAAGATTTATACCTCTATTTTGCCACTCAATACACAATAAATCTAAAGACCTTCTAGCTGTTCTAAGGTCATATCCAGTTCTAAGCTCTAAACCAGCTCTTTCAAATGCTTCTTCGCAAATTTCTCCAATATCTAAATTAAAAGTTGATGTACCTGTTACTGCCATTTAAAACTCACAAAATTGTTATTCTTTCTTTTTATCAGAATATTTGTCTAAAAGAAACATAAGAAATTCTTTTCCATATTCTATATCAGAAAAACAATGTGTAAAGCTAGTGCCTTCTGCAAACGGATCAATTACTTGCATAATGGCTTGACCATTTTTTTGTTCATCTAATCCAAGGTTTCTTGCATAATCATCAAAAAATTTATAACCACGAGCACGAGCTAACCAATGAATTTTTCCATCATATAATTCATGTTGTGCTAATGCCCAATTATGTTTGTGCCCTGATATGTATAAATCAGCATCACTTTGCCATTTAGCTTTTTTCATCTGAGCATGAAGTGGATTCCATTGTGAATGACCTGGCATATCGTGAGCCGTGTAAATTTTACATTGTTTTCCGTTAGGAAACTCAAGGCATATTCTTGCATCCCAAGGCTCATATATCGTATGTTCTGATTTCATGTATGTAATAGGATCACCTGCACCAGACCAGAGATCGTGGTTACCTCCTACGAGCAAAAGAAAATCTCCTTCTTTTACAAGCCATTCCACGAGCTTCCAGCTAGTTTCAGCAGAAGTGTCCTGATTGGCGTAGAGCCTGCCTAGGCGGCCTACCCAATTATTTTGTAAATCTCCCAAACTGCAACCTTTTATATTAGGATGAGAATTTATTATAGCTAAATCTCTTCTAAGGGTTACCCAATCACATCCATTATCATCAATATGAGGATCACCTAACCAAACTAATCCTATAGGTTCATTTTTTTGAATTTTAACTTTATGCCACTTTAATTTTTCTTTTTTGTTTTTAGCTCTAACAAATCTTTTTTCAAGATGATTTATATATTCTTCTATATCATCTTCTGCATCAGGATTAATACTTTCAAATCTTGGAGCAAAAACTTGTTCTGAATTAGGAATTTTATGTTTAAAATCTCTATTCCAAAATTCATCTTCCGTTATATTCCATCTTGATTTTGCCATTCTACAATGAGCACGAAAAGTTGTTAAAGGTGTTCCTAAGTCTTTAGCTGCTTGTTTTTGTGATCCTGATTTTAAAAATTGATCTAAAGCAGAAATTAAAACATGGTCTTTGACTGAATGATTTGCCATAAATAGCCTCCTCCCTAGAGGGTTATGTGCCTTTATTATCCGTAGTATTTTTTAAAAGAAATAATAATAGTATAAGTGTCGCCTGAACCTGCACCAACAGTAGTAAATAAAATATCACCATTAGTACCTGCTGTTTCTGAGTCTCTTAACGCAGTAAACTCTTTAAAACATATTGTATCAGACCAATCTTGTTTAAGTTCAATAGCTAGTTCATTAGCATTTGCTTTAAAAAGAATTTTAACGCCCATACCTACATTAGAGTACCATATTTTTTCAATACCTACTCTTGTACACTTCTGACCTAGTTGATTATCTTCTAAAGTTAAACCTGTTCCACCACTATTTAAATCAATTTTTACAGCATTAGTTTCTGATGTATTGTCAGGATTAGTAAAAACGCATACTGCTCTGCTACTTCCATCTTGAATTTTTCTTAATGTTGCAGCCATTTACTTCTCCTTTTTAGCAGACCTTACAGCTTGAACAAAACCAGCTCTAGTGTATTTATTTGATGTTTTTTTAGGTTTAGCTTTAGCTTTATCTTTTTTTTCTTCTGTCATTTAGACCTCCTTAATTATTAAGAAAGGTTATTGTTTTGAACATAAAGAACAGTAACTGTAGCAACACCTGTTGTTCCGTCACCATTAGCACCTGTAAAATCAGCAAGAACTTCTAAATCAGTTGTTCCTACATTAGTAGCTTCTGTATCTAAAGTTCCATGTGTTGTTCCTACTGCTTTAGTATTAATACCATCTAGGAAAGCATCTGCATCTGCTGCAGTTCCTACATCAATAGTAGCTGCTCCACCATCATTACCAGCAGTTGTTACATTTAAAATAACATCTACAATTTGTGAGTTTGCAGGAACTACTGCAACTCTTTGATTAAGATGACTTGCACCTGTAATATCTACTAATTTTGATTGTGCCATTGTAACAAAACCTACATTAGTAACATCTGTTCCTACTGTAGTTCCTGTTGTATCGTTAATAGTGCCTGCTTTAATTGGCCCTGAAAATGTTGTTTTACCCATTTTAATCTCCTTGTCGTTGGGTTGTCTAACCGAAGTTAGTCAAGTGATTCGTTTTTATAATTTAATAGTACACAAAAAAAAAGGAGGATGCAAGAGCATCCTCCTTAAAGTTTTCTGCTTTAAAAACCTATGAAGAACCTGGGCTTCCGTAGATTCCTAGAGGGTCTGATACACCAAAGCTGTATCTTTCTCTAGCACGATAACGAACATTACCTGTATCGAAATCTCCATCCATACCAGTTTCTAACGGTGTTCTAACAAAATGTTTCATACCATTAGGTATATCAGTAAGTAAGAACCAAGCGTTTGTATCAGTTAAATAGTGATTAACTGAGTAACCTTGAGGTACTACTCCTAATGACTTAATAGCATTAATATCATTGTCAGCAGTGTTAGGTCTTAGATCAGTTGCTAGTATTCTTTGAGCAACGAACATTAGATTAGATGGTACAATAAGTTTTCTTGCACGACCTGCAACTAATAATCCACGCTCATCAGTATAACCAGAAATATCTATGATAGCAGCTTCTAATGAAGTTTCATTAAGGTCTGCTGCTGTAACTGGTCGATTACTATTGAATCCACCATCTACTAGAGGGTGACCACCCCCTCCTGCTACGCCATCACCAACAGCAGTAAATAAATTTACGCCATCTCCTGACTGAAAAGTGTTAGTAAAACCATTATTTAGAGGAAATGCAGCTTTTACTTGTTTAGTATAAGCCATAGCTCTAGCTAATGCTTTCGTGTATCTGCTTGAAAGACTATCGTAAAGATTATCTTCCATTGCTTCTTCAGTAATCGCAAAACCTAAAGCAATAGTTTCGTGGTTATATCTAGCAGTAAAAGATTCTTGAGCAGAATCATAAGTCATTGCTGCTCCTTCATTTTTTACAGGTGCTTGACCAAAACCAGAAAGTTTCACTTCTTCTTCAAATGAACGATCAGAATTTTCAGTTTCATAAATTTCTGCGTGTTCTGAATCGTATCCTTCATATTCCAAACCAAACAAAGCGTTTAGACCTGGAAGTAGCTCTTTGAGCATCTGGGCTCTTGAAATTGCCATATCTTATTCTCCTATATGCCTAATGCCTTATCGTATGCGTGCATTCCTGCGTTGAATTTCACAATAAGATCAGTGTATGCATCTCCTGGTGTGCTTTCTCCGCTTTCTACGAATCCAAGTATACGAATTGGTAAAGTGTTTGTTGCGGCAGCAGTAGAAGCATCGAGAGCATTTTTACTTCTTCCGATGTCTGTTGAACCTGCGGTTTGCACCACAGCTATGTTACTGCCGATTTTGCCTTTCGCTACAGCTCCATCTGCTTGCATTCTGAACTCAACATTTGGATCGTCTAAAACGATAGCTTCAATGTCATCAGCTGCAATAGATGTGTTGTAGGATTGAGCAAAAGTAAGTTGTTTAGTATTAGGATCAGTATATCTACATCCTAAAAAGATGCCTACAGGTGTGAGTGTTGCAGTACCAGTGTCTTTTGCCACTGTTACAACTCCTCCTGCTACAACAAGTTTCACAAAATCACCATAAAAGATGCTTGTGCCTTCTGCTGATTTAATTGGAATATGTCTTGTTTTTCCACTAAATGAGCCACTTGCTGAAGTAGTACCTACTGGCTCTGCACCCATTGGGGTTGCTTTTGTAGCCATAATTTACTCCGTATTTATGTTTAATGTTTGCCGAATGTAGTCCTAGAAGACCTTTGCGGTTCAAGCATTGGCATTCTCGGATCACTTTCTTTCAAATAATTACTGTCTATGGAATCTACCTGTTGTTGAGCTAATTTATCATAATATTCTCTTCTTGCTTCCACAATTTCAACAGGAGCTTTACATAGTAAAAGACCACCTATTTCAATATTTCCTTGATCTGCCCATCTTGAATTTTGGTCACACAAAACTTTAAGTTCAGGATGGTCTTCTGATTTACAAGCATCCCAACCTTCTCTGAATCTATAAGAAACATTTGGATTGTCTGCTTGACCTATAATAGAAGTTCTTATCCATCTAAAAACATAACCATCTTGTGGTTTTGGATCAGGTAAAACTGATGGTGGCTGCCACGCTTTTGTTCGCTGCGTGTCGGCTCTATCATTATTCCCACGAGTTTCTCGTGGTGTGCGGCTGTCACCTGTAGCTTCTGCTGCTTCAAGTACATCGGATTCAATGTTTTCTTGCTGGTTATTACTTTTACCAACTTCTACATTTTCAAATTTTTTATCTTTAGTCATAATTATCTGTCCTTTACTAGTTGAGCTGCATATTGCTCTGGTGTTATACCAAGTTTCCTAGCGAGGGTAACTTGGGTAGCTGTTAATTTAACCTTTTTAGGTTTTGCTCCATTATTTCTAGTCGCTGGAGCAACTACTTCTGACGACCTGCGAGGTTCTTCAGGCTCTGCTACTGACGCCTGTGCTGTACCCTCGAACTCATTTGGGAATACTTCCCTCATGCGTGAATTAATGCGATCATAATACTCATCTGATGTTGGGTCAATACCTTCTTTCACCACTAGTTTATTATGTAAGCCATATGCAAAACTTGTCATTTCTTCATCTTTACCAAACCACTCATTGTCTACAGCCCATTCTTGAGCTTTTTTATCTGGTGGTGGGGGAGTTGGATTTGACTGTTGTTGTGTTTGTTTTGGTTGTGTAGCTCTTTCTTGTTCTTCAGTTGCAAGAACTTGATTTGCTATTTGTTGTGGAAGATTTACAGCTTGTGAATGTGCAAATGTCGCATCCGTGAGGTTTGCTTGAGCTTGTGCAATCGCTTCTGCGTCACCAGACTCATAGGCCTCCTTATACGCTTTTGTTGCTGCTTTTTTTGCAAATTCTGCTTTTTCTGTTGCTTGTTTAACAAGTTCTTCCTGACCAGTACCAACAAGTCGAGAGAGCCTTTGATTTTCATTAACAGCTCTTTTAGCATGATTAATCGCCTCATCCCTGAGTCGTAATGCTGCTTCTTTTTCTCTTCTTTCTTCATGGTAGTCATATTTTAGTTTTTTTATTCTTTTGTTAGCATTTTCTGATAAGTCAGATATTTCTTCTTTATTATCATCTGTTTTAACATTTCGAGGAGGCTTTCTATCTTCTTCAGGCCTATCGTCTATTACCTCTATTTCTATGTTATCGGAGTCTTTATTTGTGCCTACAGTAGATTTTACTCCTAAAAATTTTTCTTCTGCACTTTGTGAAGTTTCAGGTAATGATTGATTATCTGTTACTTCTTCGGCTGATTGTGTTTCGGTCATACTCTTTCTATGCCTCTTGGGTCTTGAACGACAGCTTCTACATTGTCGTCATTAATAATTCTAAATTCTTTGCCGTGTATTTTTAAGCGTGTGCCTGTAAAAGCACGGAAAACAATCCAGTCTCCTTCCTTGCACCATGCTCCTGATGGGAATTTCTTCTTGTCATCATAGCAATCTTCACCCATTTTTAAAACAAAACCAACTACTGTCGCAATCTCTTCCGTGTGTATTTCAGTTTCAGTTTTATAAATGCCTCCTTTAGTTCTATCTTCTGGTTCTGGTAAAGCAATTAAAATTCTATATCCTTGAGGTTCTGGAAGTTGACTTGCTATATCTTCTTTAGCCTCTGGTTTTTCATCTTTTCTTTTATCAACTACTTTTATCTTTTTTTTAGTCGGTTCGATAACTCCCATTTAGTCCTCCATCATTCTGCTTTCTAAATCAGCAATCTCTCTATCAGCTATAGATAATCCTTCGATAATACCTACAACTTTTTTATATTCTGAGTATTCTTTGGCAGAACCTTGTCCAAGATTTTCTTCAAAATCTTTTCTTCTTTTTTGTAAATTTTGTCTTAATAGACTAAAAGCTGATTCCGCCATCGAAACTCCCTAAATATATTTAAGTATATATTACACAAAAACAATGATTACACAATTATTTTAAAAAAAATTATTCTGCTTCGTTGTCTTGAGTAGTAATTCTTATGTCTATTTCTTGTGATTCTGGAATGTCAGCGTTCAACATTATTCTTGAACTACCACAACCTACAAGAAAAACAGTGACTATAAAAATAAAAACTAAATTTTTCATAATGCCTCCTATTTACTTTGATTGTTAATTTCTCTTTGTATTTCTATTGCGAGCCTTACTCCCTCTGCAAACTCTTTGGCTGAGTTTCCTTCACCTTTCATTGCAGCCTCAAGTAATGCATCTCCAATTTTTTGTCCTAATTTAGCACCTTCAATTTTTTCTTCTGATTGTATTCTTTCCATTTCTTTCATAACATCAGCTTTAATTTTAGCTTTATTATTTTCAGCTTTAGCCATATCAGCTTGAGCTTTTCTCATTAGCTCGCCTTCTTGAATATCAAGCTCTCTGTTTCTTTGTTGTATAATTGGGTCTTCCATTTGTTCTTGTATTTGTTGCTGTTGAGCTTCTTGTTGTTTACGCATTGATAACTTTTCAGCAGCTTGTGCAACAAGTTCAGATAATCTTTTTTCTACATCTGTTGGTAATGGTTCTCCTATAGGAGGTAACGGAACTCCCATTTCTGCCTCAACCTGTTCTCTATACTGGAAAGCCAAATGTTCACGAACATGAGAGTCAACTGCCATCATTATAGTTGATGAAGAAGGACTGTTTTGAGATTGTTCTTGGAACTCTGGGTCTTGAACACCTGCCATATGAACAGCAATATGTGCTTCATGGTCTTGATATTCAAATGCTTTGTTTGGTTTAAGGTTAAGAAAATTCATATTTTCTGTAATAGGATCAGTAGGTTCAAGGTCATCTGTAGTAGGAATGACTTTATCAACATTTTCAATACCTAAAACTTCCAACATCTGTCTATGAAGTTCTTGCATATCGTACATTTCTGGAGCTTGTTGTGCTAACTGAAGTGCCGCTTGATACTGCATAATTCTTTGTGACATTGTAGCGGCATTAGGATTACTTACTGGTATAACATCAACACGACCATCAAAGTCTTCTGACTTTAAAAATTCTTCCGGGTCTTCAAAATATGGATATTCTGGTGGTGTAAAATCTTTTATTATTGTTGTTAATATAACAAACTCTTTATGCATAGCTGCGTGAAGCCTAGATTGAATTGCACTCATAACTTTCATTTGTCTTTCCATAAGAGCAAGAGTAGTTCCAACAGGTGCTTCATTGTTCATGTCAGCAATTTTTAAATCTCCTAAACTTGCAAATCTTCTACCTTCATCAACAATCGTTGTAAGTAATGCATACAGTGTTTGACTTGGTTCTTTGTAAGGTAAAAAAGAAATATTCTCTGCTATAGTACCTCCAGGAACATCTACATCTCTAAACTCTCCAGGCATAATAGGTGTGTCATCACCTTTAATTCTAAGACCTCTAGTTTTAAGACCACCTGGTAAATTTGAAAGAGTACCTGCATCAACAAGTTGTCTTAATAAAGATGTTGCTGATTTACTTAGTCCTCCAATCATATGTATTAAACCAAAGCCATAAAAACCTAAACCTGGTAAATATTGATAGTGAACAAAATGTTGTATTTTAGTTTTTTTAGGATCGTTTTGTTTATAGTTTCTTCTAATTGCTAAAACTTTACCATCAGCTTTATTAACTGTTACAATATATGGAAGTGCAATACCTGTTGGTACTCCGTTTTCCATATCCTCAAAACCAGGTAAATCTAAATCAATTTGCATTTCAAGAATAGTGTGTCTACCATCGTCATCATAATTAACACTACTTTCCCCAGTTAATTGATTATATTTGTCTGTTATTTCATCAATATCTGGAGCAGGTGAGGGTAGTTCAATATCTCTAAAAAAACCAGAATGCATTAATTTTTTAATATCATTTTCAGATTTTTTCATAACATGAGTAGCTCTTTCACATGTTAGAAGGTCGCTTGCTCCATAACTTACAACAAAATCTTCTGCTGGAACAAATATAGAGCAAGGTCTCCCCATGTTTGAATCATAGTACACTTTACGAAAAGCCGATCCTGCAAGGGGGAGAGAGAATAGGAGCTTTTCAGTTTCGGTTCTATATTCAACCATCTTTTCAGTTAATAGATAATTCATATACTCTTGTATTCTATTAGCTTGTTTTTCTTTTTCTATGTTAACAGTTCCAACAATTTTAGTTTTTACTGGGCCTTCTGCTGGAAATATTTCTGATATAGCTTGTGATTGAAACCTTATAACTGCTTCAGATAAAAGTGGATGAAATACACCACAAGCTCCGGGCCATGGTTCTGTTCTTTCATCAACAGTAAGACCTAACTGGTCTAAACCTTTTACATATGTTTCTTCCCAATCTGCTCTTGATTCTTTGTCTGAATTAAAATTATCTACAATATCATTACCTAGTATATCTAATTCAGTATCATCTAATAATTCTGCTAAATTTTCTCCAAAACCAGATTCTAAACCACTTGTTTCTTCAAAACTAATTTCCATTCCCCCATCTTCAGTTTCTATTCCAACTGATTCAGGGTTTACTATTTCTATCTCTATAGCCTCACCATTTACACTTTGTGGTTTTGATTCTTCTACAACAATTCCTTTTTCTATAGCCATTTTTTATCCTTAATAATAATCAGCTCTTTTTCTTTCGTTAAATGGTTCTTCTACTTCATCACTAAATAGACTAACAAAACCACCTTGTCTAAACCTTATTAACGCTTGCGTACTGCTGTCAACAAGGTCATCATGTTCTGCATTTGGAAAAGCTGCAAATTCTTCAACAACTTCTTCTGCCCATCTTGTTTCTGGACACCATACTATACCAGAAGCGAATAAGTCTGCAACTGCATTCACACGAGCTATCTTATCATTTCCTCTGCTTGGTGTATACTCTGAAACTGGGATACCCATAGAACGCAACTCAAATATTAATGGAGTACCTGCTGCTTTAGCCTCAACAATAAAAGCATCAGGTTGATAATTTTTATACATTTCCATTGCTTTTGCTTTTAGTTCAGGAAACTCTAATCTTTCTTTGTATGCGTCAAGAAGAATTAATTGTGGTGTCATCACGCCATCAAATTCATCTTCGGCATAAAATACACCCCATGTAGTACAAGCCGAGTAGTCGGCTCTTTGTGTTTTTAAAAATGCTGTATCCCAAGATTGAATAATAAACTGACATTTAGGTGGAGTTTCATGTTCCCAAATTTGCCACCATTCTCTTTTGACCAAAGCACCTTCTTCTGAGCTAGGGTTTTGTTGATATTGTGCAGACCATTTAGAAACAGGAAGTTCTGCTTTTAATGCTTCAAGCTCTTCTATTTTCCAAAATTCTGGCCATAAAGGATTTCCTGAAGGCATAATTGCAGGAAGTTCAATTACCTTCCATTCATCAGAGCCACCTCTTTTGATACTAGCATCTACAATTTGACCAGTTAAATCTCTGTCGTGCCATCTGGTCATAACTATAACAATAGCACCACCTGGCTGCAATCTTTGTCTTGGACCAGAAGTATACCATTCATAGGTTTTGTTAAAAACATTAACATCAGCAGAAGCACCTTCTTGCTCTGAATGAGGGTCATCAATAATTAATAAATCAGCACCTTTACCAGTAACAGCACCACCAACACCAATAGCAAAATATTCTCCACCTTTATTTGTGTTCCACCTACCAGCTGCTTTACTGTCTGATTGTAATTTTACATCTCCAAATACACCTTGAAAATCTTTATCTCCAACTAAATTTCTGACTTTACGACCAAAACCTACAGCTAGTTCTGCTGTATGTGCTGTTTGAATTACTTTCTTTCCGGGAAATTTACCTAAAAACCAAGCAGGTAAAAGATAACTAGCAAACTCAGACTTGGTATGTCGAGGAGGCATATTAATAATTAATCTTTTTAATTTGCCATCAACAACATCCTGAAAAGCATCTGCCATAATTTTATGGTGATTACCATTAATAAAAGCTGGCCACATATGTTTTACAAAAGGAAGATACTTTTCCTGACATTTTTCTCTATTTTTAGCGTCTTCTAAGTTATGAAGAATCTCAAGTATTTCTTTTTGTTTTGCAGGTGCGTAAGTAGACAGATTGTCTAAAACATCAGAAGAAGATATATCCAGAGTCATTTTTTTCCTGCTTTTTTGTTTCTTGGAAAAGACCTATTATTTCTTTTAGATGTAACAGCTAGGTTCTTTTTTGAATTGTTTTTAGGGTTTCCGTCTCTATGATGAATATCTTTACCATCACCTTTACGAACTTTACCACTCTTTAATGCTCTATTCCTAGCTGTATTTCTTGCTGCTCTTCTTTTTTTTTGTTTATCTGTTCCTTGATAATTTTTATATTCTTTTTTGTAATTTCTAGCCATTATCTTTTTTTACCTTTATGTAACCCATGTCTAGCATGTTGTTTACCTTTAGATGTAGCTTCTCTTTTCTTTTTGTTTGCTCTTGAAAGTTTAGCTCTTCCTTTTGCAGTAGATTTTAATTTTTTAATAGTAGAAGAAGGTGCATATACTTCTCCAGTCTCAGATGACTTTTTTCCACTAGGGGTTCTCCATTTTTGTTTACCCCATCTTTTTAAAGATTTTTGTGTTTTTTTAAGTGCCATTATTTATAGCCACCACCTTTTGATTTGTATTGTTTAGCAAGCATTTGTGCTTTTCTAGCAGACCATTGACCTGCTTTACCGCCTTTAGTTCCAGCTTTTATTTTATTAAATAAACTTTTTCTCATAGAAGGTTTAGTGTAATTACCTGCTTCATTAACACGAGATTTAGTTTTCTTTTTTGTTTTTTTCTTTGTGGCCATTTTTTTACATTACCTTATTTATATAAATTGTTAAAGGTTATATTAGGATCAGTATAACTTTCATGTTCTTCACTGCTGTGTATTTCTTGACTAGGCATAAAATCAGGAGCACCTTCTCCTGTAACCCATAAAGCAGGATTAGTAACCCTTACCCTATTATTTGGCAAAGCAACAACATTTCCTTTCCATTGACCTTCAGTTAAATATAATACATGACTTTGTTTATGTTGATCCGGGCTATCAGCTATTTCATGCTCGGTGTAATCAACAGTAAAAATATATTTAGCCATATAAAACTCACCATCTATTTTTGCATACCAAGGTGATGATGATGCTCTGTCTATTGATACAACTGAATGATGATGTGACATGCAATCCCAAGGTTGACATAAATGATTTTCCATTCTGTCAGGCCATTCTTCTACAGGAATATCTGCTACCATTCCTTGTATTGGCATTCTAGCCCACATAGCACCACCATGAACATTATTGTCCATGTCTTCACAACCTGTAAAAATTACTTGAAATGATAATGACCTATCTGGAATGCAATTAACTGCTACAGCTAATCCATGAATAAACTCTCCATGATATTTCTCGTGATTAGCCGTAAACTCTTTTCTTACCCACACTTTAAAGTATGGAATATTAGATATTAGATAAGACATAAAACCTCCCTAATTTTATTTATCTTTTGCCGCCTCTCATTTTACCTTTAACTTTTTTGCCAGCTTTCATGCGAGTAACTCCACCTCTCGGTTTTCCTTTAACAGATTTACCACCCATCATTCTGCGAGCTTTACCTTTAGATTTTTTCATATTTCTTCTCCATTAAATATTCTACACCTCTGTATAGTGCAGGGCGATAGCTTAATTTAGCTTTTGTTCTATTAATTTTATATTCTATACCTCTGTATTTTTTTTGAAGACCTTTTCTTACATTAATCAAAGGATACTTTATAACTTTTAAATTTGTTTTATGTATTCTTTCCATTAGCATTTCCACCTTCTTCTTGCTTGTCTTATCCTTGAATTAGGATCATTTCTAGTTTTAGCACTACTTTTCTTTAACTGGCCTAATGACCTAGCACAATAACTTTTTCTTCTTTTTGCAGCTTTACTACCTTTCTTAACTTTACCAGTAACAGCAGTTTTTAATTTAGAGCCAGGATTTTTTTTACGATACTCCTTTACTCCTTTTGCTGTCATTCCAGCACCAGACTTAGTAGGTCGGTAATTAGCACCCTTACCTTTAGTGGTTCTTCTTATAGGTTTAGTTTTTTTTCTTTCTGCCATTATAAACTTTTTGCTACTTCCAATAGTTTTTCTGATTTCTCCAATAGTTCTTCAGAATCTTTTTCTAATTTTACAGCATCATTTAACAAAGCGATAGACCTTTTTTGAAAATAAGATGAAACACATCCTTGTAATATATTTCCATGTTGTTGTTCTGTTAAGTATTTTTTATGATATTCGCCATTAACATTAACTAAAATGTAAGTAGCTTTATGATCGTGATTAAAAGTAATTGTTAGTTCTTTAGTTTCCTTCATCATCTTTATCCTTCGTAAAATTGTAAGTTGGCATAGTTACTTTAGCTTTCTTAGCTTTTCTATAAGCGTGTAGCTCATACTTCCAGCGTGCAATCTTTTTATATTCTTCCTTATGTTTTACCATCTACCTCACCAACTAAGAAATTACCTCTTACTTCAAAAACTTGATTGTTGTGTGTTAGTTTTTCAGCTTTTGCTTGTTGTTTTTTCTTCTTTCTAGCTGATTTTTTACCACTACCTGGATATAGTTCTGGAAACATTTCTCTTAACCATGGTCTTTTTTGGGCAGTATGTGACCTCTTGCCTCTATAGTTTTTATCTTTCATTAAATTCTCCCTTGTTAATAAAAACATAGCATTGTTTTTAATTATTTGGAAGCCCTAAACTAGGGAGGGCGTTTAGGACTTCCTCGCCTTATTTCGAATCATCATGTCTAACCCATAAAGTATGGAGCATGGGTATCGAAATACCAGCGAAACCATTTACTTGCAAAAACTTTCACAAGAGTATATACTTAGATATATACTAGTTAGAATCTACCTAGTAGATTCTATACTGTTATTTATCTATACTAGATAATACCTAGTATCTAGTATTATACCAGAGGGGGTTTCGATAATACCACTAAAAAAGTAAAATTTCTGAGGATAAGGGATTGTTTACCTAAAATCCTAAAAAAAAAGGGTTGAAATCCTTAAAACAAATTACCAGCGGAGGAAAAAATGGTAGAAAAAACAAAAAAAACTAAGACTGTTAAGAAAAAAGCAGCAAAAAAGACAAATTTAAAGAGAGCTCGTAATAAAAAAGGCCATTACATCAAGGATAATCCAGATACTCCTGATATTAATGAAGCATATGAAAAACCTAACAACCAAATATTGCAAGAATTAGCTAAAAAAGACAAAGAATTACTGCAAAGTATTGAATCTAAAAGAAATTTTAGTTTACCAGGTATTTTATTAGCTTTAGTTTTAATAGGTTTAATGTTTTTAGCAGCTAATTAGTGAAATCAATAGTATTATTTGAGCAAATCACTGTGTATATGATAATCCTGTAATCGTTATGTATCTAGGGGGTTGGGGTGCTGTAAAATCGTGTGATAATTAACCTTAATTAATCTCAGGAAATCCAAGTTTTATTTTCAGGGGTTGGTATTCGCTTGCTAGTGTTAGTCAGTTAGACCTAACTTGCGTCTGAGTTCTTCCTCTAGTTCTTGGACAGATTTATTTTCGTCAGTAGACTCAACTTTGTCTGTAAACATTGCAACAGATTTTCCGAGCCAAGATAACGCAGACACTTTGGCATTAACATTCGACTCCTCATCTTCAATTATTTCCTTCAATCCATTTTCCACATACTCTTTGACAGAGAGCATGGTGGCTTGTGCAGTTCGGTCAATCATTGCCTGATGTCGTTCTAAGTGTAGGGTAATCTTTGGGTGACGAATTAATTTGCTACTCTCAACATAGACCGAAGAATCTTTCATGCCTTCACAATCATATGCAAGCCGATAACTTTCAGTAGCCGAGAGTTTTCCTTTGGTTATACCTTCCAAAAACTTTTTCTGTTTCGGTGTCAGTATCGGTAAGTCGGTTGGCGAATTTTTCTTACTTGCCGATTCACTTACTAAAACTAATTTTGGTTTATCTTCTTCTTTATCTTTCATAACTATTAATCCTCAAAATACTTTCAATAAGTACCACAGAAACTCAGATTAATTCAATCTTAAATTTACACTCATAGCTCTAATCCGTTTGTTTGTTTTT
>Ga0209232_1000710_pt1 | contig 19377 bp, 31 predicted proteins | sample ETNvirenome_2_60_FD_184066 | JGI IMG/M metagenome (GOLD analysis project Ga0209232, IMG submission 184066) | Marine viral communities from the Pacific Ocean - ETNP_2_60 (SPAdes) (version 2) | ecosystem: Environmental > Aquatic > Marine > Oceanic | place: Pacific Ocean | collected 2013-06-22
ATCATCAATTAACTAAAAGGAAAACATCATGGATATTTATCTATTCGGTTTCATCATCATAACTATCGGTTGTCTCGTAGTAACAATAATTACTATGTACGCACACTCACACAAACTTCAATCTACAATAGTAGAATTAGAAGACGAGTTAGAAGACCTTGAAGGAGAACTATTTATTACCGATAGCCCTTCGGAGTTAAAAATAAGACTGTCTATATCTCAAACAGCAAGACGTATACAACAAGAAGAAATAAAAGAACTTAAAGAAGAACTAATCGAACTAGAACAACAATTAGTTTCTATATCCCCCGCATAGTTTCCTTTTACCTCGGTATCCATTAGGGTATCGAGGTTTTTTTGTGTACCGCTAAGCCCGCTTCGCGCCCTTAATCCACGCCGACCAAGGGGCTTCGCCCCCTGGACCCCCGTTGACCCACGTGTGCCGCCTACTATCATTACTATCATCAGCTTGTCTGATGAACTTTCTTAAAAGTTTCGAGTTGTCAACGAGAATAGGTCGGCTCTACTGTACCGACTGTACCGCGTGTGTACCACTTGTTTTACACCCTTCTGGTACAGCTAGACCGACCGCCGTTCGTGCAACGAGGACCGTTTTCCGCCATTTGTACCAACTGTACCGCTAAAATCTGACAGCATATATTTACCAACCGTGGACCATCATTCGTTTTTCTTGTTCTAATTTCCTATATTAGTGGTACATCTGGTACAGATTCATGTCTATGCCCCTCCCAGAAAGGAACTCAGCCTGTACCACTACTTTTTCGGTGCTGGTACAGTTTTTCTGTTTCTCTATATATATCAGGTACTTAGTCCTGTACCACTAGTTTCATAGTGCTGGTACAGCGAAGCTCGGGCTGGGAGCCCGAGTATATTGGATTGGGTGTTATTAATTGTATAAAATAAGGAGTAATTATGAGTATTCAACAAAAACGTGAACCATTGGACTTTAACGAGTTTAACGATAAGAAAGTATCTTCGTCTTTAGCTACTGACTTCCATTCGGTTCAACCAACCATCCGTATTACAAATCTTTCATTGCAAGATGAAGATGGTGTAATTTTAGAATTTAAATCGTATAGCAATTAGGAGAATTGACTATGAGTGAACTATTATTTTTAGTTATTGGGCTCGTTGCTGGTTGGCTTCTTACCTTCCATGCTTTTTATGGCGAGTTGAAGACTATGAGTGCAAAAGAGATTAGAGAAGCACTTGATGAGATGCAAGAACTTGAGCGCCAGTGGGATATGGCGCGACAAGCTCAAGATGATGAAGAAGAAGAGGAGTTAGATCCTTGTATGACTTTGGAACCCATCGAACTTAACAATTCTACCAGTCACTTAGACAGAGTTATGTCTCAACCTTATACACATAAGTAATCATTTGCGCGGGCTGGGAGCCCGCGTATATTGGTTCTTGTGTAGTTTTTCTTAAAACCAACGTTACAGGAGTAACAATCTATGTCAAAAGTAGATATATTTGACCCTGCCGATCAAGAAATCGGTCCCGAGCTCGTTCCAACTGCAGATACACCTGAATCAGCACATATACCAGATACAAACGCTGACCCAGAAGGTGTCGAGGCACGAGAAGCAAAACCTGACATTGCTCTACCTGACTTCTTCTTTAAGAAGTATATGCTAGATGCTAATGGCAACCCAACCTTCAACCCTTCACTTATTGACGGTGTGATGGACTTGTATGATTCTAAAGTAAAGTCTGAGATTGATTTCTCTAACAAAGACGATGCTAAGAAAGAACAAGAGTATTACGACACTCAAGTACAATCTATCGCTGATGGTTTACTTCCTTTATTAGAAGTTGATCCTCAAACAACTGGTATCTCAGTCTTACAACATTTGACTCGTACATTCGCTGAGTTTCTCAGTGTCAACTACGAGTACTCCGATTCTATATCGGCACTTACAATGACTGACGATATCCCAACATGGTTGACCGAACGTGAAGATAAGATGTTCAACCTTGGTCGTAAGTTCAGATTATGCAGAGACGCTATTAACTCTCTCGATGACAAGTTCGGCTTGAAAGACACCTCACTAAAACGTGAACGAGTCCAAGCAGAAATTGAGAGACGTATGCAACGCTTAGCGGAGTGGAACTTCAAGCAACATGCTGACACTTCTGGTAAGACTAATAGCTCAATGAATAAAGCCACTGCTGATCATTGCAAGAAAATGGCTATGTCTGCGTAATTACGAAAAGTCCTGAGTATGACGCATAGAGGTTTCTCCTAGTGATTCTCCCCTCTATGTCACAAAAACTGCTCATTCTCTACCGACAGAAGAGCGATTCCCGTTGAGCGATTAAGCAAAGAGACGGGCACGTGGACTGGGTATCAACCCTGTATCTGACCTTAAAAAGTCGGGTACAGGGTTTTTTTATGTTGGCAGTTAACATGTGCCGCTTGTGTACGTGTGCCAGTTAAATACTTAGTTTTAGTTAATCATTTGTATCCAGTTAATTTTGTGCTTTATTATTTAGGAGTAGATATGAAACAAGTAGAAAAATTTTACAAAGCTGTTTTTCATCATTCAATAGATCCTGATCATAAGATCGAGATTGATTTTTTGGCACCTTTCCCAAGGCAGCCTAATATTGATTACGAGAAACTTGCAACACGAGCCTTCAACGATGAAATACGAAAGAAGATTATTAAAATAACAATTCCAAACTTAGAGGAGTAATGGATTATGCATACTATACGACCTAAACATCTCATATCCGAGATTATAGAGAATATGCTTGCAGGACTTAACACAATGGTCTGGGGTGGCCCAGGTATTGGTAAGTCAGAAATACAAGATCAAATCGCTAAACAAACCAACTCAAACTTATTAGACTTTCGAGCTAACTTGTTTGACCCTGTTGACGTGCGTGGTGTTCCATACGTAGCTCAGCAAGCATCAACCAAGCAAAGGTTCACCCGTTGGGCTGTGCCTGACATCTTTCCAATCGCAGAACGAGACGGCGAACGTGGTATATTCTTAATTGATGAATTACCAACGGCACCGCCCGCTACTCAGAATGCATTCCTTCAACTACTTATCACCCGTGAAGTCGGTAATTACCGCGTACCTGACGGGTGGTCCATTGTTGCTGCAGGTAACAGACTTACTGACGCTGCAGCCGTCTATCAAATGCCATCACCTGTAAGAAACCGTCTTGCACACTACGAACTCGAACCACATATCGAGGACTGGTGTGATTGGGCTAGTGACAACAGCATTGATTCAACCTTGATTTCGTTCTTACGATATCGTCCAGGTTTGCTGTATGACTTCAATGCAGAGAACTATGCTTTTCCTACTCCTCGTAGCTGGTCTTACGTTGACCGTAGGCTCAAAAGCCCGAACGTCAATGAAGACACTCTGTTCTATGGAGTTTCAGCACTAGTCGGTGACGGCCCTGCAGGGGAATACATGTCTTTCAGACAAATCTATACTTCATTACCTGACATAGATGCGCTGATTGCTAATCCTGCAACGTACAAGAAGGATGACAATCCAGCCGTCTTGTATGCTCTTACAGGTGCTCTGGCAGCCCAAGCTTGCGTAGATAAAATCAAAAACATTATGCGAGTTGTAAACAAGCTACCTACTGAGTTTCAGGTAGTTGCTGTAAAGAGTTGTTTATCTACGGATAAATCACTTATATCTGACCCCGCGATGAAATCGTGGATTACTAATAATTCTAATGTACTTTTATAAAGGAGTAGAATATGGCTACAGTTAGAATGTCTCACGAGCTTAAGTATCAAATAACAAATAATTACAAGATGGCTTACAAAAAAGTTCATCCTATATTACAAAATGGAGGCTCTTACTCTCATGCCCCTAATTTCGACAGAACATGGGCTGACACTTTGTATACACAATACATCTCACCTATGATTACAGAAGTTAAAGACTTCCATGCTAAACCTTGTTTTCATAATGTAGAAACTAAATGGTCTCCAACTTTTAAAGACACACGTTTTGAAGTTCAGCTTCCTATGTGTAGAGTTCACTATTTGAATATAGCAGACCCTGATGACACAACAACTTACACTGGTTCTGCGGTAGTTGAAAAATCAAATCGTCTTAGTAAAGATGTATTTGATCCTGAATTAAGAGTAGCTGAACCTAAAGTTGAAAGAATATCTTTAGTTATGTCTACAGAACGTGAAATGCCTGGCTTACGTGAATCTTACGGTGATATGAAAATGCCTTCTTTAGATTTTTCAATTGCTGAAGTGAGTGACAATCCTACACTTACTTCTATAGCTACTAGGTATACTGAGTATCACAATACACAACAACAAATGGACTTTGAGGTTGCTAAAGTAGAAAAGCTGCTTGACTCTTTTACTACACTTAACCAAGCGCTTAAAGCTTGGGACGGTATACGTAATCTTGTTGATTCAGATCGTATCGCTAAAGTGAATCAGAAAGTGTATCGCAAGCGTAAGCAACAGAAACAAAAACATGACGTTGATACTACAATGCAAGATGTTGGTATTAATGACACTATTCTAACTGCTTCTTTATTGGGAGATGATTAATGTCTGAAGCAATGCAAGCTTACACCAAAGCACGGGCTGGTCTTATACTAGATCAGCCTTTCTTTGGCACTTTATCTCTACGGCTAACACCCATAGAAAATCCAGATGTGCCTACTGCCTGCACAGATGGTGCAGTAATTATGTTCAACCCCAAGTGGTTTCTAAAACTAAGTGCAGTACAACGTATCGGGCTCATCGCACATGAAGTAATGCACGTTGCATTGCTGCATATGTGTCGTAGACAAGAACGAAATCCTGAACGTTGGAACATTGCTGCTGATTATGTAATTAATCCAGCACTTAAATTATCTGGTTTAGTTTTACCTCACGGAGAGCTAGACGATCCACAATACCACGGTATGGATACCGAACAAGTATATTCTCTTCTTCCTGAAGATCTGGGCAATGACCCAATAAACGGTGTAATGTTACTTGATGGTTCCGACCCTGGTGGTTGTGGTGGTGTAATCGACCACGAATCGCTGTCCGATGGTAAAGGTTCAGGTAAGTTCGAGGCTGATATACAGATTGCTATACATCAAGCAGCTGAAGCAGCCAAAGCTGCAGGTAAATTACCTGGTCATATGCAAGAACTTATAGAGAAAACACTTGCTCCTAAAATAGATTGGGCAATGGTGCTTGCTAGATTTTTACGTGCCAACAACAAGTCTGACTTTACATGGGCTAAGCCTAATCGTAGATTCATTGCACAAGGTATGTATCTGCCATCTTTGCACAATCCTTGTTTATCTGAGATTGCAATTATTACAGATACTTCTGGCTCTACAGATTCGTACAAAGAACAATTTGTATCCGAAGCCTGTCATGTATTGCATGATCTTAATCCTGAACGTATACATTTTATACAGTGTGACTATGAGGTGCAGGACTACAAAGAATACACACGCGAAGATCTACCACTAAAAATTACACACAAAGGTGGTGGTGGTACTGCTTTCGAGCCTGCGTTTAAGTATATCGAAAAGCATTGCCCTCAAATCACTGCTGCTGTGTATCTTACTGATCTAGAGTCAGATGACTTTGGTGAACCACCCCCGTATCCAGTTCTTTGGGTATCAACTAATTTAGAGGACGCTCCCTATGGTGAAATTGTCAAAATGTAAGAAACTCTTGCATGAGTATAAAAATGCAGTTTTGTGCGGTAGCATCGCGTTACTTGCTGCTCTCGCTTTGGTTTCTACTATACATCACGCTATTACTTTGTTAACAGTTGTGTGCTTAGTAGGTATTTGTTTTTATGTATTATGGAGTAATTCAAAATGAACATAGTTAGTTCTGTTACAACTGTTTTGTGGATCCTTATTGAAGCTATTCAATTTGGATATATGGCTTACCTAATGTGGAGGAATCGAAACAATGCTCTTAATAGGAATATTCAGCGCGTTCGGACTGCTGCTGCTTGCGCTTAAAATTGGTGGTCGTAAAGCTATTGGTCACGATATCTTTGTCGACATTCTTATCACTCTTACCCTGATGGTCTCATTTTATGGGACTTTCAGCGGTATGGCTGCTGCTATGGTTGGTGGATTGTGTGCTTCTATTGTTTTGTTTGTTATGAAAAAGACAATGGTACACGAAAAAATGTCCATCAAATCTAAACCAGTCAAAATGTACAAACTTAATTTTTCTAAACCAACTGTGCAATGGGAAGAATATGAACCTGATTGGACAAAGGAGTAATGTATGGGCTTTGATCTTCATGGTGTTAAACCAACTTTAAAGTACGACCGTCCTGAAACACCAGATTGGGACAAAAATCCTTCTGATGAAGAAAAAGAAAAGTTTTTTTCTGAGTTAGAAGAGTTTGAACAAGATCATCCAGGTTACTACTTTCGTAACAATGTATGGTATTGGCGTCCTTTATGGCACTACGTGTGTGAAGTTGTAGCCCCTAAAATTTTATCAGAGGATGATAAAACTCATGGTTCGTACAATGATGGACATCGTATAAATGCTGTAAAAGCTATTTATATTGCAGACAAAATCAAAGAACTTGATGAGTCAGGAGAACTAGATGCTTATGAAGAACAGTTTGAATCTTCTAGAAAAGCTATTCCTAAACAAACTTGCCAGCACTGCAATGGTAAAGGTGTACGTAACGATGAGCATGTGCAAGGTAAATGTAACGGCTGCGATGGAACAGGTAAAGCAGACAGAATAGAAACTGCTTATCCTTTTGAAGCTGACAACGTACGTGAATTTGCTAAATTCTGCCGCCATTCAGGTGGCTTTGAGGTGTGTTGATATGGTTTACGTAGACTTTGAGTACAAAGAAATTGTTAGAGCTAACAACGGTTCATCCAGACTTGTAATTATTGGCTACATAGAACAATGCCGTAGTGGCTATTTCTTTAGACCAAAAGGTAAAGCGTATACTGATTTGGAAAAAACAAAAAGATTTAAAACTCCAAGTCAAGTTAGAGCTTGTATTAAAAAACATTATAAATGATTATTTTGCACTACAAACTTTGGCCCAGCCGATGCGTAATGTACTTCGTACATTACCCCTCTACGTTCTCCCTCGCCCGCAGGGCTCGGAAGAACTGCTCGCCAAAGATTCGTAATGCAAAGGAGATAAAATGAAAACTAATATATCTATAGGATTAACTGACGAAGAACGGCTTAACTTAGCTCAAAAGTATAACAATACTATTAATAAGAAATTACTTACTCGCAGTGAACTTAATGACCTTGTACAAAATTTTGTTAGAGCTTTAATAGATTTTGATGGTACAGTAAAAGAAACTTCTAATAAGATTATAAAAACTAAAATGGGTAAGATTTATTATTACAACGGTAAAAAAATTTCAAAAAATGAATGGGACTTAGTGCCAGATGGTCCAAGGAAATTTTATGGGATCTATTAAAAAAGAACCTTATGTACCTGATTTTCTTAAAGAATCTACAGAAGAACGTTTAGGTACTTATATAAAAGCGTATGAAATACTTGCTGAATATGTGCATAAATTACCTCAATCTACTAAATTAGAAATAGATGAAAGATTAAGAGAAGTATTTGAATAAGTCACGTGGCTCCATTCATAGTCACCCTTTACAAGCTTAGTGCACTTAAGTGGCGAAACGCACTTTACCAAATTCCTCGCGGATAGGGGGTACACCAAAATAGAAACGGCTAGCGTGTGTAATCAAATAGTCTAGGCAGGTCGCTCCTGCAATGTTCATTGTTCCCCCGCTTTTTTACGTTAAGACAGTCAGTTACGACCGAAGAGGCTAGAGATCTCACAAGCAGTTTGAAACATGCAGCCTACTGCCTTCCTGCTACACGACTGTCTTAGCTTTTACATGATGCACACTACGAAGTAGATGTGGTAATTAATAGACACTTTAAAACTATGCGAGAGGTGATTGTATGAGTGCTGAAACATGGATTACAAATTGCGAAAAATGTAATACACCAATAAATAGACTAGACCAAGAAAAAGGTATTTATTTCCTTAGTGATGGTCAATCGGTATGTTCAGAAAAATGTGTAAAAAAAGTATTAGGAGAGAAAACTTTTAAACAGGCACAAAAAGAATGGGAACATAACGGAGATAGCGATTTGTATTATTGGACTTATTACGAAGAAAAAGAAACTTCATAATAAATACTCTTTTTAAAAAAAAGGCGACTTTTCAGCCGCCTTTCATCCCATTGTTTAGTAAAGGAGATTAACTAAATTTTGGGGGGGAACATCGTTTAGCTGAAGTAACCGTATATTGTTATAGTTCCAGCTGCAGTTGTACCAGGAGCAACCTGTACATGAATATCAATTGTGTCATCAGCTGAAAACGCTAAAGGACCTTCTGCAAATGCTGTACCAGCATCATCGTCAGAACTCCAAACACTAGCAACTGAAGAACCACCAGCCTGTCCAATAGTTGAACCATCAATAATGTCATCTGATGTAGAAGCTGTAGCAGTAGTACTGTTACCGTAACCTACGTCAAGTACGATTGCTGGAGAACCATTTGTATCAATATCAGTAGATTTAATTCTTACTGCATGAAGTTCTTCACCCGCAAATACGTCTAACGCTTGAATTACATCGTTAACAACTAGTGTACCAGTTGTAATAGTTGCTTTACGGACGAATAAGCCACCCGAAGGAAACTGTTTGTAAGCTGAATTACCATCAACGTTACCACTTTTAGTCAAATTTGCTATAGTAGCCATTTTACTTACCTCTGTTAATTATAAGAAATTATGTTACTATTTTTAACATAAGCCATTTTTAACAAATGTCAAGCCTAAATAAGGAGTATTTATGGCCACATATGTTTACGTCAAACGTAACACAAAACGCCCTTATTCGTATACAGACGAAGATATAGAACATATACAATTTAAATACGTGCCCCTAAGTACGGCTTTCAACATGATTCATAGTAAGCAAATCGGTTGGGAGCGAGCTAAAAAGGGTGACTATGCCCATTGGTTAAAACTAACAAAGGAATTAAAATGACTGATCTACATAAAAATATATTAGTTTTAGATTACGAAACTTTTTATGATGTAGGTTTTTCTCTTACTAAAATGTCTACTGCTGCATATGTAAATGACAATCAATTTTACGTGTGGGGCGTAGGTATCAAATGGAATGACGAACCTACAGAATGGATCTCAGGTGAAGATATACCAACTATGTTTGAACAAATACCCTGGGATGAGACTACGCTTGTATGCCACAACACTTTATTTGACGCCTATATTATGACGCAAGTTCATGGCGTAAAACCTAAATATTACTGTGATACTGCTGCAATGAGCCGTGGGTTGTACCCAAATCAATCTGCAGCGCTAAAGAGTGTATGCGAACGTTTATATCCAGACGACAAAAGTATGCGTAAAGGTGATGAATTAGTCAATGCCAAAGGTATACGTGACTTAGATCCTGAATTAGAAGAAATAATAGCTGGATATTGTATACAAGACGTAGATTTAACGTCTGCTATTTTTCATAAAATGCTACAAAATTTTCCTAAAAGCGAACTTGACCTCATTGATTTAACGGTCCGTATGTTTGTAGAACCTAAACTAGTGCTCGACCGCCAACTTTTAATAGCTCACAAAGAACAACTAGCTGCTGATACAGCACAAAAGATCCAGGACAGTGGTACAGACAGAGAAACATTAGCTTCACAACCTAAGTTTGCAGCACACATTGAGTCTCTGGGTATTACTGTACCAACTAAAAAAAGTCCCAATACAGGTAAAATGATACCAGCGTTTAGTAAATCTGATGCAGGGTACATACAAATGATGGATATGTATCCCGAGTACAACCACGTCTGGGCTGCCAGGGAAGCTGTAAAGTCACGTATAGAAGAAACACGTGCCGAACGTTTTCTAACTTCGGTTAACAAAGACGGTACTTTTTCAGTTCCATTACGTTACTATGCGGCCCATACTGGTAGGTTCGGTGGTTCAGAAAAGATTAACTTACAAAACCTTCCCAGAGGATCTAAGCTTCGTACTGCATTACAAGCTCCTGATGGTAAATTGCTCTATGTAGCTGATTTATCAAATATTGAGGCGCGTATGCTTGCTTGGCTTGCAAATGAACAGAGTTTGCTCAAATCGTTTGCTGCTGGTAGGGATGTGTACTCAGAATTTGCTTCTGAAATATACAACCGCCCTGTTACTAAAGCTGATAAACTAGAACGATATGTAGGTAAAACAGCTATTTTAGGACTTGGTTACGGAATGGGTAAAGATCGTTACAAAGACACGCTGCAGAATGGAGCGATTGCAGTAGATGTTACAGAAGAAACTGCACTGTCTATTGTAACTGCTTATCGTACTATGTACCCAAACATCCCCAGCCTATGGAATGTATGTAAACAGTTTTTATATGCAATGATGGATAGAGCACAACACGGTAATGTATTTGGTCCCATTACAGTGTCAAACAACGCACTCCAGCTGCCCAATGGTATGTTCTTAAAATATCCACATTTGAATTACAATTTTGGTGACTTTTTATACACTCAAAAAATAAATCGACCGCCGATACGGACTCATGGTCCACGTGTATGTGAAAATGTTATACAAGCACTATCGCGTATTGTCATTACAGATCAATTACTTACAATCAATAATACAATGCCTGAAGTCGATGTTGTACTTACAGTGCACGATGAGATTATATGTATTGGCCCTACAATAAATCCAAACGAGACATTAGATAAAATTATAGCTATAATGAAAACCCCCCCTGATTGGTGTCAAGATTTACCTTTAGATGCCGAAGGCGGTTACAGTAAGGTATATGATAAGTAATGAGCAACCTTATACTTACAAGAAGAATTAACGAATCTATTGTACTTTACAAAGAAGACGATCCTGAAGAGATCTTGTGTAAAATCATAGTAACTTCATTAGGGAACAAACAAGTCAGACTAGCTTTTGAAGCAGACATCGACTTAAAAATAGATCGTCAGGAACTATATAATAAAAGAAAGTAAAGGAGAATTATTATGGAAGTTGTATTTCTTAAGGCGAAACAACATCTTATTAAAGAAATATCACCAAACACGAAAAAACCATACCCCCTAGCTAAGAATTTTACTTCTTACCACCATAAGCTAGAAAAAACATCTAAAGGATTTACCGAATTCTACGAGCTCTTAATTAAATACGCTAAATCAGGAGCCGCATTACATAAAGGTTTACTAAAAAAGAAATTAAAAAATGAGTCTAGAGCAATGATGACTGATCGTGTTGCCCAGACTGATTTGTTAGTTTTAGATTTAGACGGAGTTGAGTTTCCAATAGCTTCATCTAAATCAACTTTAAATACTTTTGATATACAAACAATAGCAGAACAATTTGTTACATACTTACCCCCTGAATTTCAAGATGTAAGTTACATTGCACAAGCTTCTGCATCCCTGGGACTTAAAGGTAACAAGGTATCTATGCATTTATTTTTTATGCTTAAACATCCTGTGCATCCAAAAGTACTTAAAGAATGGTTTAAAGTTTTAAACTACGAAATAGATTTTCTAGCAAATCAATTAAATTTATCTGCAAATGGTCAAAGTATAGCTTTTCCATTGGATGTCAGCTTAGCTGATAACTCAAAGCTTATTTATATTGCACCACCTAAATTTGTAAACGGTGCACAAGACCCTATAGCTGGTGAAAGGTTTGTATGCATTACTCGTGGTGAACCGACCGTGGACATAGGTCCTTTGTTAAAGGATGTTAATCCAGAGAAAGTTCACAACGTAGGTGTACAAATTAAAGATGGTTTACGTAAAAAAGCAGGACTTACTAAGAAACGCGAACGTGTTACTACAGTTAATATAGGAGGCGAATCTCAAGAAGTTCTACAAAACCCTGATCGTATGACTATAGAAGTCTGTAGGGTTAGTGAACCTTATGTTAACTGTAATATAAACGGAGGAGACAGCGGTGCCTACTATTTTATTCTTACCAACCCTCACTATATGTACAATTTTAAAGGTGAGCCTGTATTTGAAATACAGAAAGCAGACCCAGACTTTTATAAAAGCATCTTCGAGGTCTTTGCAAAACAAATGGACGGCGGTAAAGAAGTCAGACCAGTAGTATTAAGAGACTTTTATACTGATACTTTTTATAACGGCGTATTTGATAACAATCAAGAACAGTTTACGGATGAATTTCCACTCACGCCTACACAAAAAGGGTCTTTAGAAGGGTTTATGCGTACACATAATCGCCCTATGCCTGACTTTATACCTGATGCTCAAGTAGTTTTTGATCCATCATCCAGTGTAGGTATTAATTTAGATCAGTCACCTTACTTTGTAAATTTATTTAGGAAAACTAAATATCTTTTACAGCCTGATTTAAAAATGCCTGAAACTGAATACGGAGAAGCAGCTAATTTTGTTAAATACATACCCAATACTTACAGTCTTATGAAACACATTTTGGGTAATGGTCAAACAGAAGTAGAACATTTTATTAACTGGCTTGCTTATATATACCAAAACAAACGTAAGACTATGACTGCATGGATATTTACGGGCGTACCTGGGACTGGTAAGGGCCTGTTTGTACATAGAATTCTAAAATTATTATTTGGAGAAGCACAAGCACCTATGCGTTCTTTAGAAAATATAGAAGAACAATACAATTTATACATGCGTACTGCACTCTTTTTAGTAGTGGATGAATTTAGAATGGGTGATTCTGGCAACATAGGTCGTATGGCAGACAAACTTAAACACCAAATTACAGAACCAACACTTACGGTCCGTGCTATGCGTACAAACCAGGTAGAGCTGCCTAGCTATTGTAACTTTATATTTCTTACTAACCGAGCTGATGCTGTCAAAATAGAAGAAGGCGATAGACGTTACAACGTAGCTCCCAGGCAAGAACGTAAGTTAGAAAAAGCATTACCTGATTTACTTACAAAGCTTCCTGAGCTGGAGTTAGAGTTGTTTGCTTTTTCAGGATTACTTAGAAACTTTAAAGTAGATGAACGTATGGCTCACACTGCACTAGAGAATGATGCTAAGAAAGACATGAAGCTCGTTAGTATGTCAGTTCTTGAAGAGTTTGCTAATGCAATTAAACAAAACAATCTAGAGTATTTTGTAGAAATTTTAGATATCCCGCTTACAAACACATTTGATGCTGGAGGAATAAGTACAGCACAACGCTATGTAAAGAACTGGGTGGCTTCTATAGGCGTAGAACTTATTATCCCTATGCAACACCTTAAATTAGTGTATGATGTACTTACAGACAACAGAAAGACGTTATCTGTACGAGATTTTACTAAAGCCATGAGTCGACTAAATGTGACTACCACTCGTAAAAGAATGGGCGAAGGTGAAAATAGATCAGCCCCACGAGGCGTACTATTAACTTGGGTTTTAAGTAAAGATATACAAGAGTCATTAGCAGAAGAACATTTTGATGCTAAAGATATGGAACTTATAAACAGGAATACTGCAAATAAGTAATTTATGGTAGAGCTTGTACAAAACAAGCGTCCAGATCTCGATAGTGTAATCGAGCCTGAGACCCCAGAGGAGCTTGGACTAATCCCAGCTTGGTCTCACTCGACCCTTAAAACATTTGAAACCTGTGCTTATCGTAGCTACATAGCTAAAGTTAGACGTATACAAGAAGACTACGGTCCTGCTGCTAAACGCGGTAGTGAAATACATCAAAAAGCTGAAGATTATGTAAATGGTAAACTAGAAGAGTTTCCTATTGAACTTAATAAGTTTAAATCTGAATTTAAAAAGTTAAAAGAACTATACCAGTCGGGTACTGTAGAACTTGAAGGAGAATGGGGTTTTACAATTGACTGGCAGCCTTGCGGTTGGTTAACACCTGAAACGTGGGGCCGTATTAAATTAGATGCAATTGTACATGAAACAGAAACTTCAGCTCGTGTTATAGATTACAAAACAGGTCGTATGTTTGGTAATGAAATAAGCCATTCTCAACAAGCACTTACTTATGCTATTGGTAGTTTTTTTAAATTCCCTGAGTTACAACATGCTCAAACAGAGCTATGGTATTTAGATCATGGAGAAGTTACTACTCAAGCTTACACTCGAGATGAAGCTATGGTCTTTATGCCAACCCTACATCAACGAGCTGTTGCTATGACAACTGCAACTGAGTTTCTACCTAATCCTTCTAAAATGAATTGCCGATGGTGTTCTTATAGAAAGGGTGAATATCCAGTTTGCCAACATGGTATAGAATAGTTATAATAGAATGCTAAATACAAATATAAATACAGTAATAAATATTAAATACAGGACACAAATCTATGAGTTCAAATACTCCCGCACCACCTCCTTATGAACATCAAACTGACACTACCCAATTTATTATTAACAACCCTAGATGTTTTATTACATCAGATCCAGGGACAGGTAAAACACGTTCAGTCTTAGATGCTCATGTTCCTTTAAACTGCACTACTCTAGTTTTTGCTCCACTATCCATTTTAGAAGCAGCTTGGGTAGATGATATAAAGAAATTTCAACCAACTATAAATTGCGGAGTCGCTTATGCTAAAAATCGCAAAAAAATATTTGAAGATAAAAACTTCGATATGGTCATTACTAACTTTGAAGCTGTCAACTTTCTCATCAAAAATCCGCAGTACCTTGAAAGATTTGACACTTTGGTTGTGGATGAATTTACAGCGTTTAAGAACAAAGATTCAAAACGTTCTAAAAATCTCAAAACTTTGGTCGGACATTTTGATCGTAGGATCTTTATGTCTGGTACTCCTAATAGTAATACTATTCTAGATTTATGGCATCCGTCTTTATGTGTTGACGATGGTAAACGTTTAGGAAATCGTTTTTATTCTTTTAGAAATCAAGTATGTACTTCTAGGTTTAATGGTTTTGCTAACGAATGGATAGATAAACCAGGCATAGAAGAAACTGTTGCTAAAATGCTTAGCGACATTACCATACGCCACGCCCTGGAAGATTGTATAGACCTTCCTAAAAATATTGTTCGTACTTTGTATACAGACCTTAGTCCTGCAGTGCATAAAATGTACAAAACGCTGCAAGAATCTTCAGTGTTGTACACTAAAATGGGTACTATTAATGCAGTACACGCAGGCGCCAGAGTTAAAAAGTTGTTACAACTTGTTTCTGGCGGAGTATACGATGAAGAAGGTAACGTACAATACTTTCACGAGCAGCGACATGACATGGTTATGGATCTAGTTTCAGTTCGTAAGCACAGCATTGTAGCTTTTAATTGGAAACACGAACGCGATGCATTAACCACAATAGCTGAAAAGAAAAAAATTACATACGAAGTTATTGATGGTGAAACACCTGCTAGTAAACGTACAGGCATAGTCCAGCGGTTTCAAGCAGGTCAAATACAAGTCCTATTTGCTCATCCACAATCTGCAAGTCATGGACTTACACTTACTAAAGCAACAACCTGCATTTGGTGTAGTCCTACATACAATGCAGAGCACTTCCAACAGTTCAATAGACGTATTCACAGAGCTGGTCAAACACAGAAAACTGAAACAATTCTAATTGCAGCACGTAATACTTGGGAAAAAGAAGTGTATAAAAAGCTTAATGGTAAGTTAGGCAAAATGGAAAACTTATTACACGTACTTACTAAACTATATGCACAGGAGGCAGCATGAGTTACGAAGAACAAACTATAGATAATTTATTAGACACTTTAACTTCTACTAGAGGAGAGATAAAAGCTCTGCAAGAAGTAGAAAAAAAGTTAAAGTCACGTCAAAGAGAACTAGAAGCAACATTAATGACTAGGCTAGACCAGCAAGGTATAGACAGAGTCGGCAATGAGGTATGTACAGTTTCGTTGAAAAAAGAAATTGTACCTACAGTAGAAGACTGGGACAAAGTACAACAACATGTTCGAGACACTGGACAGTTTGAGTTGTTACAGAAGCGCATGTCAGCTACTGCTTATAGGGAGCTACGCACTATGAACTTAGACGTTCCTGGTGTAAAGCCAACGGAGTTGACCCGAATTAATTTTAGGTCAAAGTAACATTAACCAAGAAAGAAGGACCATGAAAGATGGACAAAGATAAAAAAGCAGTATCTCTGGTGTCTAGTACAGTGCCAGCTCATGTTACAGAAGCCCAAGGCTTAGGTAATGAGAACGTTACAGCTGCTGATTTACAAACTCCCAGAGTTAAACTTCTTCAACAAATGAACGCCGAAGTTGATAAAAGCAACGATGCGTACATTGAAGGAGCTGAGCCTGGGTTGTTGTTAAATACAGTAACTAACGAGCTATACGGCAAAGAAATTTATGTCTTGAATATTAATTTCAATGACGAATTTGTTGTGTGGCGTAAACGGGACAAAGGTGGAGGTTTAGTAGGTACTTGTGCTTCAGCAACTGAAGCAGACGCACTTATAGAACAACAATCTGGTAGTGCCGATGACTTTGAAGTAATACAAACTCATAGTCATTTACTAATGAGAAAAGATTCTGAAACAGGAGAACTTATAAATACTCCGTTTCAAATGGATTTTTCCTCATCTAAGTTACGTGTATCACGAGAGTGGAACACCCAAATAGCACAGTTAGGTGGCGATAGGTTTTCTTCCTTATGGAAGTTAGCTTCTGTTTCTACACAAAACCGTGCTGGTCAAAAGTTTCATAATCTCTCTGTCGAGAATCAAGGATGGGTTCACGATGAAGACTATGAAAAAGCGAAAGCTGTTTATCAAGCGGTTAAAAAACCTGCTACTAAGTAAATAGTGCTTGCGAGAGGGGAAGTACACGGCGAGATAAGTAATTGTAAAACATCATAAAAACAACCAATTACTCGTGTACAACCCCTCTTTTATGTTATTCTTATGCGGTGAACGAAAGTCAATTTATTAATAAAATCCATAAGAAACTTTCTAGCCAGGTCTACCGTTGGAAAATAAACGACCCTTACCATGGAGGTGTGCCTGACGCTTACTACAGTGGGCCAGCCGCTTCGGCGTTTGTAGAATACAAATACAAACCTGTGTTACCTGTAAAAGATACTTCTAAAATTAATTTTGGTTTATCTAAACAACAAGAACTTTGGCTTACATCACAATCTAAAAACCAGGTCCCTGTGTACGTTATTGCAGGATGCGAAAACAGAATTATCAAATTAACTTCAAGCTTTGAAGACGTAAATACTTATACTAAAAAAGAATTTATAGATAAATCCATACATATTAATGACTGGGTAAACATACTACAACAACATTGCTTGCATACAAATGGAAAAAGAAATGACTGACTTTGTAAACAATCCCCCACATTACACTGACCAGGGGCCTATTGAATGTATAGACGCTATTGAATCTGCTATGTCTGCAGAACAATTTGAAGGCTGGCTGCGTGGAAATGTATTAAAATATTTATGGAGATACCCAAGTAAAAATAAAATAGAAGATTTAGATAAAGCATTATTTTATTTAAATAAATTAAAATCTGTTAAGATAGAATATGAACTTAAACATGATTTTAAAAAGGTTGGTAAGTAATGGCAAAAATAAAAGGTGTAAATATTTCTTCTTTAAACAAACGCCAGCAAACTGCAATGAAAAAACATGCAAAGCACCATACTGCTAAACATATAAAAAGCATGGTTACTATGATGAACCGCGGTTCTACGTTCACTGAATCTCATAAAAAAGCAATGAACAAGGTTGGTAAATAATGGGACGTAATTACAAAGAAGAATACAGGAAATATCAAGGCACTCCTGAACAAAAGAAAAGAAGAGCAATGCGTAACAAAGTTAGACGTGCAGCGCTTCGTAATGGTCAAGTTCGTAAAGGTGACAATAACGATGTGCATCATGTAGATGGTAATCCAATGAACAACAGCCCTTACAACTTACGTGTTGTTAACAAAAGCAAAAACAGATCTTTTCCACGAGATCGAAACGGACGAAAAGCTTAGGTAATTATTATGGCAACAGTAAAAGAATCTTTTGCAAAAATAGAAGCACACGAAAGAGAATGTGCAATCAGATACGAATACATCGAAAAACGACTCGATGAAGGTTCTGCTAAATTTAAAAAACTAGAAAACATGATATGGGCTGTATACCCATTTATATTAGGCTCTATAGTTTTATCAAAATTTTTAGATTAAGTTACAGGTGTAAACAACCCAGTTTCTATTAGTTTGTTTCTGTTAAGTTGATGTGATACTTCTACATCATTCTTGTTTTGACCGTAATAAGCTACTGCTAAATAGTTGTCTACTAAAGCTTCGTTTATATTTAGTTCATCTATAACTAAAGTACCAAGAACTCTCCCAAACTTACCTTTAGAATCTTTTAAATGCGTTTGGATTACAAACTTTTTCCCAGCTTTAACAGCTTGTAAGATAAAATTCTTAGCTAAAAGACCTCTAGCTTTTTCATCTTTATTTCTTGTTCTACATTCAGGTGTATCTACAGCATACAACCTTACCCTGGCCTTATGTAATATAGAAAAACCTAAATCTAAAATTACATCTACTGTATCTCCATCTACTACTCTGTCTATTTCACATTTATATTCGTACATTTAACTCCCCTGCTTAATTGTAATTGTAGAAGTAGTACCACCATTTGTACTTACCTGGTTTGTCTTACCTCCTTGTTCTATTCTAATATCATAACTCCCTTCTTTAGAAACTTGTAGTTGTAAATTGTTTTCTACTTGTCTAATGAATTTAACTTCGCTTTCATTAACAAACGTATTTATTTGAGTATCGCTATCAAAACCTATAGCTGTACCTTTTACACCTTGCTCACTTAATTTACTACTTGCTTTTGAAAGCTCATCAACTTCTTGTATTATATCTAACAAATCTTCAAGGAAGTTAGCTGCAAGATAATCTATATCTAATTCAGTGTATTCTAAATTATCTTGTTTTAATTCATCTGTATCTAGTTCATCAAACTCAAGAAAATCAACATCTAGAATACCATTATTATTTGCACTAGTTTCTTCACCTGTGCTGTCTTCAGCTGCAGACGGTGGGTTTACAATCAACATATTATCAATCATTGACATGTCTAAATTAAGGATAACAGCAGGTGTAGGAGACGTTTCAAAGTTGTACACTGTTGTACTTTCATACGGTCTATTTAGTATAACTTGCCCAAGAGCTGTATTTACAGTTATCTCTCCACTAGCATTACCAAATTCATCAGGGAGTAAAATAACAAGTGCTTCTCCCGTCTCTTTTACAGTAATTGTAAAATCGGTGCCCCTTATTCCTATTGTGGCTGCGTGCGTACG
>Ga0209232_1000711_pt1 | contig 19363 bp, 25 predicted proteins | sample ETNvirenome_2_60_FD_184066 | JGI IMG/M metagenome (GOLD analysis project Ga0209232, IMG submission 184066) | Marine viral communities from the Pacific Ocean - ETNP_2_60 (SPAdes) (version 2) | ecosystem: Environmental > Aquatic > Marine > Oceanic | place: Pacific Ocean | collected 2013-06-22
TTGCCTATTAAACCGCCTTTGTAAGCCATTTACTGTTATCCTCAAGCGTCATCGATTTCTTCATACGAAAGAACGGCACTGAGATCACCAGCGGCACTTGCTTCTATTTTTAGGATATCACTTTCGTTGAGGTACAGACCCAGATTTTTATCTAACGCAACCAGCGTTGCATCAGCGGGAACAGAAACTGTTTTCAATAAATAATAATCAGCAGAACTTCTTGTTATCCAGACACTAATTGATGCGGCATTTGTTCCATCGATATTCGCTATCACTAACGAGTTTATCTTACACAATTTATCAGAAGCACAGGTTAGAAGAGACACCGCTGATGCAGCAACATCTGCGTCTAAAACCGTTTTCGCGAGGATCGATGTTACTGCTACTACATTAGGATTTGCCATTGTTTATTTCCTGATAATTAACATTAAAGTTAGTTCCTAAGTTATTGTTATTATTAGGCTATCCAAAAACCATTGCCATCGCGATTGATTTTCCAGTGCTTGCCTTCGCATCGAGTTGAGTTTGGATTGCGCTAGTTACGCCGTTGACGTAACCCAGTTCTGTCGCTGTCGTTGAAATGCCGTCAAGTTTGTTGAGTTCAGCCGCAGAGGATGTAATATCCGTACCAGAAATCTGCAACTTGGTAGCATTCACTTCGCCGCTAGAGCCGTAGATTAAGGCCTTGCTGTTTACAATTGTTCCTGCACTTGAGCCATCTATTAGGTTTAATTCAGCACCAGTCGCAGTAACCGCTGTGCCGCCGTAATTTAAATTAGAAGCGGCGATGTTTACTTCGCCAGTACCTTTTGGCGTAATGTCTATATCGACGTTTGAGTCGCTACCGAATGCACCAAGTACAACTGAGTTGCCCGTATCGCTGTTTGTAACCTCCAAGGCATTTACGGCAGACGATGTTGTTTGGAACACAACCATCTCGTTGCCATTTGCATCGGCTATAAAACCTGCGTCAGCAAACTTCGGTGCTGTTAATGTTTTATTTGAGAGCGTTTGTGTAGCACTATCACCAACCAGTGTGGAACTTGTCACTGGCAGGGTAAGTGTGACATTTCCTGAGAAGTCACTATGGGCTGGAGCGACCACCTGGGCATAATGAGCGTTTGAACTTTCACAGTAAAATCTAACGGCAGATACAGAACCGCCATTCTTTAAATCTATCAGGCCGCTTTCTATGCCTACATTGCCATCAAGAACAACTTGACCGGAGCCTTTCGGTGTCAATTTCAAACCAATGTTTGTGTCACCACCCGTTGCAGATATTTCTACAGGATTACCAGTGGCGGCATTCGTGACATCGATCTGGTTTACCGCGCTTGCTGTTTTCTGAAATATAATAAGTTCATTGCCGCTATCATCGTTAATGCCATGAGCATCATCAAACTGTATATTGAAACTATTTGTATCAAGGTCAGCGCCCAACTGCGGAGAATCATCTTGAACTATTTCCGTTATAGCGGAAGAGGTCGCAAGACCTGCGACTAAAGTTGATCTTGTAATTTTTTTCAGCCCACCACCAGATGTGTCCACCGCAAGAAATAAATCATCGTTTGCAACAGTGGATATTGCGGAAAGTGATCCGACAGACACAGACTCAAAGTTTGTACCATCAGCCACCAGGATGTTATGCTGGGTGCTGTTGCTCAATTGCAAATCAGATGTAGCGAAAGAACTGCTATCTAACGCAACCGCTTGCCATCCACTTGAAGTAAATGTCTCAAGTACACTATTGGTCGTGTTAAAATAAAGATCCCCAATTTGATTGCTGGAAGAATCGGATCTAGCTGACGGGTCTGAACTAGCTGCGCCGTGGTAAACAAGATTAAAACTTGTTACATCATCTACTTTAGAAGCCACAGAAGATACCGCAGAAGACACTCCTGCCACAGTGGATATATTGTTTGTTGGACTTATCTGACCAGCAACGAGATCAACGTTAGTTTTTGCCCCAGCGACCAAATTTATATTGGATGAATTATCAGCCACACTAGAAATATTTGTTGCCAGTGGCTCGGCTACGGCCAGATCAATATTTGTTTGATTATTTGCAGCCGCGTTAATATTCGTCGCATTGGATGCTACTTGTGATACAGCAGAATTTATGGAGCTTACGGTTGTGATGTTATCTTTATTGGCATTCACACCTTCTATTGCGGCAAGCGAGGATGCCACCTGTGCCAGCGTTCCGTTATTAACCTGCGTAATTGTATCAGCCAGGGAAGCACCAAGAAGTGTGGTAATAACATTGTTGCCATCACAGTAAACAATGTCTTTACCAAACGCTATTTCAACAGCAGAACCGGAGGAGGTTTTGACGTAGACTTTGAACTCGTTGCCAGTTTTGTTGTTGATGAAATATGTTTTCTGCGAATTAGGCACAACCACATAACGTATGTTTGTCAGTGTGCCTGTCAGTTCCAGGACAGCATGTCGCGCTTCGTCAGCAACAAAGTTTGTACTGGTTAAAGTTATATTGCCTTCGCCGCTAATGTCTTTAGATAAAACACCGGCAGCAAGATCTTCAAGAAGTGTTAGGTTAATATCGGTGTACTGACCCCATAGGCCATCGTTACCGCCTTCTTCCTGATTTCGTAATCTTGCAATGGTGGTCGCTGAATCTGCCATTATGTTGCCGCCACGTTATCGTTAGTAATTTGTTGTCTGCCGTATCGTTTATTGATGCCAGCCAACGCTCTTTCGTAGTACTGCATGTACATCGCCGCAGCTTCTGGATACTTCACATAAACTGCTGCATGGTTAAGCGCACAATAGAGAAGAAGCTGGTAAGCGTTGTTTGTATAAAAGTTAGTTGTGTTACCAGTGCTTAAACGTGGTAACCGTTGCGTATATCCGATCTCATATGAAAGCGCCGCAGAAGGTGAGGGCGCTATAAGGAAACTACTACTGTCATACTCCCCAAAATACTTTGGCGTTCCCGTGTCACTTGTACTGCTATAAAATTCACGAAGGAAGGTTAACTCCCTACGCTCAAGCTGGATGATGGTACTGCCGCTTGTGATTTGAAAATATCGAATGCCTCTTTCAGAGGTCGGTTTAGTAACAGTGTTATCGCCTATACTGAGAGAGCCTGTCTCTTTGTCGAAGAAGGCATCTTCAGTCACATCATCCGCTAACTGGTCTTCAGCATTTTGTATAATCTGATTTAACTGATTAGATAATTCAGTCGTGTCATTATCCAGGTAGTCAACAATGTCTGTTTTGAGAGTGGTGAAACTAGCCATTAGACATTATCCGTTCCACCGCCAGAGGTGTTTGGGAAAAGCGTTGTAATGCTAGTGACCGTTCCGACAGAAAAACCGTCGGTAGGTCGAGGATCTTTCAATGACATGGGGTCGTGAATATTTCTTGCAGGTGTTAGCTGCGGATGCTTTTCTTCATATGCTTCTGGAGATACACGCAGACCTTCCCAGGTTGTTCGCAGTTTCCTATAAGGAACCCTTGCACCTGTAATGTCGCAATATCCAAATGAGTGTTTACCCGCCGCGTGTCTCAAAGCCTGTTCCCGCCAAATTCGGAGTTAAATAAAGCGATGTTCGTTCTTCATCTTCTTGTATGACGCGAAGAACTTCTTCATCGTATCGCGCTTTAAACAGCGCTGTTCTGGCGGTATCCAGGGTTGGCAGCTTTTCAGAAAGCATAAACGCTAGACCGGTTGTGACTGCCGGTAAAAACTTAACCGGCACATCAATATTGTTAGTATAATCACCAACGTCTTCGATCCGATTATACGCAAAATAGTTTACTTTGTATACCTTATCGGGAGTGGTGAAGAGAAATAGAATTGGCGCATCACGCTCTCTATCGAGGTAGTATTGGGATGGCCTTGCTTCATTACTTTTATTCGGCAGCGCTGTGTATTCACTCTGCGTCAGCCTGGAGACAGATATTTCTGATCCGGTTGTGCCGTCAGAAAATATTGTCATGTCTGATACATCTAGAATAGAACCCGCTAGTGTGTAACTGGTCGTAGACGCAACCGTATTGAAAGTTGTTTGCGCTCTTTTGAAAAGATGTAGATCCCTGTTATTGAGATCAGCAAGCAGTAAATTAAGAGAGCGCCGTGCAGAACGCAGCTGCAATCCCGTAGGACTAGTCACTGCGTTCCGCTCATACGCTTCAACAATCAACTCATCAACACTAAGGTTGAAGGTGGTTGTTCCAGACGTAGCCATCGGCTCTACCCTTTCTGGACTTCAAGTATAATAGTATATGTGTCCAGATTTGTATGACCTCTTGTGGTGAAAAGGATGTCACCGTTTTTCCCACTGCCAGCAGTATTGGATAATCCACCGAAAGAAGAAAAGTCAAGATAGCCAGCACCGTCAGAAGTCAGCGATATAGCAAAGATGTTGGTTGAAGCATTGAAAAGAATGTCAACATCCATCCCAGAGATAGACCACCAGCATTTCATAATTTTAATGTTGGTGCTTTTTTCTCCGTTAGTCATGGCAGCAAGTGCTGAAGCGTCTACTTTTGCCACAGCACTTTCGCCAGAGCCATCACTGACATTTGTGAAACGCAGGACAGCGGTTCGTGGGCCGTCCTGCATTACAGTTGAGGCAACTAGATCTGCCATGATTTACGCCTTTCTATTTTCGCTTCAAGAAAGCTGGCATCTTCTTTTTACCATTTGGCATTTTCTTTTTACCATTTTTCTTTGGTGGACGGCCTTTTTTAGACCCATATGTCCCTGGACCCATTGGCATAATTATTCTCCCTATTAACTATCAGCAGACGCGGTGATATTCGTATTGAGGCCCACCTCACCATCAGCGTTGGCTATGGCAATAGGTTGGAAGAACTGCATATCAGCACCGACAAAAGCCTCGGTGATGTTTGCAGCGTTGTCAGCTACACGGGCATAAATATTCGGCCCAACGTTCCCTGTCGTGGTTGCTACACTAGTAAAGCACACATCAGCAGAATTTCTATTGCGGATGTATGAACCGTTTGCACCACCATTTATTGTGAGGTTAGTTGCAGCGGTAGTAACGTTCTCAATTGCGGCTGTATCAAAATTACCGTCGATGAAAAAATTACGAACCATTGCACCGTCACCGCCAACAATTTGAAGTGCAGAAGCACCACCGGCAGCAGCAGCGCCGCGATGTGTCCATCCATCAATCATTAAGCGAGAAGCGTTTGCGTCAGCAACAATAAAGTCCGTTGCCTGACCAGTGACATCTTTTGTTTCACAATCCATCATGGTGAAGTCAGCCGCGTTGACATCGATAGGGCCGGTGAGGGCATCGATACCACCAGTAAACAGGAAGTTGCTGATTGTAATGTTATCAGCACCAACGTCCATGTCTGCGCCAACAGCGGTTGTGAAATTGACTGTTGGTCGATCTGAGCCATTGCCCAAGCCGACAATTGTTATGCCAGCGACATCGAGATCCAGACCGCCAGCGGCTGTGACCGTTTCGGTGTGACCCGCCTTCACTAAAATTACGTCCCCGTTATTCGCGCTGCATTTTCCCACCGCGAAATCCAGAGTGGCATATGGACGGACATGCGTACCGTCATTGTTATTGGAACCGCTACCGGAATCTACCCAGAAGATATTTCCTCCGTAGCTATTTAATATAGGCATACCACGGATAGCGACACCGTTGGCAAAGCCGTTTGGAAAATTAGAAAATGGCATTTAAGCAACCTTTCAGAAAATAGGCGGGAATATTCCCAAACTCAATCAAGAGCCGCAGCATTGGGAGGGCCGAAGCCCTCCGTTTGCCAAGAGTTATTAAGCACCAGAAGATGCGTAGACTGCTCTCCAATCGGAGAAGCCGAATGCATATCTTTCACGGGCTTTGAACTTCATGCTTCCGCTATCGAAGTCACCTTCGGTAGATGTCTGCATTGCGATACGCTCAAAATATTTCAAGCCGTCTGGAGAGTCCGTGACGACATAGAAACTGTCGGTATCAGAAATGTGTGGAGACATTTCATAACCACCAGGGAACATTCCCTTTGAACGAAGCGCATTCAGATCGTTGTCAGCAGTTGCGCTGCGGAGTTCAGATCGCATGATCCGCTCTGCAATGAACTGGGACTCAATCGGAATAAGCAGCATGTTTGGATTTACTGCAATCGGCAACTCACGATCATCAGTGAAGTTGTGAATTGCTATGACAGCATTTTCCAATGCAGTTTCGGAAAGATCGACCTGCGTTGAGAAAGTGTTGCTGGCAGTAGAACCAGTAGCCAATGGATGCGAAGCGTTTGCTAATGAAACACCATCACCGCCAGTGTGCGAACTGCTGAAAGCATTGTTGAAGATATTCATGGCTTTCACCTGTTTGGTGTGCGCCATAGATCTAGCAAGAGCCTTGGTGTAACGAGAACCAAGTTCTTCATAGAGATTATCTTCCATAGCAGCTTCTGTGATGGAATAAGCTAAACTTATTTCCTCCATAGTATATCTGCTTGTGTAGCTTTCTCTTGCGCTATCAAAAGTTACGGCAGAGCCTTCTGCTTTAGTTTGAGCAGCCCCAAACCCAACAAGAAGAACTTCTTCCTCGAAAGCACGGTTGGAAGTGTTCTTATCAAACACCCTTTCGTGCAGGTTATCATATCGATCATATTCCAGACCGAATAATGCATGTAGACCAGGAACCAGAGATTTGGCGTGGTCTGAACGGGTAATAACAGCCATTTATCAGACCTCCTAGATACCAGCGGTGTTATGGGAAAAGAATGGTTCGTTGACCATTACTTCGACTTCGACTTGAGCGCCGTTAGCAGTGCCGAAGTCGTTACCTGGTCTTTCAATCTTACGAATAATCTTGAAGCCAGCTTGAGATGCACTAGCAGTGTCTGTATCCAACTTAACAGCGGATATACCTGTGACCGTGGAGCCAGAACCGGCTACATGATCAGCGGATGTTCCAATATCTGCCGCAGCTAGGAAATCACTATCGCCATCATCGAAGACGGAATAAGTGACATATGGATCATCGATTACTAATGCAGAAACATTGGTTGCGCCACTTTGTGCGCCAGGCCAGTAACGTGAGAATTTTACCTCTCCATCACTTGCCGTCCAAGAGACACCCTGGAATATACCAAGGATTGTATTGCCAGCAGCCGCCAGTTCAATCCCGCCACCAGCGACCAATTTGACCGGATCGCCTGTGAAGATTGATGTGTCATATGCAATGGCGATTAGATAATCGCTAGTGCGTATTTGACCACCTGTCAGATGCCGCAATGGTTTAAAGCCATGAGCAGCCATTTGCTTGCCTTTCTAGTGAGGCAGCAATCTTAATCGTCGAATTGAAGACCACCGCCAGTTGATACACGAGACTGTCGGTTTACAGAGATAGGCATACGAGAATCTTCTTCTCGAAACAGGTTGCTATCCATCGCGGCTTGCATACGATTTGTTTTACTATCGATATACTTTTTCTTTGCCGCCAAGGCACGTTCATCCCATTTCATAAGAACAAGATCGCCAACGCCAATAACGCCGCTGAACCGACCTTCATTATGTACTGGGCCAACAAACTCAGGATGCTCTTCGGCTCGTACAACTTCCCAACCTTCACGCCGTCTTAACGATAAATTTTTATCGTCATCTTGGCCTACTAATGAGATGCGTACCCAACGATGAACAATTCCAGGTTTTGGAGTTGGACTATCCAGTTGAGAGGGCGGGGTATAAGTAAAATCCCGTTGCTGTTTTTGGCGAGTTTCTGTCTCTCGTGTCGCGTGTTTTTCAACCATGTCACTGATCCACGTATCGGGCATATTGCTCTGGAGTAACACCAAGTTTTTTACAAACATCGAGTTGCGCTTGGTTGAGTTTTACTCTTTTGCTGGTTGCGCCTCTGCCCGTGACAGCCGCAACTGGAGAAGAATTAGATTTTTGTTTACTGAACTTGCTTGGAAAAGCAGCTTTCAGTCTAGTGTCTAATTCTTTAAAATAGTCATCACTAGTTGTATCATAATTTTCGGTATTTACCAAGCGGTTGTGGATTGCATAGGCAGCACCGGTCATGGCTTCATCTTGCCCAAACCATTTATTTTTTCTTGCCCATTCCACAGCCTTTGGTTCTGGTTCCGCAGGTATCGCTTGTTGCTGGGGTGCAGGTTGCTGATGTGCTTGCGGCGGCGTTTGTTGTTGAGTGCGATAGCGCTCATTGTCAGCTTTATGTCTTTCCATTTCGGATTGCTGTGTCGATAGTCGCGACAGCTTATCCTGCACTTCAAACATCTTGTCAGTATCGCCAGAGTTATATGCATCATCGTAATCTCTACGAAGCGCTGTTCTCTGTGCTTCGATAGCTGACGTACCAGAAGTCAGCGCATTGTCCTGCGCCTGTTCATAGGCTTGTTGTAATTTAATTAATCGCTCTTCGGCGGCAGCGGCTCTTCGATCAGCTTCGTGACGCTTCGCTACTTCCTGCGATATTCTTTTCTGAACTCTGTTGGAGTAATCTTCTTCCGGTGGTGGAGAAGGTGCTGCTTCCGGTTCAGCAGCTTGTACCGGTTTTTCATCTTCCGATAAATCCACTTCCATTTCAGAAGGTGCTTCACCGGTAGGAACTTCTACTTCTACTTCAGCTTCTTCAACACTCATGTTATTGCGTCCTTTCTTCGCATCACTGCCTGGATTTCATCATCGTTGACTATTCGACAGGGATGCTCATTAACGCGAAATCGAACACCGGCATATTTACTGAAGACAACCATGTTGCCTTCGACACACCAGTCTTCATGCTCGACCATATCCGATCTTGTATATGCAAGTTTACCAAGTGCTACGACTTGACCAATCATACATACTCCGCGTTGTACTTCTTGGACTGAACCAGGGAGTAAAATACCGCCTTGGGTTTTTTCTTCCACGGGTACATCGGCTATTAAAATCCGGTATCCGCTTGGTTCACATGAGAGTTTTATTTCATTAATTAAATCAGCATCAATCGATGTTGTCTCGGTTTGCAAGGATGTCCTCCAGCGTCTGGGTTACCCTGTCTAGCGCCGCTATAGCTGCGACGTGACTTGTGTATTCCCCCCAGTCGCTACACCTTCCATCGGAGATATAATCCGTATAGGACTTGCGTATATTTGATACCTCTTTTTCCACTGTTTGTAAAGCTAATTTGAACGACATGCAGTCAAATCCTAGTCTTCTTTGGTGTAGGTATCCATCAATACTTCAGTAACAAAAGTATCCAGAAACTTATTGCTTATAATGAGTTCTGGCAGATCGATATCTGTTGTTGCGATACTGGTTGTACCGTCCTTAAATGTAACCACCGCAGCTATCGCCGCTATTTTTTCATTGTCATTTGCAAGAAGATTTCCCAGCCATTTTGCGTCTGGTGGAACGTCCTTTTTTTCTGGAAAAGGTATTACGTTTGCCATTCTTTTTTCCACTACTTCTTTCAATCTGTTTACTCATTGAGGCGCGGTTCATCATCTTCTGGATTTACTCCCAGAACATTTCCACTTTTTCCTGCTAAGATTATTAGGGCTATTTGGATCTCGCGCTTTCTTAGCAGACTTGCCGCCTTTGGCAATCATCTGACGCTTTATTCCCGCAGATCTGCTACAATACGAATCACCTTTGGAAGTGCCAGGGCGAATACGATCACCACCGGTTTTTGCCTTGCCAGCCTGTCCATAGGACACCTTGCGGGTGCGGCCCGTCTTTGGGTTCCGCACCGTCTTCGCAAAGCGCTTACCTTTGGCTGGTGTAGGCATTAAGCAACATCGTCTATAAGTGCTGCAACTATAAGATTAGCAGTTGCGTCACCGGCATCACCGATATCAGAAGAGATGGCATGAATATTTGCCACCGTGGTATTTGGTAAGCGACCAAACCATGTCTGTGAAGGGCCAATGAAAATACCATCAGCCACATCATTGGCAGCAGTACCACCATCAAACACAACGTAAACCCCGTCACCGGATGACTGGTTTTGTATGAATAGGAATTTTACTTTGTCAGAAGTTGATACAGCGGTTGGCGCGGTATCATCATCGACAGCGGTATAATCGAGAAAGTAACCAGCAATGAGATCTGTGCTGGTAGCTGTACAAGCGGTGAGTTTATAGTACCACTTATCATTTGCATCATCAGGAGAAAAGGTCATTGTTCCTGTGAGCGTTTTTGCTATCTCATCGGGGAGGAGAGTAGCGGTTACCGAAACGGTTACGTCATCAGCCATTGGTAGTGTCCTTTATTGTTGGTTTTTTGAAACGTTGAGCGCAGCGGCTTGAACCCTTGCCCTCTGGTCAGCCGCTTTGATCTGCGCATCAAGGATCGCTTTCTCAGCAGCCAGTTCTCTATCTAAATCTTGGTCTTGGATTTCAGCCTGTATCTCTGCCTGTTTCAAAGCAACGTCAGCTTGCGCCTTGAAAGACTTCGTGTCGGCTTCCTGTTTGTCTATTGCAAGTTTTTGCATGGCAAGTTGAACTTGTGGATTTTGCGCCATTTGAGCGTTTTGTTGTGCTTGCTGTATTGCAGCAGCTTGCTGCGCCAGTTGTTGCGCCGCCATAGCTTGCATACGGGCAACCTCATTTTCTATCTGAGGAGCAAGTTCTGCATATTCACCTGGTTCGGCTGGTTTCAACGGATTGTAATCGGGAGCAGGTGGCAACCGTTGTTGCATTGCTGCTTCGATTTGCTGGCGATAACTATGAGCCATATGTTCTGCAATGTGGGCATTCACAAGCGGCGCAAGTCTGGAAAAGGTAGCCCTGTCATTTTGCATGGACATCAGAAAGGTCTGATGCACTGCAATGTGAGACTGGTGATCCTGATCAGCAAAAGCCTTTGCAGCTTTGCCATGCAGAAATGAAAAGTTCTCAGTTGCTGGATCTGCCCTTTCTGGGCCACGGTCATCCAGTAGAATATCATCGATGTCTTCAGTCCCAAGCGTGACATGCATTCTGCGAAGCGCTGTTCTCAGATCATGCTGCTGCGGAAACTGCTGCGCTATCTGTAACTGCGCTTGCGCTCTCATAACTCTTTGAGATTCGGAAATTATTGACGGATCGGCCACGGGTAAAATGTCAATAGTGCCGTCGTAGTCGCTTTCCCGTATCTCACCGGAACCGGAATTATATGCAGTAAAGTCACCAAATTCAGCGTTTAATCGTGCAAATATTCGGAGTTCCGCTTTCTGAGCGCGGTATAGTCTGCGGTGTATTGCAGACATTAATCTCTGACCAGCTTCCATTAACGCAACCACAGAACCAACGGGGGCTTCTGCATTGTTGGCATCGCCCACCTGCATGTCAGTGCTGGCTGCTAATCTGCGTCCATTATCCGTTACTGTGCCTAGAAGCATGAGGAGTGTTTGGGATGGTTCTTTGGTCGGCAAGGGAATGATACTCTTGCGGATATCATCACCCACACCTTCGACAGAGCGGAACTCTCCAAAGCTGACCGGTTGATCACCGGCAAGTCTCATGCCTCTAGCTTTGAAACCTCCAGGGAGGTTTGCGTATTGTCCTGCGTCTACGAGAGCGCGAAGAATAGCTGTTGCTGTTTTCTGTAAATTACCCAGCACATGGATAAATCCAAGTCCATAAAAACCAAGGCCAGGAAGAAACTTGTAGGTTGTGAACCATGACAGTTTACGATGCAGGTCATCGCCTTCAGAAAAGTTCCTTCGTATAGATAGGATCTGATTGGAAGCATCGTGTATTGTCACAATATATGGCAGCGCTATACCGGTGGGTTCGCCGGTTTCCATATCAAGATGTTCAAAACCAGGAAGGTTTAAATCGACATGCATTTCAAGAACGCGATGCCGATCACCTTCCGCGCTATAATATGTAATCCCTGTTATCTCATTTTCTTTTTCAGTAACGATGCCGCGATCTTGCGTAGACGGGCTACCAAGTTCGACATCACGATAGATACCCGCGTAAATATTTTTACGAATATCATTTTCAGCCATATGCAGGATGTGCGTATAGCGTGAAGCAGTGAGGAGATCTGTGCTTTCATTGTCGATAATAAAATCCTGTGCTTTGACAAAACGGGAGGTGACGCGACCCATTGTTTGGTCGTAGTAGGTTTTCTTGAAGGCGATTCCTGTGAGGGGTAGAGCAAATAGTAAACGATCCATGTCATCGAAGTATTCCTCACATTCTTCGGTAAGCTGATAGTTAAGATGTCTTTGAACTCTTTGAGCCTGTTTCAGTAATTCTTCGGTAACGTCACCGACAATCTTGGTCTTCACTGGGCCATCGGGTGGGCAGAGTTCACCCACTGATCGGGCTTGAAATTGCAGACAGGCTTCAAGCAGCAAGGGATGTGATGCGCCACACGCACCTTCAAAAGGTTCTGTTACTTCTTCCAGCTTAACGCCAAGAAGATCCATCCCTTCAACAAGGGTTTCTTCCCATTCACTGCGTGACTGACGATCCTGATGATAGGTATCGATCAGGGCCATTGCTAAATCTGTAAGGTCTTCCTCATCCAGTACTTCGGCAATGTTTGCGTCATGGGGAATAAGCGCTTCGGACTCTTGCATTTCAGCAATACCGATAGTGGTTTCACCGGTATCCGAATCGGTTTCAACTACGATTTCTGTAACAATATCGTCAGTATATTCCTCATCGCCAGATGGCATGGGATTTAATGCACGTTCAACAGCCATAAATTACTCCGAAGTCTTTTTGGAGATTAGCACATTGTATCATAAAATGATACATCATGCATGGTTGTGACCCACCAGTATATCGTTGTCAGTTTCAATCCAAACCCTTGCGCCGCAAGAAAGTGGATCATCTGGGTGGTACACTACAGAAGCCAGTATTTCGCCTGTATCAGGGTGTATTATGTCAATATGATCACCATACACGGTGTCAAAGTCTCCCTGCGCTCTAAGCACTGGGAGGCGATCATTTGCCTCACGCCTTATATTTTGACGAATATTTCCCTGATTTACATGAACAAGTGTTTTCATTACTGCCTTACCAATAGTACCGTTTCTTCGGTTTGTATTCCGGTTCTTCTTCAATCTCTTCTAAATAATGAAGGAAATAGCCGGTTTTCAGCCGTATAATGGCCTGTGTGAATGCGTCCACCATGTCTTTCCTGCGACCATTGGGGAAGCTGCTGCACTGGTTGAGAAAGTCATCGGCCCAGTATTTGCCCTTTGGGAGATAGATCTGACCGCTTTCTACCATCGGCGCGACAGAATGCGCTCTTGCGACCTTATCCCTATCAGGGGTGTAGTCGGTAACGGGTATTCCGCTGCGCCGCAGATCCTGCAATAGCGATTGACCGGATGCTTTCTTTTCAATCAACACAGTATCCGGTTGCCACTTCTTATATAGGTCTATGGCTTTCTCACGCAGTTCTGGATATTCCAGTCGTTCATTGAGACAGGAAAGTAATATCGTGCAGGGTTTGCCATCCTGTTCAAATACACCCCATGTTTGCACGGCAGTATAATCTGCACTGCTGCTACTGGAAAAAGCGGTGTCATAACTTTGCAGTATGAAGTCACATTCTGGCGGTTCGGGATCATCCCACCATTTCCACCAGAAGCGTTTAAATATGTTACCGTCTTCCGCGCTAGGAGATTGCTGAAAAAGCGCTGCCCATTCGCGTGAACCGACAGTCTGTTTTATTTCCATCAGGCGATCTACCGGAAACTGCGCAGACCAGAGCGCTTCACCTTCTTCCCGCCCTAGCTGATCTTCATCACCAGCTATCGCCGGTAGATTAATAACTTCCCACGGTTCATGTGTTGCTTCATCCAGCACAAAGCCAAGGAGATCCGCTTCATGCCAGCGTGTGCCAACGATGACAATACGACCCCCAGGCATAAGCCTAGTATAAGCAACTGACTTATACCAATCAGTAACAGTGCGGCGAATAGCTGTACTATCTGCATCTTCTCTCCCTTTAATAATGTCATCAACAATAAGCAGATGCGCTCCACGACCAGTGATTGCGCCACCGGCTCCCACTGCGAAATATGTTCCAAGTTTATTTGTTCCAAAACGTCTGGCTGACTGGGAAGTGTCATCGAGTTGCACTTGCGGAAATACCTGCGAGAAGCGTTCATCGCGCATGGTGTTGCGAACCTTGCGTCCAAAGTCATCAGCCAGTTCCTGCGCGTATGTGGAAAAAATAACGTATTTATCTGGGTTGCGTCCCAGAAACCATGAGGGGAAGAAGTTGCTGGCAAGTTCACTTTTGCCGTGACGAGGGGGCATGGATATAGCAAGGCGTGTGATTTCGCCGCGTTCTACTGCTTCAAGTTTGTCTGCTAGAAATTTGATATGCGCGGGAGTTTGGTAAGTAGACTGGAGGTGTTGCGCATAGTCAAGGAGGCTGCCTTCTCCCTTGCCAGCAGATATCTTGTCATCAAGCACCGACATCGCCATTTTAATGTCATCGAGAGTTTCAAGATGTAATCCTGTCAACGTGCTGCATCTTCCAACATTCTACGGTGCGCTTCTTTTCTTTTTTTTCTACCTTCTTCCCTAAATCGATCAGCGTAGCTGCTGGAAGAAAAACGCAACGGAGAATAATTATATTCGTTCATGGCATGGACAGCAGCTGCAAAGCGTTCCCGCGCTTCTTTCAGTTCTGCTTCAAGGCGTAATTTTTCGTCAGCAATCATTCGGCTTGTGACAATCACATCGACAAACTTCTGGATCGCAGTTGCATTCCTCGCAGCTATCGCATGGACATTGCTTTTCTTCAGTCATGGCTATCGCTTCCTTTTAGAGGTGTTACTTTTGCGTCCACTGCTTCAATGTGATCTATTGCCCTGTTGAGATACTGCCGCGCCTTTTTCAGATCCTCCAGATCATTGTTCTTGCCGCCGTTACCTACGCGGAAAAGATATTTTCCGGTATTCCAAAGGTGTGCGTTATTTCTAAACAGTGCATCAAGAATATCCCATGACTCCATGTCAGTGCCGTTTACGCGAAACTTGTAGTGACGCGGATGAAATACAAAATCAGCTTTGACATTCTTCATATCTTTTTCCCTTTTGTCTTGTTGAGAAGGCTTGTCGTTTCAGCCTGATTACCCATGTCCACAAGACACAGCCTTCCATCGGCATACACAACGAAAGCAACAAATTCATTTGTCTCGTGGTTCACCCATATTTCAGTGAGATGCCCTCGTGTTGAAAGCCCTTTGAACCAGGGCCGGTTACCATGAAGGGCCATGTTTGTTTTGATTTTTTTGGCGTTACCACAGGAATTTCCCTGCGCAGATAAATTAGTGCTGTGGAGAGAGAAGATTAAAAACGCTGTAAGAAGTATCCACCTCATTGTGCCGCACCAGAAAAGAGGAACCGCTGGAGGTAGGGGAAGGAATTAACCTACTTCCAGCGGCAGGAGTGACTGATGAAAAGGGGGGGGTAAACACCAGCCAGGAGAGAAAAGTAGTAACTAGTACAAAGTAATACATTTTGTCGAAAAAAGCAAAGATAAAAGCATGGAGTGGTTGGTGAATTAATCATCATCGAATGGTTGATAGGCGAGGTAATAGGCGTTACAGGATGAGCAGGAAAGATTTGTCACTATGCCTTCCCCCGTAATACCCATTTCCTCGAAATCGTGGTCACCTCCTGGTATTAGTGGTTCATTGCAGCGATAACAGTTTATTTTAAAGGGCTGCTCACAATGCTCACATTTATCCCTAGCCACAGCCACCGCCTCTTTGCGTGATGTCGCATACGTCAATAGCTTCAACAAATTCTTCACCGACCTGCTTTGCTGCTTCTTCGTAAGGAACAGATGTCAGAGGCTGACCGCCTCTTGCCCCATCGGGATATACAGTGAAGCCTCGAAGACGATGAGCATAGGATGCCAAGGTTTCAGTGAACTTTGCTACGGTATCTGGATTGTTGAGTTTCGATCCCCATGCTGGCAGGTTAATGGTACTGGAGATGCTGTGATCTACATAGTCCTGCACATCGGCTTGCATCTTAATACGCCGCTCATAGTCATCAGCAAGATCCAGCGCCGATTCGATACTTTCGGGCTTGGCATCATACTTTTCAATCAACTGCTGTGCAGCACTGTCTACCACATACTGATAATGCCATTTAGTTGTCTTGAGGTATCTGCGCTTGAAGGCTACAGCAAACAGCGGTTCGATGCCGGTGGTTGTGCCAGCAAGAATGCCTATAGAACCATTCGGCGCTATAGCTCTCTTGCCGACAGGTCTGCTAATGGATAATTCATCGGCATAACGGTCTGCGATGTCATCCGATACAGATTGATACACACGCAACCAACGATGAAGTTCTGGAGTGACTTCGTAACGCTGACCGCGCTGTATGAGCCATTCATGTATACCCATGATGCCCAGACCAAGACGGCGGTTCTTTTCACGGACACGTTTTACTTTTTCATAGGGGAGGTCTGCGCGAAGTGTACCGCATACTAAAAATTTAGTACCAAGTTCAACAATACGGTTGAGTTCATCGATACTATCGATATTTGCAAGGTTAATAGATCCGAGATTGCATACGTCACTGTCATCGCCTCCGTCTGGTGCTAGTGAATTGTTAGCGGTGACTTCAGTACAGGCGTTGCGTAACGTTTCATGCCGCTTGTCAAAGAAGTTGAAAGAAAAGCCAGGTTCAGCGGTACGCAGTGCCTGTTCCACATTCTTGCGGAATACATCGCCAACGTCACCGGTGCGCCAGTAGTTGAGTAGCCAATCGTCATCGTAATTGACGGAGATGTTGGTCATGTCCATCGGTGCGGGCCAGTTGAAGTCAGCGGCCTTCAGATCAGACAGACAGAGGTCAGTACTGGGTACTCCTATTTGATCCCAGTCCTTTGCTGTTAGAAACTCGTTTATGTCAGCATGTTGCCAGTTGAGTGATCCGTAGATGGCAGAGCGGCGAGAGCCTCCCTGCATGACCCTGCGGCCTATCTCATTAATCATCTGGATTTTGGGGAGGGGGCCAGAAGAAAGACCGCCAGTACGACCCAACACTGAACCAGCAGGACGATAGATGCTATAATCAACGCCGATACCACCGCCAGACATGAGGCAGCTTTCAGCTTTCCAAGAGAGATTGGCCCAGTCTTCACGGGTGTCTTCTTCAGCACACAAGAGAAAACAGTTGTTGAAGAACTTTACATCACGACCAGCGTAATAAAGATAACGACCACCAGGGAGGAACTGATGCTTGCGTATCATTTCAATCAGTTCCTGCAATTCATCTTTACGCAGATACTTGCCAGCTACGTCTATCGCAACGGTAGCAGCTAGTTCATCCCACGTTTCAGCACCTTCATGCTTGTACTTTAGATTAAAGATGTCTTCGGAGAACTTGTTGCGGAAAATAGGGTTGAGGTTACTACGATACACTGCGCTCATCGATTATCACCACTGCCTTGAATGGTTCCAGCAGCTAACCGTGCTTCCAGCTTATCAACGTTCATTCGGGCAACGTCACCGAGATCAATACCTATGTCACCACAGACACGGGCCAAAGCCCACAGAACGTCACCCAGTTCCTTGGACAGGGCATTGCGCCGCTCTTCAGTGAGGATGTTATTGTCATCCCGTGCAATTTTTTTAACCTGGTTGAGTACTTCGCCGCTTTCACCGCCAAGTTCCATAGCGGGGTAGTACACGTTGAAACTTTCAGGATACTTTTTTGTCAATTCAGTCCATTGTTGGTAGTCATTCATATCCATAGCCGTATCCTAATTTTGACCAGATTCATCACTCAGACTGATAGATCTTTCAACATCCTCAGTTAGTACTTATCTGTGGTTGTGTTATGTTATTTACTGAAGAATTACTCAGACTCTATTAGGAGGGCATATTCTCAGCTTGTAGATCGAATCCCGCCCTCCTTGGGAGAGTTCAAAGTACTCCCCTGTCAACCCTTTGGCAACCCACTTTGTATCATTAAGTAGTACAGATACGCATTTTATTTCTTTACTGTGGCAAATATGTCACAGTCTGGAATGGCGCGGATTTTTTTTGGAAATTTGTGGGAAAAAATTGGTGGGGGCTATGTTTTGATTATGGTCTAAAATGTTGTGCCTGGTAGCTGTAAGAGTCGGCAACGTGAGGGGGGGGGTGGGGGTTCGAAGAAAGAGTCAGCTGCGGGCAAAATTTTTGAAGAAGGCCAGAGGTGGAGGAATCGCAGCCTAAAAGGCCCAAATCAGCGAAAAACCAGTAAAGCCTAGGGTTTGAATCCCTAGTGAGGAGTCAAAGTATCCAGTAAAAGCGCCGTTTCCTGCGGTTTTTGCTGGTCTTGCTGCTCTTGGTTCCCTGTTTGGTTCCCTATCTGGTATCGCTGCATGGCTTCTTCCAACGCTGCGCGGATCTCTTCCGGTTTAGCGTCCTCCACTTTCTGCTGGACATTCAACGCAACACTCTGCTCCACATAAAAACCAAGACATCTCCCTATCAATTCCTCTGCCCGTATAGCAGCGCTGGTCTGCCCCTTGGACCGCGCCATGTCGGATAGTTCAGCCAACCTTCTTATATGTGCCTGACGGTCATCTGCGATGCTCTCAACAAGCCTCAACTGCACGGATTGGCTGAGGCCTTCACCTTTCGCCAGCGCTGATATTCTTTTAACGATTGCCGCATTATTCATCATCCTGCTGGCTGTTACTGATGCGCTGGCCGGTAAAAATCCCGCGTCTATTGCAGCTGCTTTATTGTTCTTTCCTGCTGCTTTTGCTTGGCAGAATAGTTCCTGTTTCTCTGTTAGCTTTACGTTATCCTTCTTAGTCAATCTTTTAGCCTCCCAGTTAGCCATTGTTAGCTTGTACCGTTTTGTATCATTTCCCACAGCTGCCGACAACCAGCCCAGAAATGGCAGTAAGACTCCACTTTTTCTGCATATGCGGCAAAAAGTATGAATTAATGTTTATTTAATTGTTAATTTGTATTGATCGACTATACGACTCATACTATATTTAATTCATCGCTTCGGCGATCACGGCCCCGCCTTGGGCCACGGCATAGCAAACAAGGCCATCCGTGAGGGGCGCGGATGTGGCAGGGATTATTCATTGTAAGCAGCCATGATGTGTTGGTGTTCTACTATCCGACTCATGCAAGCGCTTTGGAGATGCCGGAGGCCTTTTTCAAGGCCTTTCAGACTCAGACCTAGAGCGAGACTAGCAGCGTCAACTGGCGCTGCTGGTAATGACAAGCACCGGCAGTTTTTGTCGGTGTTTGATATTGCCCACAATCTCAAAAAGGAAAACACAACATGACTCAAGCATATGTAATTAAGAAAACGCACTACGGCACTGATCGATACTACCCAGATTGCAGCGTCACACGGACCCTCTGCGCAATTGCAGAAAGTAAAACGCTGTCACCGGAAGTAATGCGACA
>Ga0209232_1000712_pt1 | contig 19288 bp, 25 predicted proteins | sample ETNvirenome_2_60_FD_184066 | JGI IMG/M metagenome (GOLD analysis project Ga0209232, IMG submission 184066) | Marine viral communities from the Pacific Ocean - ETNP_2_60 (SPAdes) (version 2) | ecosystem: Environmental > Aquatic > Marine > Oceanic | place: Pacific Ocean | collected 2013-06-22
TAAATTATTACCTCTACTACTAGTATATGCTAAACCTCCATTAGCTACAGGAGCACCTAATGCATTACCGTTAATTAATATAACACCAATATCTGGTAAAAGTTTACCATATGAACCTGAGTTAGTTGTATATCCGTCAAACTGTACTTTACCTGAAGATAGCGTACCAGTTGAGCCTGTAATAAGTTCAAATACTCTACCTGAATCACTAAATGTTGTTGTAGAAACTACTTTACTATCGTCAGTTATTCTTAATGCATTTGTACTACCTGATAACTGTAATTTGAGATCGAGAGTACCGGGAAGTAATTTTTCTTTATATCTTGCTCTATCAATATTTATAGCATAAAAATGATCAGAAGTTACTGCACCGAAAGTAAAATCAGTATCTTCATCTCCTAAAATTAAATTTCTATACTGACCAAATACAGTAGAAGACGGTGCTTTTCCTTCTACGTCAGCATTAAATAGAAGAGAACCGGATCCTTTTTTGTCTGCATATGCTATACTAAACTGTACTTTCGAACCAGCTAAATTAGAAGCTGTTTGGTATATGTCATAATAATAGTCTCCTGATGCTCCTCCAGTTTGTGTTGAGGATGTAAAAAAAGTTGTAAGTGTTGTTGAGTCGCCTGACCATATAGGAGAAGTAATCGATTCAGCACCAACTACCACATCTTCTGTATCAAATCTTTTATATGACATAATTAGTTAGTTTTAGTAATAGTTACAGGAATAGTTAATCTTGCTCCAGAGTCTCTACCAATTACTGTAATAGTAGTTTGAAGTTGAGTCCTTGTGCCAAATAATGTATTTACAGATGTTGCAGTAAGGTTAATAGAGGTACCTAAAACTGTCTTAGAGACGTTAGTACCTACTGTTGTTGCAACGTTTAACCTTTCAGCTTCGTCAGTATTTACTCCAACTCCTGTAAATGAATTTAATACTCTAGTATCAGCTATAGTAGCTGTATACCCTGATGCTTCAAATAATGAAGTTGCTCCTAAGTAGTTAAGAGTTTGAGGAGTTATAGCTACTGAAGCCCCTTGTTTAAGAGTTACTGAAGCAAATCCTAAATCCAATACTGGGAGTTTAGATGTACCTCTAGGAAGAGTAGTCAGTTTATATTTCATAATCTGAGTCTCGTCTGGAAATGCTTCTACTAAGGGTAAATTTTCTATAGCTTCTCCATAAAGAGCTGATCCTGAAGGATGTGATGGATTATAAAGAGTATAATCTATTTCATCATCAGCAAGAGCAAATTGAGTAATTTTAAAGGAACCGTCTCCTTTAGCTAGAAGCTCTCTTCCTTTTTTTGTTAAAATCGCATCTACTGTTACGATCGAATTATCTAAGTATCCCATGTTAAGGTGTATTTTATATAAATATATGAAAAAATAATTAATCTACACTACTTACAATACCATTTTCACCAACAACGTAAATTTCATCTTTTTCTATAGAATAAACTTTAGCGTCGGCTAATCTTAAAATTCTTTCCTTTTCTTCTCTAAATAATATATTAGAGCCTGAAGGGAAAGATTGAAAAGCAAAAGTACTGCCTGTAGCAATTCTTTTTGTATTAAATCTAATATCTAATATTTCTCTGTCAGATAGCTGAATGCCTTTAATAGTGGCATTATCTGCATCTGATGGATGAATACTAGCTTCGAAAGAAACTAACTTAAGAGCTGGATCATCTCCTACTACGCTACCGCTTGTTAGTTTACTTCCATCATATCTACCGTTTACATATCCTGTTTTAGTATATGAACAGTCTTGTATTTGTGCTGGCTGTGCTGTACCAGCTATTATAGCATCTAAATTAGTAGGTTGAAACTGACTTGAATTTCTATCTACTACTTTAGCTACTGAGTTAAGTTTTAATGCACTTGAGTTACTTAATAAAGGATTATCATCACTATTATTAAAGTTAGATGTTAAGAAGGGGGTAAATACTATGTGTGATAATAGTTCTCTAGGTATCCCTTGAGCATCTGTAGAAGCAGTAGCAGCTAATTCAACAGGTTGAACTGTTAAGAAAAAATGAGTACCTCTATTAGTTCTATTCGTAACTGTAGCAGTTTCAGTTTTTCCTGCATAAGTAAAAGTAATTTTTTCTACTTCTTTTAATGCGTTAGTTATTGCAACACCTTCTTGAGACTTAAGAGGGAAGGTCATTCCCTGTATAAAATAAGGAGCGATATTTACAGATGCTGATACACTACTTGAGATAAGCAAATTTACATTTCCTCGATCTCCTCCATAGTTTGAAAAAGAAGAAGGGTTAAGCGTTTTAAAATCGTCTATAGTTGGCATATTATACTAGTTAATTAAACTTACCGTAGTAAACGTTTCCGTGATTATCTTCATCTGTCTTATAAATAGTTAATGTACTAGATGTAGTTATTAAGCTACCGGCATCTAGAGAACCTGTATACCATCCTTGGAATGAATTAGCATAATTTTCAGTTGCTTCTACAGTAAAGAATTCAAACGTATCGAAATCATGTACATACCCAAGGCTTGCTGTAGGCCCTATAGTGCTAGGATAAGTAATTGAAAACGATCCTGTACCAGAACCAGATGGTAATATTCTGTAGTAGTCTCCTAGATACTCTGCTTGGAGTGCTATTTTACAAGAAGCAGGTAGCGGATCTGTTAAGAAAAATGCTGACAGGTCCATTGATACGATAGGCTGAGCTGATTTCTTAAGGGTGTTCCTTTTATTTAATTCACCATCTTGTACTATTAAGAACGAACCACTAAACTCTCCTGTGATTCTTACTTCTTCTCCTGTTACGTTTCTCTGTACTCTACCTAGAGGTGAAACTATAGAAGATGAATAGTCAGTTGTATAGCTTTGACTAGCTGCAAATGGAAATGAACCGCCGTCACTTCCCGTAATAGTAGCTACTGATATACTAGCAGTGTGTATTTCGTTAGTAAAAGATACTGTTGGTTGATTTATTTTACTTCTGTTAAGTATGTGCGGTTCTACTATTAGTCCAGTAGCAGCAACGTTTTTAGCAGGTAAAAAATCTCTTATTTGTTTAAATAAAGAGTTATCAAAAAACTTAAGCAGTCTTACAAAGCCACTTGGACTTCTATGAAAACTTAGCTCGTCTTCCCAATTAAATTCAGCATTCTCCCACGATGTAGTTATATCTTCCCAGCTTACATCTCCTAATAATGTACTACTTACTTTATTTAAAGTTTCATAACTACTAGCACTAAATAAACCGGGGTCACCTATGTACTGGTCTATATTAAAGCTACCAGTGGCTCGAGATCTAATAATAGTATTAGTGTCTTTATTAATATTAAATCCTACATGTACTTCGTGTGAATCACTTGAATAAGTAATATCTTTATTAAACATCGAAGTAAAGTTAGATAGCGTACTACCGGTTAATAAACTTCCGGTGTTATCTAATCTTATACCGTCTAAAGACCTTGAAAGATGAGGAACAGGACCGAAAAAATCGTCTGTACCTGGTTTAACTGCTGGGGATGTTTTAATCTCTAATATGTCTTCAGGTATCCCGTAACACGATATTAAAGCTCTTAATCCTCTTTGAGTACCTTTAGTTTTTATTAAAAAAGGTAAGTTATGATAAAGTCTTTTATATATTTCTTTTTGATATGATTCTTTAGGTACAGGCTGTAAATGGCTATTACTACCTGAAGCTACAGTTATTGAGCTAGATATTATTTCACTCCCTGTATTATAAGTCTCTCCTATAAAGCTATTAAATAAATTATCTAAAGATGCATTACTATCGTATAGCCTTATACCAAAGCTTTCGATAGCATCTTTAACTAAGTCTTTAGACACACCAAAGTTTAATCTATTGTCTGCATCATACTTATCAGATACTGCTTTAAAATATATCCATAAATTATCAAAATGCTGACCTATCATATGAATAAACAGAAGATAAGGCTCGTTATTAGAGTCTTCTCTAATGTATGTAGGTATAGTATTAGTTAGTATGTCAAAGTTAGTTGCGTCATAATTAGAAGCACTATTAAGTTGAGTCGAATACCAGCTTGTAGATTCATTAGTATCTGATTTCTGGGGTTTATAAGGTCGTGAAGAATTAATTTTAGGCCAGGAAAACGAACCACTCTCGTAAAATAAAAATCTATCGTAGTGATCAAAATTATTAACTATACCTTTAATTAAACCATCATAATACTCTCTACTTCCTGAAATACCTGGAAGATTTAATCCTGATAAAGAAGCAGAATAAATTGAATCTTCGTATGAGTGTATAAGGTCTAGCTTATACTTAAAGTTTCTTAGTCTTTCTTCAGCAGAACTAAAATGAATGAAGTCATTATAGTCATTATGATTTATAGCTATTTGAGCACTTTTTTCGTTAAATAAAGAATATAGTTCGTAAAAACTACTACTTACAGGGTAACTAAAAAGTTCATTATAGTTTAAAAATTCAGTAGTATTAGATTTTTTTTCGTTTACTTCTAAACTAAAATTAGGACCTTTAAGTTTTACCAGTTTTTCTTTTTCTTCTTCTATCTCAGATATGCATTCGAATACAGCTGGGTTAGATACTTCTTCAAAAATATTTAATAGAGTATTTTTTTGAAACTGTCCTGGTAGAGGGTCTTTTAGTTTTACTGCTAAAGAATTATCTTCAAATTTTAAATTTAATGCTTCTAAAAAACTTTCTTCTGAGTTAATATAAAATACATCAAAATTATTAGAAGCTCTAATTTTTTCTTGAAATATTTCACCAAATTCTTTAAACTCTTTATTAGTAAGGGTAGAAGAGAGAATTTTTATTTCAGTTCTATCTGGTGATATTTCAGATGCAAATAAGTTACCTCCAAACTTATTATCAGTGAAAGGATTATTTAGAAACTTATACTTTAATATTAAATCTGATCCGTTTAGTCCGTTAGATTTTATATTTCCTATTGGGTCTAAAGTAACTACAGAAGAGCCATCTTGACCAGCACTTTGAGCATTTCTTAGCAAAGAGTACTCAGTTAAATTTTCGTCTACTTTTATTACTGTTCCTTCTAAAGAACAAAACTCTAGCCTTATAAAGTTTTTATTAGAAGTAAAAGAACTATTGATATCAAAACTATCTACTATAGAATTTTGATTTTCGTCCAAAAAATCTTCAGGGTAATATGAACCCGATGTTAGTTCTTTTATTTTATATTTTATATTAATCACTTGCTAGCTGTGTTGTCAGATCAATAATTTGTTCTTGTTGTAATAATAATTGTTCTCTTAAGTTAGCTATTTCGTCTAAAAGAGGTTGAATGTCAGTAGTATCTTTTTCAAATCCTACTAACTCAGTACTTTTTCTAATTAAGAATTCATGAGAATTATTTTCCCCTTTCAAAGGAATTTCGTAATATAACTCATCATACGCAGCAAAGAATTCGTCTACAGTAATAGTATCATCTTCAACAGGAGGTTCAACAAAGAATGCAAAGTCTCTATCTAAAACTTTATCTAATTGCTCTTTGTTAAATACTTTATTCTTAACTTGTACATCTTTAGCCATTTCTTACAACTTTAAAAATATTCTTATTATCTAATACAAACGTGCTACCTGCTAGGGTAGTTTTAATTAACAGTCTATAGTTTCTTTCAGGTTGAAAAGTATTCATATATACGTCAAAATAACTACTTGTATTATCTGCAGATATTTTTGTAAAGTTATCATCGAAATCAACTATCATCTGTTCACTGAATTCATCTTTTACTCCCCAGTATGAATCAGCAGGGAGCTTAAACTCGGTTAAATATATTGAGCTAGTTGTAAAAGTCCTAGTAGGATACTTAGGACGAGCTGATATTCTAAATCTTACCGTATCAGAATCAAGGTATTTTTGTTTATGATTTTTTATGGATACTGTAGCTATATCTGAACTTAGTGCGGTAAGGCTGCTACTGTAAATTGTATCGCTCCATTTAAACTCTAAATAAGGAGGAAATATAGTATTAGTATCTTTACCAAAATAGTTTAACTTAATACTAGATGATAAATAATTTTCATAAGTATCTTCAAGTTTTAATAAGAACCCGTTGTTTGATAATGTACCCGCATTAATAGCAGCGACTGCTGAGGTCATATCTATATTTAAATCGTAGTCGCTATCTACAGTAAATGATTGTGATCCTGTAGTTGTGTTTAAAAAATCACATCCTAAGCTTGTCCATTGTGTAGTTGCAGCATCTTTAAATTTCCAAGATACTCCTGTTCTATTTATAGGATCGTCACCGCTTTTACCAATACCTTCAGTCCAAGAAGACGAGATAGGGTGAGCTTTAATTGTAAAAGTAGTCGGTATTTCACTAGCGTTAGCTAAATAAAAATTTAAACTTGCGCTATAGCTACCAGATACTTTGCTACTTATAGCAGATGTTATATCATCAGTTTTATATTGAACTAAAGCTCTGTTAGTTCTACCTACTGCAAAATCAAGTGGGTCAGGAAATCCTCCTATTTCTAATATTTCATCTCTACCTGCATTAGGATATAAACCTGCAACATTTGGATCGCTAGTTATAAACGAGTCTTTTTCTGGGTAAATTCTGTATATTGCCATTTTACAAAGTAATTATTCTACCCTCTATATCGGTATTAGGATATTTGACTTCAAATATACTAGGATCATAAGAAGGGTATACTATGTTATCTCTCGTTGCTCCTTTTACATCATACTCATACTGTGAGTAATTTCCACCTGCTAAATTAGTAAGTTCAATATTTTTAACTGTTTGAACTCCTTTTACTCTATCAAGAAGAGTATAAACTTCTGATAAATTTACAGGTTGATTAATAGACCATTTAGCTATATCGAAATAATCTTTTAATTTTTCGTTACACGCTAAAAGCACTTCTCTTCCTGTAGTATTTGGAAGAGTAACTATTTCAAATTTTACTTTTATATTGATTACAAATGCATCTAAAATATTAATACTATCAGTAATCATTTTATATAGAGATAAGTATTTTTTAAGATTCTCTCTCAGTGATTGAGATGCATTAGTTAAGTTTTTTAAGTTATCATAAGCTAGCACGTATAAATTTATATCTAACGAATTTAAATTTTGTAAAAGTTTAGTATCGTCAGTAGAAGCTTGTACTGCATAACTTTTAGCTATAGAGCCGAATTGAGAGGGTAGAGCTAAAGATCTTACTGTATAGTCATCTAAAGTAACTGTTCTTTTCTGTTCTGAAAAAGCTCTTAATGAGTTTTGTCTAAGCTCTTCTACTGTATCCCCGTCTTTTCCTCCCGTAGCAGGTTCAGGGTTGAAAAAGGCTAAAGTATCTTGATAGCTATTATCTGATACTGTTATAGTAACTGCTGCTTGATCTGTTATACTGTTAGCAGGTGCGTTAGCGTTAATTCCTCCTCCTTTAAGATATCTTACAGTTAATGTAGTATTAGAGGGAGCTAGACCGTATGTTCTAGAGAAAAGAAAATTCGATGGATCATAAGCTACATCTAAACTATTAGCTAATCTTATATTAGTAGGCTGTAGATTTTCAGGTGATGGTAGAAACTCATTATCGTTTAGCTCTGATATACCTGCTCCAAATTGTAGTTGTAATATATTTTTAGAAGTAAATCTAGTAACAAATCTCCTAGAGACTTTTTGCAAAACTAAATTTTTTGGAGCTAAATCATTATCTGAAGCTGTATTAGTCTGCTCTTTTATTACAGTATCTTGAGCTAAAAATGGTACTTCAGTCCATGTATTACCTTCGCTATCCGTTACGTCTAATACCCCTATAATATTAGGTTCATCTATTTGAACAGTAGCAAATTTTTCAGCTGTAGTAAAGTTAAATGTAGTAGTAGCTATTTCTCCTGATGATGCATTAACTTTTTTAGAAAGCAAATATTCAGCAGGATTACCTGAGTCGACAGAAAAGACTGTTATTTCAGTTGGATCGTAAGAGCTAGAGAAGCTAAAGTCTACTTCCTTAGTTGTAAGAAAGTTTGTATTGCCTGTTGCTGTGCTTGCTATAGATGAATTAGTCCCTATCTTTAATGCTTGATTAAAGTTAGGAAGATAGTTTGGGCTAGTGGCTGCTACTCTTTGAGTTACAGTTAGGGTGGTTTCAGCAGCTGCAGTAGCTCTTGGAGTATACCCCATCATGTATGCTAGCGAGTAAAGATTAGCAGGGTCTTTAGCATGTTGTAAAAATGTTTCTTGTAGTTGGTTATCTTGATAGAACGACAATACGTCTCCTACATACGCAGCCATTTCTATGAACATCATACCTGGAGAGGTAGGACTAAAGTCATTATAAGCGTCGGGAAAATAATTTTTAGCGTGTTCTATTAACGACTGCCTTAGATCACCAAACTCTCTGTTTAAATATTTTATGTCTTTTTCAGTAGCCATTATGTAAGAAAGTTTATTGTTACTTCATCTTCAACATCAGCGTCAGAAATTTTATATCTAAGACTGAATTGAACTGTGTTATTATCTGGATCTCCTACGGTAGAGATATCTACAGGAACTATTTTAGGAAAAAATATCCTAAGATCTTCTCTTATTAAGGAGTCTATTTGCGTAACTTTATCTTGTGTAATGTTATCAAATAATAAATTTTGTAACGAATTACCAAAATCAGGATTTAAAAATCTTTCTCCTCTTGCAGTAAGAAAATAATTAATTAAGTTAGTTTTAATAGCATCTTTAGTCTCAAATGTTTGATTAAAGACTGCTTTACCTGAAAAAGGTAAACTAACTCCTACAGCTTTTCTAGGCTGTAGATCTAAAGGGTCAATTTTTCTTACTTTAAATGCCATTCTATACTAGTTGTTGAGATGACTTTTTATTAGCTAAATCTAATACACTTTTAGCTTTTTTAACAAAATCTAAATTAGATATATCTAAACCGGGCATTGGGCCTTGATTTTCTTTTGCCATTTGATTAGACATCATAGATGCAAAATTAGGCTTTTGGACTCCTCCTCCACCGCTAATATTACTAACATCTTGACTGGTCATTGAATTACGAGTGTCTTTTAACATCTCGTCTAGAGTAGCTGATTTACCTGTTGACCATCTTTTAGGTTGACCTTTAGGCACTTCTTGCATTTTAGTAGGAGTAGAAGCATATTTAACTGCTTCATTCATTACATCTTGTAACTCCTCCTTAACTGCTGCTCTTACTTCTTCTCGGATAATTTTTCTTAGTTGTTCGAGTTTCATATATATAAATAGTTTAGTTATGGAAGTTGATTATCTATTCTAAATTTAATTTCGTTTAAAAGTACATCTATTGATGAACTAAACGATTTAGGACCTTTAAGTACTACTACTCCTGATGCATCTGCTGCTGTAGCAAATCTTCTTGGAGCAACAAAAGATTCAGTAGTATCTGTCTCAATTGCTAAAAAGAATGGCTGACCATCAGGTCCAACATGAGTAAATTCATCAGAGTTAAGCTCTTCTTCTGTAGGAGAGTTAAAAGGATCTAATTCTAATTGTGTACCTTCTAAGTTTTTTAACGCTGAATTTACAGTTCCTAATGCGGAGTTAAAATTATCTTCAACTTCTGCAAGACACTGTTCGTTAGTTGTATTTTTTATCTTTTCAAACATTTCATCATTAGAAAGTCCTGATTCTTTAGCCATTTGACTTACTGTTCTATTATCTCTTACGCACCCGTTGCCTAAAAGAGTAGGTCCTAAATTACTGACTAATAAACCATCTGTATCTTTTTCAGTAAACTCTTCTTCATCTTTAGTTAGTTCATCTAACCCTAGCTGTCTTAGTCGCCCTATATCTATAAGCCCTAATCGTATTAGTTGATTTCTTGTTAGCTCTCCTATTTCTACTTTATCTAATATAGCTTTTTCTATTTCACAAGCTTTTAAAGATACTTCTATTTTCTTAAATGCTCTATCTACAGACTTTAATCTAGGAGCTGCTCCGCCACTAGTTTCTAATATTTTAGTTATTCCGTCTATATCGTTAGTTATCTGCTTAATAAACTCCTTTATTAAATGAAGTAGATCAGCATATCTTGTAGTAATGCTTACAGGGATACCTATTCCGGGAGGAACTGCTTGAGGTATAGGAAGAGTTAAAATTATTTTTTTAGCTGCTTTTAATCCTCTGATAGGAGGTTTAAGCAGTTTAGGAAGTTTTCTAAATTTAGTTATCTTTTTGTTAATAGAGCCTATTGAAGTATTTAGCCCGTTTAACTGATTTCTAATTCTGCCGAGATTAGTCGGACAGCCCTCAGAGCGAAATTTACTTTCTAATTCTCCAGCTCTTTTAATTACCTTACCTATTACATCTCCTTCAATTTTTCCTATTTGAGATGCAACTGCTCCAACTAATTTACTATCTGGTATATTTACGTACGGCATTACTGTTTATCTATAAACACTTTTTTAGAGTGTAATGTTTTTAATAAGGTTTTTAACATAGGAAGTTGAGTTTTAAGTTTAACTCCTTCTTTTACCATTTTAGCAGTATAAAGCTCAGCCGGTGCAGGAGGTGAAGTCGCCATAGTAGTAGCTAAACCTTCTAACAATGATACTAGATCATCTAGCCATACTGTAGCTGTTTCGCCTTTAAGAGCTGGTTCTTCTTCTCGAAAAGCTCCAGTTCCTAGATATATTTTTTTAGAGTCTAACCCTATATAATCATCAGAGTCTATTCCTACCTCTTTAGCATTTATTCCAACTGCTTCCTTAGCAGAGATAAAAGCACTTTCATCTTTAGCATTAAAAAATAATCTATCAGAGTTCATTATGATTTGAGCTCCTTTAAATTCTTCAGCAGCTTCTGGTTCAGATTCAAATCCTTCTCTTTTAGTATTAGCTGGTTCTAAAGGAATAGAATGATCTGAGGTTAAGTATATAGATGATTTATCTTCGTTTATATCTTCAAGTATAAGCTGTAATGGATCATCAGACTCTTTTTGACCGTTTCTTAATATGGTAAAAGGTGAACCATTATTACTATCATCTGTTATTTCGTTACTATCGAATTTAGCCCCACCAAATCTCAAAGTATTACCATGTCTTCCCTCAACAGTTACATCCCCGGGAAAAAGCTGTAGGTTACTTACTTGTTCACTTTCTTCGAAGTTTTCACCTAAATCTATTTGTTCTTGCTGTTCTTCGAATTGAACAGTATCTGGGAATCCGTTATGATGTATATGATTCCAAACAGGAATTATTTTAGTCCAGTATAATTTAGAGCTTCTAGATAAATTTCTAGTGGTACCTGGTTGAGATGTTAGTTCAACTATCTCACCTTTAAGTGGTATTTGTTTGAAGTTATTTCCGCTATAATATGCAAATGGTAAATCAGATTCATCTTCCTCTTCAATTTGATTTTTAGATATATTTCTATAAAATATTCCGTTTATAGATTGAGATTGTCCGTATTTTTCGTATTCGGGATGAAAAGCATCTTGAATAACGTCAACTACTCTTCCATAGCGAGTACCTGATCCGCCTCCGCCGCCTCCGCTACTATTTGCCCTACCTACTGAAGGACCTAAATTATACGCCATCTTCTTCTTCGGTTTTGTTATCTATCTCTTCTGCTGTTTCTTTACTCTCTTCTAATAGATCTTGTAATTCACTAAAGTCAAACATTTCACCTCCGTCACCTTTAGCTGCTGCTGTTTCTATACGTTGTATTACAGTCGCTAGTTTAATTAGGTGCTCATCATTCTTTACTCCTATTTCCATATACTCTTTTATCATAGGTACAATAAGAGTAGCATCTCCTATATTTTCTATAAGAGGTTTAAGTTCTCCTATAAGAGCTTTAATTTGAGACCTAGTAGTAGTTGAATTATCGTGTATTTCTCCAAAGAGATCAGATAGAGTCTTTCCGTTAAATATTTCTTTATCTAAACTCATAATGCTTTCTTTATAAATATGCTATAAAGGCTTAGTGTTAATTAAACCTAAATCGTACATATGAAGGTACTTTTCTTGAAAGTCTTCTTTGAGTACATTTATAACCTTGGTAAGATAGGGAGTGCTGCAGTTAGTCATCTCTCTTATATAGATATAGAGAGCTTTCTTTTTAAATATTAATAGATCATTTCTATTCTTAAAAATAGTAAGAACTGCATCAGCAATACTGAGTTCATTTTCTTTTTCAAATAGTATTTCTAACTTATCATCAGTTTCTATAACCCATCGATCTATGAAAGTCTTCAAAGTAATAGCGTCAGGATTCTCAAGTTCTTTATCTCCCTCTCCATAAAAAGAGTCGGTTTCTGTAAGTGAGCTGATCTGCTTAAGTCTTTTAAAGTTTTTATTATTGTAGTTAATTAACCATCGTTTTACTATAGTACCAAAGTAAGAATATGCTTTAGCACCGTTCTCTGGATTAAACTTCATGATTTTTTCTTCAAGAAGTACAGTAACTATTTCATGCTTTAAATCTTCTATAACATCTACATCAGTGTAATAGAACTTAAAAGTATGTATAATATTCTCTGCTAGTTTGTAAAAAGGAAAGTAAATATGATCAGTAAAAATTTTATTTCTATAATCCTGATCTGTTGAATTGTTGTATTTTACTATGTATTCTTCTGTCTCTTTTGTAAAGTAATTAGCTTTGCTCTTTTTCCTTGCCATAATTTTCGGGGAGCATATACTTATCTAGCTCTTCTTGTACCTTTTTCATTTGACGAAAATATTCCCCAACCTCGTCGTCACTTTCAAAAACCCCTGAAGCGTCAAGAGTTTTAAGATACGTCTGTGCGTCTGCTAGTATATCTGATATGCTTTGTAAATAATTTACCTGATCTTGTACTACGTCTTCGTATTTTTCAGTTTTTTTGATTAAATTTATAACTCCATAACCGAGTATAAGACATAATATAGAGGTAAAAATCAGAAAGGCAACTAAAATGTTCATTATTTTATAATTTTTTTAGAATATTGTTAAGGCCTTCAGAAGATTTTACTGTTCTTCCTGTAGATGCTTTACTTTTTGTAACTTTAGGTATAGAAGTACCACCATTAGCTTTCCACATATCGTATTCGACTTTGGATGCGAGGAAATCTGCGGTATGTAGAATAGGTACTATGCTTGATTTGAGTCTAGAGGATTCCATATTACTAAAGAAGTAAGCTTCATTAGCTTTATCGAATAAGCCGTCATGTATTCTAATAGCTATAAACTCTTTTTGAGTAAGAGTAATACCGAACTTCTGTAGAATAAATAAAGACCTGTCTGGAATAAGCATAAAATCTAAATCTGGGTTGAAGGTATACATCTCTGATAACTTATCCTGTCTCCATTTATCAGTCTGAGGTATATAATTCTCTTTAACTCCATCTCCTATTTTACCTAAATCATGGAACAATGCGGCAAAAACAAGTTCTTCTTCGGTGAAGTCAATATTTCCACCCATCTCTTTAAATAACCTCATTTGCTTTACCGCATATTCCACAACTCTATTGACATGCTCAACATAACCACCTGGAAAAGCATTATGATGCCAAGACTTATTACTGGCAGGAGACATAACATAATTCTCTCCTAAACTATCTAACATAGCGTGAACCCTGTCTTTCCTATCTGTAATATAGGTATCAACAATCTTCTTATGTTTTTCGTAGTTAGATAATATTTGTTCTGCTGATAATGTCATTTGTTTATACGTTTAAATTATAATATATTATATTATTTTTATATATTTATATATTATATTATATAATAATATTTTTAATATAATAAAAGTTTTTCTAAAAGGCAACTATTCTATAATAAATTTAAAAGAAAATTCCTGAATCTTAAAATTATTACCTCCGTCCCAATAAACATCACCTACTAAAGTAATAGTATCTCCTACCATAGACTCTAATATAGGACCTACTATTTTCTTAGTATAGTAATAATCTCTCTTCTTACCTAAATATAAAAACCTACCTTCGGTTATCTCACTATCAAAAGTAGCTTCAATCACTGATTGATCATTATAAAAGTAATAAGGATCGGTTTCGTTAGCAGTAACATGTATATTAAATCTAGACATATCACTAGGAACTATATAATAACCGTTAGTATCTTGATCTAACTCTACTTCTATTTGAGCATTACAACCACCGGGACATAGAGGGGGGTAAGTATCTTCCTTGGAGCAGGAAGTAAAAAAGAAAGCTAAAGTTAGAAGAAATACAAAAAATAAATTAATATTAGAAGTATCTCCATCTTCTCTATAAGCTTTAAAAAGAGTTATAAGAAAAATAACTATTGGAAAACAAATTGCAAACGATAATAAAAAATGTAATAATAACATAACCTTGATTTTTAATTTACTTAAATATAAGAAAAATTATTGGGGGAGGCAACTTTTTTTATAAAAAGCTTTAGCTCGCCGCGCGAAACGCGCAAGTTGCACCGCGATTAATTATCGGGATTATATCTTTTACCTAATCTCTCTATAACGCTTTTAGCTTCTTCTATAGACATACGGAAGAATTCTCTATTTTTATTAACTCTAAACGAGTCTAAATAGTTATGAACCTCTTGCTCTAGATCAAAGCCGTTGTAACAGGCATAAGCCCATTCAACGTTAAAGTCGACAGCAACTCCCGTTGCAGCATTTATCTGCTTGGCTCTCTTACCGGGATCGTTCTTAGTGTAACCTATCTTAACTAAACCGGGCATTGTATCATTGGTAAGGATATATACGTATTGTTTACCGGTGCCTGGTTCAAATAATAAAGTCTTAGACCTATTTGTGTAGTACGTAACGTCTTCCCATCCTTCGGATGCAGGATACTGCGTATCTGTACTGGGAGTAAGAGTAAAGCCTATACTTGGGCTATCGGTATAATCATCGGAGACTTTGATTAACTCTTCAGCTTCTACTTCAGTTAATCTTCTAAACCTTTTTTTCATAACCTTTATTTACTTTAATATAAGAAAAATATCTCTAATATACAACTCTTTATTTAGTTATAACAGAAGACTTAATTACTTTTATCTTAAGTATACTATCTCTTATTAAAGCACACTTCTCATATTCTTCTATATTTTCAAAATAACTTAGAAAATGATTTAATCTAATAATAGATTCATCAAACTCAAAAGAAGTACCTGCTTTATATGAAGTACCCACCTCACCCCAATCTATTCTTTTAAGATAATTAAATAGATTAAAATAATACTTCTTCTTTACTATATGTCTCTGAGGCTTATACTCTTTTGGATAATTTCTAGTATATATTACATCCATAAGCATAAAATTATCTAAACCTCTTAATACCATTCCAAGTAAAACAAAAGGATTATCTAGAACTCCATCAATTTTGTGTTCTTTATAAATTGCTTCATCTCCTTTTTCAAAGATACTGAATAAAGTATTTGGGTCTAATCCTTGCATATACTATAAATAGTTCGTATATTAACCTATATACTATTAATATGAAAATATTCTACGAATCCAAACCATATCTACACTTTTTTGTAGAGAACTTTTACTCTGATAGCGAGTTTAAAGAGATTACCAACGAACTTAACTCACTATATAAGCCTAAAGTTGACGATCGTATAGTTTTAGACCTAAAGTTTGTTAGTAAAAAATTTGACCTCATCATTAACCCCTTTGTTACCCTTGCAAAAACAGTAGCAGAGGCGATTCAACCGGATTTACTAGAAAAATTCAATAGTGATAAGTATATTCCTGCTGCTCAACTGCAATTTAACCCAAAAGGATGGGATTATGGTAATATACACACCGATATTCCTTCAAAAATCTTTACTTTTACGGTCTATATGTCGGAATTCGGTAAAGGAACCCAAATTTTCGAAGGTCCTACGTGGGACGACCATGTAAAAACGGCAGAATGGATACAAAACGGTGGTATGGGCTTTATTCGTACCGAAAACTCATGGCATAACTTTGGAGCCAATAAGAAAAACGATAGAGTTACTATAACTTTCTTTTATAGAGAGGCGGATGAGTATAAGAAGACTAAAAGTATATACCTTAAAACTGAAAATCCCCCTATATAGAAAATTTTTCCGCAAAATTTCCTCTAGTTTTTAGGTTTTCTACCAAAAAGTTCTTATATTATAATATGAAAAGGTTTTTTCTACTATTATTATTGTTATTTTTTGGCTGTTATAGAGATCCTGAGTGTCATACTGAAGTAATAGGAGTGATAGAAAAGCCTGTAGGTAATAATCAAATAGAAAAAACTTATATTTTTGAAACAGTTTGTTTATGAGTTATGATTTTGTTATAGCAGCTTTAACTTTTTCCATAGTAATGGTATTATTTAGTCTAGTAAAAGACTTTATTATAGTTCCTAGGTTTGATCCTAGTAAAGAAACGTTGAAAAGACTAAATAAAAGATGGACTTATTCGTTCGTCTTAGGTTTTATACTGCTTTATTTAATTTACGGTAGGGGGAGTCCCTGGTAACTACTTCTTTTTCTTCTCTAAGGTATAAGAAATAGCAATAAATATTATCCATCCACTAGCTAGAGCTAAAATAAAAAGGTGTTCATTCATCTTTGTTTTGGTCAAGAGTAAATAACGTATGGATAATAACAGCTACTATTCCATGTAAAAAGATCTTAGGTATGGCTAACTCACTGGGTATTGATTGATTAATCAGACCATACATATATAAAAAAATAGCGAATACATTAATACCAACTACTATATTTCCCATAATAGTCTTTACGTTATCGTTCCATATTCTCTTAAGTAATATGAATATAACTACGAATGCTAGTATTTCGATTATAAATTGATTCATCTATATATAAATATATATGCCCTTATTATAGAAATCTATCAGCTAGATGAAAATTAGTCAAGCGCAGGCCCACGAGCGAGCACACCTATAGGGAAATATACCGTCAGTGTTATGGCACCGTGAGCTCAGGCTGCCGGAAGTATGAAAACCGGCTTATGTATTTTTTTTCTGGAAGTACCTGTGTGGGTTTATTTTATAATAACAAACCCTTTTTAATATTAATCAGCATTTAACATTATACCATCTTCATTATAATATACACTATACCCTCCACTACTATCTTTTAATATCAATTCAACAACAACATCTTTATAACTTACTTCATTATTATCTTCATCATAAAATATATCATCATCATTAAATACTTTATTTAATTCCTCTCTATCATCAATTCCAATAATAATACCTCCATCACATTCATCATATTCATCTAATAAATTATATTTCTTTCCATTATTAAATAAAACACTCTCATTTCTAAACTCATTACTTTTTTTAATTTTAAACATACTTTTTCTTTTTAAATTATTATACCTAAATATATCATTTTTATTTCTAATAAACAAATATTTTAATATATATTTTCAAACTATTTCATTAATATTAAAATAATTAAAATTAAATAATACTCATATCTTTACTATCTCTATATCTATTCATTTTAATAATCCATCTTCTATTATAACTACTATTTTTATTTATCTTTCTCTTTCTTAATAACCCACTTCTTCTACACCACATTTCAAATCTATCACTATAACTATTCACACTCCATCTACTACTTCTAAAATTATATAACTTACCAAATAAATTATTATTATTAAAATAATTATTTTCAATATCACTTACTAACATTTCATCTTTATCATTATAATCTAATATTTCAAATAATTCATTTCTAAATAACTTATCCATATTTTTATTTCCATATATATCTTTACTACTAACCATAATAACATTATAACTATTTCTTCTCATATACTTACTATCATAATCAATACTAACTATATCATTACAATCTTCAAATTTATCATAATAATCTTTCCATTTTATTCCATAAAATATACAAACATCATCATTTAAAAATTTATAACTTTCACAAACTTTTTCTAATCTTTTAAAAACCTTTTTATTTAAATTTCTCATACTTTTTAATTTAATTTTAATTTAACTTTTATTTAATTTAATTATATAAATATAATAAAAATATTTCAATTTACAAACTTTTTTATTATATATTTTTTAATTATTTATCATCTAAATATATTTCCAATCCATCAACTAAACATTCTTCTTTTCCACTTATTATCATTCCACCATTTTCTTCTCTATTACTTCCACATTTAATAAAATTAATCAAATTTACATTCTTTTTATTATATTCAATATACCATTCTTCACTATCATCACTCATATTCAAAACAACAATATTTCTATCATCATTTCTTTCATATCTTCCAAATTCATCAATAATATATTCATAATCATTTTCAATACATTCATTTTTAAAATTATTATACCAAACATCAAATATTCTATCATTCAATACAACATCTTCAAAATCTTCTTCACATCTACTTCCAAAATATAATTTAATATATTTTCTTTCAACACCATTTTTTAAAATCTCATTATTTAATAATTCATTCTTTTTAAACATACTTTTTAATTTTAATTAATATTATTTTTTATTTTTTAATTTATATAAAGATAAGAATAAAAAAGGGAATAAAAAACTTGCTTATTTAAAAAGATTTTCATATCTTTAGCATTCCAAAAAATATCTAGGAAAAAAAGTAGTTAAAAAAAAAGTTGCCTATATGAAATTTTATTCGTAATTTTAGGTCTATTTTGTATATTATGTTTAGTAGAGAGTTAAGAGAGATGGTTATGATATGGTTGAGTTTTGTGGTAGGATGTGGGAAAGTGGGTCCCGGAAATCTCTATAGAAGCTATATAATGGCAGCCTCTATAAGCGAAAGTGTATAAGTAGTCTTCTGAGACATCATATCATAAGTATATAGCGAAAGGCTAGTACGACCTACCTTACTTACATTCATACCTCTAAAGCTATTCCAGACACTATAAGACATTTTATCGTCTACACTACAATAGGCTCTTACTTTAAATTTATCACCTTTATACTGAATAGTTAATTCCTCATCCTTCTTAAGGGCTTTAATAGCGTTAACAATAGGAGCAGCTTTCTTTACTTTATCTGAATATTTTAATTTTCTCATAACCTTTATATCTTAATTACAACCTTAAGATACGATTATTATTTCGAATAAGCAACTATTATAGAGGTTTTTTTGTTAGGGAGACACATGAACCTATCTTATCCTTCTTATATCTCATACACCATTTATTATTATTCTATACAACATTATATATTTTTATATGATTATATGTGTATATCTTTATATCAATATATACGTTCATCATTCGTCATATACTTAAGGGCTCGTTAAGTGCTCGTAAAAGTGGTTAGCTCGTTACATGCTCGTAACTACCACAC
>Ga0209232_1000714_pt1 | contig 19275 bp, 19 predicted proteins | sample ETNvirenome_2_60_FD_184066 | JGI IMG/M metagenome (GOLD analysis project Ga0209232, IMG submission 184066) | Marine viral communities from the Pacific Ocean - ETNP_2_60 (SPAdes) (version 2) | ecosystem: Environmental > Aquatic > Marine > Oceanic | place: Pacific Ocean | collected 2013-06-22
AGTTCGGCGTCGAGCCACGCCGCCCGCGCCTCGCAAAACGCGCCGCCGTGGCGCCCTTCCTCCAATGTGTCGATCGTCACCAGCCGCATTTCGGGCAGTTCGATCGTGTATTGGACAAAGCCATTGCCGTCGTCGAAGCCCGGAAACTGGGCGTGGAAATTGTCGCGCAAATCATGATTGCCGACGCTGGGCCACACCGGGAACGGGCAGCGTGAAAAGGCGTTGGCCAGACGGCGATAGCTGTCTTCGTCGCCGCGGTCGGTGATGTCGCCGGTGGCGAGCAACAGGTCAGGGCGGTTCGGCCCTTCGATCAGCAGGTCCAGCACCTCGTCGAGGCGCTTGCGGTTATATTCGGCCGGATTGTCCGGATCGAACCCCAAATGGATATCGGTGATCTGCGCGACCAGCACATCCGTCCCCTGCTCCGGCCCGTTATCGGCCCCGGTTCTAAACCTATCCGCCCCGCCTTGCCCCGTGCAAGGCAGGTGTGCGCCACGTCACATTGTAAAGACCCCGTGCCCCGATGCCTGTGATCCCACTCACACCATAGGTAGCACGCAGGGGTTTATTTGTGATTGCCGCGGCATTTACCTTCCGCTGACGGTTCGGAACCCACGGCTGGCCGCCGTCCGAATGATATTCATGGCACATCGCGCACGGCGATTCGGTCGCGGTTTCGACCTTCACGATCCGCGCCCCGCCCTCGCCGACATGGCAATCGCGGCATTGGCGCAGGCCGGGGACGAGCAGGTCGCTCGACGCTTTCGACTCGGGCGCGGCGGTGTGACAGTCGGCGCAGTCGGTCTCGCGGTGGGCGTCATGGTCGAACCAGCCCTTTTGCAGGTAACGCGGCGCCTGGCTCACCGCCGCCACGCGCCAGCCGCGCCCGGCCTGCGGGGCAAAGATCGTGTGGCAGTCGTAACAGGCACCGCCTTTCGAGAACACCGCGCGCACCGCATCCTCGGCGCGGCCGGGCCGCACCGCGACTTCGCGGAAATAGATGTTGTACACCTGCCCCTCGGCATAGGCGCCGGGGCGCCGCCGCTGCATCCCGCCGAGTTGCAGCGGACGTGCGGGCGGGGTCGAGCGGTAATAGGCGGTGAGGTCGGCGACGACCTGATCGGGCTCGCCATGGCGCAGCGTCCGCGTCGTGCCGCCGACGGTCTCGAACGCCAGACTGTGGCACATCGCGCAATCGCGCTCCATCTCGACCGGCTTGACGCGCACCCCGTCGGCCTCGACCCGGTGGCAATTTTCGCATTCCAGCTTTTGCCCGAAATCATAACGGCCGCGGAAACTCGCCGCCATCCGCGCGACCCCGCCAGTCGCCTGCAAATGCATATCGTGCGGGAATTTCAGCCCGTTATAGTCGATCTTCCCCTTGCCCGGCGCCGCGCGCGCCAGCCTGGCGCCCGGTGCGGCGCGGACGAGCGGGCGGAATTCAGGGTGGCCGGTGCCGAAATCACCGGCGTCGGCCAGCGTCGTCGGATGCCCCGCGGCCTTCAGTCGGCCCTGCATCCCGTCGTGGCAATCGGCGCAGAATTTCTGCGGCGTCGCGGGCATCGGCCCGGCGCCTTCATGCTCGGTATGGCAATCGACACAGCGCCCCTGCGGCCGATTGAACGCCTCGCCGACGTTCGCCAGCAATTTGTCGAACCCGCCGTCGGGGGCGCGCGCGGCGAGCAGCATCGCGGTCGGCGCCCCGGCGTGCGCCATGCTCATCGTTTTGTGCTCGCCGGTGTGGCAATTGACGCAGGCCTTGTCGGTCACCGCGACGAACGGCTCGACGTGGCACGACTGGCAATCATCCTTCAGGCTGGCGTGCGCGCTCGACAGCGGCCCCGACAGCCAGCTGCTATCGGCATGAAAGCCGTCGGGGCGCTCGTCGACCTGCCTGTAACTATACCAGGCCCAGATCGGCCCGACCAGAAAGGCGAGCAGCATTAGCACGCCGAACGCCCACGCACCCATGCGCTTGCCGAGCATGACGCCTTGCAGCGAGAACGCCTTGACCTCGTCGACATCCTTCGACGATTGTGACAGCTCGTCGATCCGCTCGACGAGCAGGATGATATTCTCCCCCTCGCGCGCGATCGTCAGCCGATGCCCCCCGAAACGCAGCTCGCCGCCCGCGGCGCTGTCAATGTCAGCGACGGCCTCGCTGCGGCCGTTCAGGTCGAAACCCAGTCCCTCACTCGCGGTGACGCGGACGTGGCGGCCATTGGTGCTGCTGATCGTGGCATGTTGGGGGTTCACCGCCAGATCGGCGATGTGGATGAGGTTGCTGCCCTCGCGGCCCAGCGTGATCATGTCGCCCGGCAGCGGCTGATCGCGAATGATCTGCTTGCCCGTCTTGGTCGTCGAAATGCGGCGCAGGATGAAGCTCATCGTCCCCGCCTCACCAGTAAAAGAACACGCTGATGATGTGCGCCGACAGCGCCGCGATCAACGCAAAGGTCAACGGCACATGCACATAAAGCCAGATTTCAAGCAGCGCGCGCAACCGCAGATGCGCGCGCAGTCGCGCCAGTGCCGCGACCTTCTGCTTCAACAGTCCGACCACCTTCTCGCGCGCCGCGGCATCGCTGCTGTGCGACGCCGCCAGCGTGTGCAGCGCCGCCGCGGTCGCGCAATTGGGATAGCGTCCGCCCAGGCGCGCCACGATGCCGCCCGCGAACGGGTCTTCATCGAGCGCCGCCAGCACCGGCGCGGTATCGGCGGGGGTCAGCGGCTGCGCTGCGCTATGCAGCTGGCGGTCAAAGGCGCGGATCGCCTCGAGCATCTGCATCTGCGTCATTTCGTCGCGGTTGTTCGACAGCGCCGCGGGCAGCGTCGCATAGACGATCACGCCGTACAGCCCCGACAGGATGACCAGCAGCATCAGCGCCCACGCCAGCGTATGGACATTCCAGCCCAGCTGGAACCCGGTGTGCCAGGTGCCAATGACGATCAGGCTGAGCCCCAGATAGACATGCGCCGACGTCCACGCCTTGAGCGACCAGGCGGTGCTCGTCATCTTGCGCTTGCGATAGCCCAAGGCGGTGAGCCACAGGATCAGCGCGGCGCCGATCGTGCCGAGCGTATAGCCGTACCAGCTGCCGCCATTGTGCCGCGGCGTCACGTCGACCATGGCATAGCTGACGATAATCAGCAGGCACAGCCCGCCCGAAATCTTCGCCCAGCGAAAGCCTGCGTAGCGCAGGAACCCCTCATGCTTGCGCTCGCGGACGCGCTCGGTCTGGGTGGCCTTTGTGCGACCCCGTTTAAACAGGCTCGCCATCAACCGGCGTCCTCTTCGAGCCGCGCGATCGACAGAAACTCCTCGGGCGACACGCGGATCGCGGCGCCGGTCGGGCACGCCCGCACGCATGCCGGGCCGCCCGAAATGCCTTTGCACATGTCGCATTTGACCGCGATCTTCTTGGGCTTCTCGTCACCCAATTGCTTCTTGGTCCATTTTGGCGACGGCTCGCCCGGACCGGGACCAAAACCGGTGAGCAGCCAGCGCAGCAGGCTGGGCTTCTCGGGTGGCGCCGCTTCCATGCGGATCACGCCATAGGGGCAGTTGCGCATGCAATTGCCGCACCCGATGCACCCCGGCTCCATGAACACTTCGCCGTCGGGACCGCGGTGAATGACGTTCGGCGGACAATCGGCCATGCAATGCGGATGCTCGCAATGGCGGCAGCTCGTCGGCACGTGCAGATGGGCAAAGGTCTTGCCCGCCTCGCGGTCGAGCCGCGACAGCCCTTCATGGCTGTCCGCGCACGCCTTTTCGCAATTGTCGCAGCCGACGCACAGATTCTCGTCGATCAACAGCGCGTCGGTCGCCTCGCCCAGCCCCTCCTTCATGATGAAGGTCGCGGTGTCCGAATACAGGTCGACCGCGCTCGAATAGCTCGCCTTGCGCGATTCGATGAAGTCGTTCATCGCCGCGCGTTCGGCGACCGCCGCCTCGGTCGCGGCGCGCACCTGCGGCCGTTTGGCGAGCATGTCCTTGAACTGCTCGCCCTTCAGCCGGATCACTTCGCTGGCGACCGCGGCCTTGACGGTGGCGTTGCGCGGCGCGCCGCTCAGCACCGCCATTTCGCCGAAAAAGCTGCCCGCGGGCAGGTAGCGCAGGAAGATCGGTTTGCCGCCGATGTCCTTCTCGACCACCATCGAGCCCGACCGGATGACATAAACATCGTCGCCCGCATCGCCCTCGGCGAGCACGACTTTCCCCGCCGGAAACCGTTCGATCGCCGGATCCTCGACGATCGGCTGGAGATCCTCGACCGTCAGCCCGCCCTTGAAAATCTGGAGCAATTGCCGTTCGAGCGAGATGCGGTTGATCACCCGCTTGGCGCCCGGTACCGCCGCCATCAGCTTCAGCGCCGCGGTGCGCGACACTTCGACAAAGATCGCATCCTCACCCGCCCGGATCGTCGCGCCGCGCTTGCGGCCCGAAATCAATCCGACCTCGCCAAAGATCGATCCCTGCTCGATCGGCACGGTCACATCGGGACCGACCTCGACCACCGCATGGCCGTCGGCGATCGCGAACAGCGATGACCCCGGCTCGCCCTTCTCGAACACGACATCGCCCTTGCCGTAAAAGGCGACCTTCGAATCGAGCATGAACTCGCGCATCTGCAGCGGCGACACGTCGGCAAAGATGCGGATGCGGGTGCGCAGATAGTCCAGCCATTCGCTGACCGATTTCTGCTGCGGCAACCCCGCAAAGATCGCCGCCAGATCCTTTTCGTCGGCGGGAGTCAGCGCCTGGTTGCCGTTGATGAACTCGACGACGTCATAGCCCTGGTTCATGCAATGCTTGATCAGCGGATAGCCCGCAAGCGCGCCGATGACATAGAGGCCCGGCACCGTCGTCTCGAACGTCGGCGACAGCTTCGGAAAGGCTTCGCGGTCGGGTCCGGTAAACTCGATCCCCATCGATTCGACGAAGCCGCGCGGCGCCACCGACCCCAGCCGCGCGACGATCACGTCGCATTCGATCTTTTCCTCGCCGGTCGGGGTTTCCAGCGTCAGCCACCCGGCCTCAACCAGCTTCGGCTGGGTTTCGGTGCGGATCGACATAAAGCCATTCTCGCCCGCCTCGGTCATATCAGCGACATTCTTCGCCTTGGCGCGCGCAAAATCCTTCGATCGGTTGAGGATGGTGACGGTATTTTCCAGGGCTTCCTCGGCGACACCCAGCGCATTTTCGATCCCCGCGTCGCCCGATCCGACGACGGTGATATGCTTGTCCTTGAAATCCTCGGGATCGTCGACCTGATAGATGATGTGCGGCAGGTCAGCGCCTTCGCAGCGCATCCGGTTCGGATTGCCCTGGGTGCCGATCGCCAGCACGATATTTTCGGCGTGAAAGATATCACCCTTCGCGGTCCGAATCGCGAACGCGCCTTTTTCGCCGGTCACTTCGGCAACCTCGGCATGATAGGCCACCTGCACCTTGTTGTTCGCGGCATCCTCGTCCCAATTGCCGAGGATATATTCGCGCGCACCCTCGGCAAATCGGCAGTCGGAGCGCAGGTCGAGCCGCTCGGGCGTCGCGAGGACGCGCTTGCCCTTTTGATATTTGAAAATCGTGTCCGACAGATGGTCGGTCTTTTCGAGCAATATGTGGCTGAGGCCCAGTTGCGCGGCGCGCGATGCGGCGCTCAGCCCCGCCGGCCCCGACCCGATGATCGCGACCTTGACCGGCTCGCTCATGGGCGCACAAACCCGCGGCGACAACCGCTCACCCAGTCGCTGGCCGTGATGCTGACGAACGCGCGCACGGGCATCCTTTCCCCCTCTCGCCAGCCCCCCGGCGAACTCATAACGGATGCGACCCGGACTAATGTCCTGGACGCAAAGCTATGCCCTTGAAAGCGGGGAAAGGTCAACCGGTAGCCGCGGACAATCGTTGCGCGGCGGGTCCATCGGCAGGGCCACTGGTGCGGCGGGCCTTGGCGCCCGTTTTCAATTACGGCGCATCACAATCAGCGGGTGATCGTCATCCGGCGTCATCGACGGTCTGCAGGCGCGGCGTCACCGCATCATATTTCGCAACCACGCGGCACGGCTTCTCTGCGCCCTGGCAGGCGCGATAGAGGCGCTGCTCCAGCATTCGGTCGCCGCTGGCGCTGATCCAGCGGCTTTCGCCCTTGGCGTTGACATAGTGGGCGAGCATGCCGTTTGCTGCGAACGAACTGATGACACACGGCATTTTCGTATCGGCACGGCAGCGGTCGAGAACCTCTTTGCGGACCGCGTCGGCCCCCTGCTTGCCGCTGATCAGCCAGCTTTTCGACTTGAACGCCGGCGGCGCGTTTTCCGGCCGCGCGACCACGACCCAGTGGTGACGTCTCACAGTGTAGTTCGGAAAGATATCTTTCGAATAGTCGGCATCCGGGTCGGCACTATAGTGGATGAAGGTGCCGGGAAAATGGAACGACTGATAACAGCCAAAGGAGTTGGCGTTGCAAAGCCGCAAGGCGACATTCTTGGCTTGCTGGCGGTCAGCAAGGTCGCCTTTAATTTGGGGGACACCCTTTACCCAGGGAATGCCCATCGCATCATAGACAACAACGATCGTGGCCCAGCTGTCTCCCGTCCCTCCGAGCGTACACCCTCCGCCCATGGCGGCGTTGCAAGCGCTTAGCACATGCTGCTCGGCCGGCTTTTGCTTCCAATGCGCGCGGGTGATCCAGACCGCCGACGTGTCGACATGCGTGGCAATGGCCATGAAGGCGGTGAACGATGGTGGCGGCGGCGGTGCGCGCGGGGATTCCGGCTCGTCATATTGGTCCGAGCTCCACCCCCCATAGGACTCGGCCGCCTGTCGGCCGTAATCGACCATATTCTGGTGATGCTGCTGGTTCATCTGGCAAATATTGGCCAGATCGGAACAGGCCAGCGCGGGGCTCGACATGCTGCCAAGCGCAGCAAAAAGGCCGATGCCAAGAGCGCGCCGCGCGGTACCAAATCGATTCCGACGTGCAACAATTCCGTCGTGCAGAACATGGGAAACAGCCATATCCAGCCTCCGCTTCATCGTGACGGCCGAAAGATCAGCCGCGTCGGGGTGAACAAATATATTGGTCATGCAACTAGCCCTTGGCGCCCGCACTCATGCATTTTTCCAGTGCCTTGCGGGCGGTCAGGCCGTCATGCCATTCGAACCTCGCGCTGCCATAGCCCTCCTGTTCGATGGTGAAGACCGCCTCATCTTCCATCCCGGTCAGCAGATCGCCGATCGTCGGAACCGCAAAAGCGAAGGAGCCCAGAGCAAAGCCGGGCATTTTCTGGTTGAACACCTGGACGGTCTGCGGCGACCCGTCGCCCTGATCCAATGTGACCCTGACCTTCTTCATCGTCCCCGGCGTCGGAATGCCGTCTTTCCAGAAGATCAGCATGGCACCTTTGTAATCGCCGCCCGGCCCGGAAATCAAAATGACCCAATTGCCCTTCATGTAAAAAGCGCCGCAATATTCCCCCGGCTTTGCGCCGGCTTGTGTGGGCAGCATCTCCCACCCGCCCTTGTCGAACCGCTCGACCGCAGCAGCAAATTTGGGGTCTTTCATCCTCTCCTCGTATTTCTTGCCTTTCGTCCTCATGAGCTCGGCAAGGCTGCCGACTTCCGAAAGGCGCGAAGCGACGGGATCGAAATAGGGCGACGCCGGCTCGCCATCGACGCCGGTCGATTTCGGCGGCGGCCCCGCCATATCCTCCAGCGCCTGCTGCTGGGCACAGATGTTGGGCAAGTCGGTGCACGCCTGCGCGGGCGCAGCAAGCTGGAGTGCCAAAACGGTCGCCACGCCAAGCAGCGCAGGTCGAAAACAATATTTCATGGTCACTCCGAAATCATCCCAACCGCGATCCATTTGTCTGCCGTTGCCGAACCGCTAGCGAAACTTCGCCAGCCATAGCTCTAATGGCCTCCGGATCGCGGATCATCGGTTCACATGACCCGGGTCAATAGCGCCGGGCACAGCAAAATGTTGTGAAAAGCCCGTGCGATATGGCGTCCGGTTGCAGTCCATGCGACCGACTGTAGCCGCCCGTGAGGCAGCCACTGTGACCAAAATCACAACCAGTACATCGCCGCGCCGGGCGGCAACGGGTCAGGCGAGTTCGAAGATCGCCGCCAGACCGGTCGACGCGGCCGGTTCGAACCGCGACCAGCCATCGGGGCCGAGCCGCTCTATCGGGCGGAAGCGTGCCTTATACGCCATGCGCGCCGACCCTTCGATCCAGTAACCCAGATAGACATAGGCCAGCCCGGCGCGCGCCGCGCGCTGGACATGGTCGGCGATGATATAGGTGCCCAGCCCCTCGCGCAGCGGATGCGCGGCGTCGAAGAAGCTGTAGATCATCGACAATCCGTCGCCCTGCCGGTCGGTCAGGCAACAGCCGATCAGGCGGCCCTTGCTGCCGTCCGTCGTCGGTTCGCGATATTCGATCATGTAGGAATCAACCGGGGTCTGTTCGACCATGTCGGCGAAATCCTGCTCGTCCATGTCGGCCATGCCGCCATTGGGGTGGCGCGACCCCAGATAGGATCGCAGCAGCGCATATTGTTCCTCGGTCGCCCACGGCTTGCACGCGGTAGCCACCAGGTCGCCATTGCGGCGCATGTTGCGCTTTTGGGAGCTGCTCGGGGTAAATTCGCTCGCGCAGACGCGCACCGACACGCACGCCGCACAATCGGCGCAGCTGGGGCGATAGGCCACCGACTGGCTGCGCCGAAATCCGATGCGGCCGAGCGCGTCGTTCAGCTCGTTCGCCGTATTGCCGCTAAGCTCGGTGAATACCTTGCGCTCGGTCTTGCCCGCCAGATACGGGCAAGGCGCCGGGCTGGTGACGAAAAAGCGCGGAAAACGAAACGGTGCAGACACGCGGCTTGGACCTCCAGATATGCGATGCGGAGCCCCCCGACGCGGGTCCGACGCGCACCACCCACCAACTATGCCGCGCGGCGTCAATGGTGCAAAGTCTGTTTACCATTTTTAGTCGTCCCGATCTGAATCAGGCCGAAAATTTTCTGAATCGCGGGGTAACTATTGTCCCGGACTGAATCACAATCCGACTGCAATCTCCCAATCGTCATCCCGGCGAAAGCCGGGATGACGGAAGAAAGGGTCGCGGAAGCCGTGCTCAGCTATAGCCGCGCAGTTCGTCGCCGGTCAGCGTCGCGACGTGGAGCACGTTGGTCGATCCCGGGGTGCCGAATGGCACCCCCGCCATCATCACCAGCTTCGCGCCCGCCTTGCCAATGCCGTGGCGCAGCGCCATGCGCTTGCCCTTGGCGATCATCTCTTCAAAACTGCCGATGTCCTTCGTCGGCACCGCATGCGCGCCCCACAGCAACCCGAGCCGCCGCGCCGCTTCCTTTTTCGGGGTCAGCACCAGCAATGGCGCGTTCGGCCGCTCGCGCGCCACCCGCCGCGCGGTCGATCCCGATGCGGTGAAGCAAATGATCGCATCGGCGGCGATCGTCGATATGATCCCGCCCGCGGCTTCGGCCAGCGCGTCGGCGGTGGTCGCATCGGGCAGCGTTTCGGTGAAATGCAGGCGGCGGAAATAATCGGGATCGCTTTCGACCGACCGCGCGATGCTGTCCATCATCGTCACCGCCTCGATCGGCCAAGCGCCCGCAGCGGTTTCGGCCGAGAGCATGATCGCGTCGGCGCCGTCGTAAATCGCGGTCGCCACGTCGGACACTTCGGCGCGCGTCGGCGACGGCGACACGATCATCGATTCGAGCATCTGCGTCGCGACCACCACCGGCTTGCCCATCCGCCGCGCCGTCGCGACGATCCGTTTCTGCAGCGGCGGCACCGCTTCGGGCGGTAATTCGACCCCCAAATCGCCGCGCGCGACCATCGCCGCGTCGGCGAGCTCGAGGATCTCCTCGATCCGCTGCACCCCCGACGGCTTTTCAAACTTCACCAGCAGCGCCGCCTTGCCGCCGATCAGCGTGCGTGCCTCGGCGACATCCTCGGGCCGCTGCACAAACGACAGCGCGATCCAGTCGACCTGCTGTTCGAGCGCGAAGGTCAGGTCCTTGCGGTCCTTTTCGGTCAACGCCGCCAGCGGCACGACGACGTCGGGGACATTGACCCCCTTGCGATCCGAAATCTTGCCGCCGACCTCGACCACCGTGTCGATCCGCGTCGGCGAAACCGCCTGCACGCGCAGCACCAACTTGCCGTCGTCGATCAGCAACCGGGTGCCCGCTTCCAGTGCTGCGAACAATTCAGGGTGCGGCAGGTGGACGCGCGCCACGTCGCCCGGCGCCGTGTCAGCATCCAGCGCGAAGGGCGCGCCCTTGACCAGTTCGACCGGCCCGTTGGCGAACGTCCCGACGCGCAGTTTTGGCCCCTGCAGATCGACCAGGATGGTCGTCGGACGCCCGGTTTCCTTTTCCAGGGCCCGGATCGCCGCGATCACCTGGGCATGACCCGCATGGTCGCCATGGCTCATATTGACGCGAAAGGCGTCCGCGCCCGCACGGTGCAGCGCCGCAATCATTGCGGGATTGGCGCTGGCGGGGCCAAGGGTCGCCAGAATACGAACCTTGCGCTGGCGGGGGGTAAAGCTCTGGACCACAAATGCTCCGAATGACGTGGGGAAGTTAGGTCGGGGACGCTAGGGCAATGCCGCCTTGCCGCGGCGAAGGCAACCACCGTATAGCTATGCAATCATTCCCAAGGAGCAAGCATGTCCTGCAGCGACGACCCGACCCGTGCCGACGATGCACTCGACACGCTCGACGATGCGGTCGCCGCCGCGGCCTTCCGCCGTCTGGTTCGCCTGCTCCAGCATCGCAGCGACGCGGCGAACCTCGATCTGATGGGCCTCGCCGGTTTCTGCCGCAACTGCCTGGGCGACTGGATCGCCGAGGCGGGCGGCATGGACAAGGAAACCGGCCGGACGATCGTCCACGGCATGCCGACCGCGGACTGGAAGTCGCTGCATCATACCGCCGCCACCCCCGAACAGCTCGCACGGATGGAAGCCAGCATGGCAAAGAACCCGCACCACTGATCTTGCTCCGGTCCGGCTTTGGCGACATGATTGCCGGATTGGCCGCACCGATGCGGCGATTGGGGAGAATGGGGCGATGCGCATGATCTTGACGGCCGCGATGCTGGGCGCCGCGCTGCTGGCCAGCAGCCCGCTCGCCGCACAAACGTCCAGCGCAACCTACATCCACGCTGGCCGCTTGCTCGACCAGCCGGGCCGCGAACCGCGCGGGCAATCGACGATCATCGTCCGCGACGGCAAGATCGCCGAAGTCCGCGACGGCTTCGCAACGCCCGAAGACGGCGCAAAGGTCGTCGACCTGAAGACCGCCTTTGTCCTGCCCGGCCTGATCGACATGCACGTCCATATTTCCAGCGACGACAATCTGCTGCGCAGTCGCCTCGAATCGTCGGGGCGCGACGTCGAGGATGTTTTTGTCGTCGCCCAGGGGAACGCGCGCCGCACCCTCGAAGCCGGCTTCACCACCGTGCGCGACCTCGGCGGCGATGGGCGGACCACGACCACGCTGCGCGATGCGATCAACAATGGCGTCATCGTCGGCCCCACCGTCATTCCTGCCGGGACGATGATTTCGGTGACCGGCGGCCATGGCGGGGTCAACGGGCTGAACCGCACCCTGACCCACGCGGTCGCGGCGGAGCGCACCAATGTCTGCGACGGACCGGATAGCTGCGCCAGCGCGGTGCGCGCCCAGATTTCGCTGGGCGCCGAGGTGATCAAATTCGCCGCGACAGGCGGGGTGCGCTCGAACGTCGCGGGCGGACTGGGCAAGCAGATGTCCGACACCGAAATGAAATCGGTCGTCGACACCGCGCACAGCTTTGGCCGCAAGGTCACCGCCCATGCGCACGGCAAGGAAGGCATCGACGCCGCGCTTCGCGCCGGGGTCGATTCGATCGAACATGGCAGCTTTATCGACGATGAGACGGTCAAGCTGTTCAAGGCGTCGAATGCGGCGCTGGTGCCGACCGCGGTCGCGCCGATCGCCGCGCTGGCGCAGGCGCGCCGCGGCGATGCGCCGGGTCCGCAACTCGCCAAGGCCGAGGAAGCCGCCGCCGCCCACGCCAACAGCATCGCGCGCGCGGTAAAGGGCAATGTCCGCATCCTGTTCGGCACCGATTCGGGCGTCGCGCCCCACGGCGACAACGCCAAGGAATTTGCGCTGATGGTCCAGGCCGGGATGACCCCGGCGCAGGCGATCAAGGCCGCGACCAGCGACAATGCGGCGGAGCTCGACCGGCCGATCGGAGCGATCCTGCCGGGGCGCGAGGCCGATATCATTGCCGTCGGCGGCGACCCGCTGGCCGACGTCACCGCGCTCGAAAAGGTCGATTTCGTGATGCGGCGCGGCGTCGTCCACAAACTGGGCGGCAAGCGTCAGGCGTTTCCGCCCGAATGACGCGACGAGCCCAAGAAAGCATGGCCAAAAATCCTCCGGGGCTTTAGGGACGCGCCAACCGCGATTCTCGCGCCGCATCATCCCAATCACCGGAGCATAAAATGAGCGAAGCCACCGTATCCGACGAACAACTGCGCCTTTTCATCGAGCGCATCGAACGGATGGAAGAAGAAAAAAAGGGCGTCGCCGACGACATTCGCGACACCTATAACGAAGCAAAATCGCAGGGTTACGATCCGAAGATCATGCGGCAGATCGTTCGTCTGCGCAAATTGCCGGTCAACGACCGCAAGGAAATGGAAGCGATCCTCGACGTCTATAAATCGGCGCTCGGCATCGACTGAGCCCCGGCCATTATCAACACAGGAGAGTGACGATGTTCAGCACCACCACCAACACTGTCGAAGGCCGTCCGGTCCGCGAATATCTGGGCATCGTCACCGGCGAAGTGATCGTCGGCGCCAACCTGTTCCGCGACCTGTTCGCGTCGATTACCGACATCGTCGGCGGCCGCTCGGGCAAATATGAGGATGTCCTCGCCCGCGCGCGCAAGGAAGCGATCAGCGAAATGGAAGCCGAAGCCGCGCGCCTTGGCGGCAACGCCGTGGTCGGTGTGGATCTCGACTATGAAGTGCTCGGCCAGAATGGATCGATGCTGATGGTCAGCGCGTCGGGAACCGCGGTCGTTCTCTGACGCGGTTGTCTCTTGTCGGCCGCCGCGGTAGGGCGGCGCCAGCTTATACATTGACCGATGGAGGGTGGCTTGGCCGGCCATAGTAAATTCAAGAACATCATGCACCGCAAGGGTGCGCAGGACAAAAAGCGCAGCACGCTGTTTTCCAAGCTCGCGCGCGAAGTCACCGTCGCGGCGAAGATGGGCCTGCCCGATCCCGACGCGAACGCGCGCCTGCGCGCCGCGGTCAACGCCGCCAAGGCGCAGTCGATGCCCAAGGACAATATCCAGCGCGCGATCGACAAGGCGAGCGGCGGCGACGGCGATAATTACGAAGAAATCCGTTACGAAGGCTATGGCCCCGGCGGCGTGTCGCTGATCGTCGAGGCGCTGACCGACAACCGCAACCGCACCGCGACCAACGTGCGCACTGCGTTCGCCAAGAACGGCGGCAACCTCGGCACCTCGGGCAGCGTGGCGCATGGCTTCGATCGCCTCGGCCTGATCAGCTATCCGACCAAGGCGGGCGACGCCGACACAGTGTTCGAGGCCGCGCTCGACGCGGGCGCCAGCGACGTTGAATCGTCCGAGGACGGCCACGACATCTGGACCGAAATCGACGGCCTGCACGAAGTTGCCAAAGCATTGGAAGCCAAGCTGGGCGAAGCTGAGGGCGTCAAACTCGCGTGGCGCCCTACGCTGAAGAGCGAAATCACCGACGAAGCGACCGCGCAGACGCTGTTCAAGCTGATCGATACGCTCGACGACGATGATGATGTGCAGACCGTGTGGGGCAATTACGAAATTCCCGACGCGGTGATGGAGAAATTGGGTTGATGAATATCCTCCCTGTGGCGAAGCCATGGGGAGGGGGACCGCTCGCGAAGCGAGGGGTGGAGGGGCAGCGACGTCAGTGCAATAGCCCCTCCGTCAGCCCTTCGGGCTGCCACCTCCCCATGCCTGTGGCACGGGGAGGATTGAAAATATGATTATCCTCGGCCTCGACCCCTCGCTCAGCTGCACCGGCTGGGGTGTCATCCGCGTCGAGGGCAGCCGGATCAGCCATGTTGCCAATGGGCAGATCAAGACCGATGCCAAAGCCCCCCTGCCCGACCGCCTCGCGCATCTCGACACCGTGCTCGCGGCGGTGATCACCGACCATGCGCCAATCTGTGCCGCGGTCGAAGAAGTGTTCGTCAACGACAACCCGCAATCGACGCTAAAGCTCGCGCACGCCCGCGGCGTCGTCCTCCTCGGCTGCGCCCGCGCCGGGCTGCCGGTCGGCGAATATGCCCCGCGGCTGGTCAAGAAGGCGATTGTCGGCACTGGTGCCGCGGCGAAGGAACAGGTGCAGGCAATGCTGCGCGTGCTGCTGCCGGGTGCGAAGGTCGTCGGGGCGGATGCGGCGGATGCGCTGGCGGTCGCGATCTGTCATGCGAATCATCGCCCGCGCTACTAACCTTTCGTCACCCCGGACTTGATCCGGGGTCCCGCAGACTTCCAGCACGGCGCCCGGAAAAAAGCGGGATGCCGGATCAAGTCCGGCATGACGAAATGAGAGGCGGCTTTGCAAGCGCAGGGAAACTGTTCCCTTTTCATTCTCCCCGCGCTACGCACATAGCATGATCGCAAAACTCACCGGACGGCTGGACTCCAGCGGCGCAGGCCATGCGGTGATCGACGTCGGCGGCGTCGGTTATCTGGTCGAGGCATCGGCGCGCACCCTCGATGCGCTGGGCGCCATCGGCGGCGACGTCACCATCCACACCGAAATGTTGGTCGGCGAGGATTTCCTGCGCCTGCTCGGCTTTGCCAAGGCCGAGGAACGCGACTGGTTCCGCCTGCTCACCAGCGTCCAGGGCGTCGGCGCCAAGGTCGCGCTCGCGATCCTCTCGGCGCTCGAAATCACCGACCTGCAACGCGCGCTGGCCAGCAGCGACAGCGCGATGATCGCGCGCGCCAACGGCGTCGGGCCGAAACTGGCGCAGCGCATCACGCATGAGCTGAAGGACAAGGCGGGCGCGCTGGGCGGCATAGCGGGCAGCGGCGCGTCTTACATACCCACCACCCCCGGCCCCCTCGCCGACGCCGTCACCGCCCTCACCGGCCTCGGCTTCAAACCCGCCGAGGCGAGCGCCGCGGTTGCGGCAGCGAGCGAAGAGTTGGGCGCAGATGTCGGGCTTGATGCGCTGGTGCGGGTGGCGCTTAAGAAAGCGGCGAAGTAGTGGACGACCAACCTCCGCGCGACACCCCACGAGATGCACGCCAATTGGGGTTAGGCCTTGCCCCCTACCCTGTGTGGTTGGCGATGCGTGTCTTGGGGCTGTTTGGCGGTGGCATGGTGATTTGGTGGATCTTGGGCGCTATTTCCTCGCTGTTCGCAGCAACGAACGGGATCGACAACGAGCTACCTCCCGCGTGGATTTTCCTTGTCGGGATCGTGGTCGCGGCAGGTCGTTGGAGTCCAGGCACCGATGCTCCACCCTTTTGCGAGTGGTTTGGGTCGCTTTTCTCTTCCAAAGCCTGTCCCGAATGCGGTCAGTCGGTGTTCGACAAAATGCCCGCACAAGGGTTTGAACTGGAAAGCGCCCGCCATTCTTTCTGGCCAGCTCGGATTTGCTGTGGGTGCGGCAGCGATACTTCTAAAGCCAAGCGATCAGGGCGGGTGACGGATGGAGACTGAAGCGCCGAATATCACGACCTCCACCCGCAACGCATCCTGCCGCTGCGGCCAGATCCGCATCGCCTGCACCGGCGAACCCATCCGCGTCTCGGTGTGCCATTGCCGCGAGTGCAAGGCGCGGAGCGGGAGCGCCTTTGCCGCACAGGTCCGTTTCCCCGCCGCGCAGGTCCGCATCGAGGGCGAGGCGACCGCGCGGATGTGGCAATATACCGGCGACAGCGGCAACCCCGCCGACTTCTTCTTCTGCGGCACTTGCGGCTCCGGGGTCTGGTACCGCGCGCGGCCCTATCACGACGCCTATGCCATTCCGCTCGGGAATTTCGAACCCGGCCACGGCTTCGTCCCCAACTATTCGGTGTACGAGGACCGCATGGAGCCTTGGGTTTCGATCACCGGCGAGGCAATAGAGCATCATGACTGAGCCTGCCGCCGCCCGCCGCCCCAAAGCCTTCGCCTTCGACGTGTTCGGCACCGTCGTCGATTGGCGCAGCAGCATCGCCCGCGAATCCGCGACCTTTCTCGCACAGATCGACCGCGGCGACATCGACCCGCATGACTTCGCCGACCAGTGGCGTCGCCGCTACCTGCCCGCGATGGCGGCGGTCAGCGGCGGCCAGCGCGGCTTCGTCAAGCTCGACATCCTGCACCGCGAGATGCTGGAAGCGGTGCTGGACGCGCAGGGCATCGACCCCGCCGCGCTCGACCCGGCGCTGCTCGCCGACTGGACCAACGCCTGGCACCGGCTCGATCCCTGGCCCGATAGCGTCGCGGGTATCGCGCGGCTGCGCACCGCCTTTCCCGTCGTCACGCTGTCGAACGGCAATGTGTCGCTGATGATCGACATGGCGCGCCGCGCCGGGATCGTGTGGGATGCCATCCTCGGCGCCGAATATGCCCGCGCGTACAAGCCGCAACCCGCCGCCTATCTTGCGACCGCCGATGCGCTGGGGCTGGCGCCGCACGAGCTTTGCCTCGTCGCTTCGCACCACAGCGACCTGGCCGCCGCGCGCGGTTGCGGGCTGATGACCGCCTATATCGACCGCCCGCAGGAATATGGCGGCGCGCGCGCGCCCGATGCCGACGCGGCGCAGGATTGGGCGTATAGCGCCGACAGCCTGACCGACCTGGCGGCACAAATGGAATGCTGATTTGACCGACCTCACCACCCCCATCCGCACCCCCGAGGACGCCGATGCCGCGCTGCGACCCAAGACGCTGGCGGAGTTCGTCGGGCAGGCCGCGGCGCGCGAGAATTTGCGGATCTTTATCGAGGCCGCCAAATCGCGGTCGGACGCGCTCGACCATGTGCTGTTCTACGGCCCGCCGGGGCTCGGCAAGACGACGCTGGCACAGATCGTCGCGCGCGAGCTCGGCGTCGGGTTCCGTTCGACCAGCGGTCCGGTGATCGCCAAGGCGGGCGACCTTGCCGCGCTGCTAACCAACCTCGAAGACGGCGACGTGCTGTTCATCGACGAAATCCACCGCCTGTCGCCCGCGGTCGAGGAAATCCTCTACCCCGCGATGGAGGACCGCGCGCTCGACATCATGATCGGGGAAGGGCCGTCGGCGCGCTCCGTCCGCATCGATCTGCCCAAATTCACTCTCGTCGGCGCGACGACGCGGCAGGGGTTGCTCACGACGCCGCTCCGCGACCGCTTCGGCATCCCGGTGCGGCTCAATTTCTATACGCATGGCGAGCTGGAGCAGGTGATCACCCGCGCCGCGCGCCTGCTATCGCTGCCGATCGCGTCCGATGGCGCGCTCGAGATTGCCAAGCGGTCGCGCGGCACCCCGCGCATCGCCGGACGGCTGCTGCGCCGGGTGCGCGATTTCGCAACGGTCGCGGGCCATGCCATCGTCGATGCCAAGGCTGCTGACGCTGCGCTCAATCGGCTGGAGGTCGATGCGCTCGGGCTCGACGCGATGGACCGCCGCTACCTCATGATGATCGCCGACATCTATCGCGGCGGGCCGGTCGGGGTCGAGACGATGGCGGCGGGCCTGTCCGAACCGCGCGACACGATCGAGGATGTGATCGAGCCCTATCTGCTGCAAGTCGGCCTGATCGCCCGCACCGCGCGCGGGCGGATGCTCAATCCCAGCGCGTGGAAGCATCTCGGCCTCCATCCGCCCGCCGGATCGCAGGACGGATTGTTCGATCAAGCGAAATAGGCGGAAATCCGCCGCCATCTCCCACCAAATGGCCCCCATCTGCGACGAACCGTTGATCAGGGGTTTGCGACGAGTCGAAGGCCCGCTATCGATCAACCCCATGGTAAACGCCCCGCCCCCCTTCATCCCCGGCGCCTTTGTCGGGGCGGCGCATCACTATCGCGCGCGCGTTTATTTCGAGGATACCGACCTGTCGGGCATCGTCTATCATGCCAATTATCTGCGCTATATGGAGCGCGCGCGGTCGGACATGCTGCGGATCGCGGGCATCGACCAGCGCGCCGCGATGGACGCGGGCGACGGCAGCTGGGCGGTCACCGACCTGACGATCAAATACCGCCGCCCGGCGAAGCTCGACGACGATCTGCTCGTCGTCAGCACGGTCGAAGCGGTGCGCGGCGCCAGCGTGATCATCGCGCAGCGCATCCTTCGCGGAACTGACACGTTAACCGGCGAGACACTCACCGACGGGCACGTTACCGCCGCTTTCCTGTCGCCCGGGGGCCGGCCGCGCCGCCAGCCCGCGGGCTGGGCCGACCGCTTTACCGCCATCATGAATGGAGAGAAAATCCCTTGCTAGACAATATCTCGCTGGCCGCCGACGCGGCGACGCTTTCCCCCGTCGCGCTGTTCATCCAGGCCGACATCATCGTCAAGGCGGTGATGATCGGGCTGCTGCTGGCGTCGATCTATGTCTGGGCGGTGATCTTCACCCACGGTCGCAGCGTCAGCAAGCTCATGAGCGCATCCGAACGCTTCGAACGCGATTTCTGGCGCGCCGACAATATCGACAAATTCTTCGACAAAAATGGCAGCGAGGAATTGCCGAGCGCCAAGGTCCTGGGCGCCGGGATCAGCGAATGGCGCCGCTCGACCAAAACCAAAAATGTCGACCGCGACGGCACGCGCGAACGGCTGGGCATTGCGATGAACAGCGCAGTTGCAGGTGAGGTTGACCGGCTCGCCGAAAAAATCAGCACGCTGGCGACCATTGGTTCAGTTTCGCCCTTCGTCGGCCTGTTTGGTACCGTGTGGGGCATCATGCGCGCGTTCACCGAGATCGCTGCACAGAATAAGAGCAGCCTTGATGTCGTCGCCCCGGGCATCGCCGAGGCGCTGTTCGCGACCGCGATCGGGCTGTTCGCCGCGATCCCCGCGGTCATCGCCTACAACGCCTTTTCCCAGCGCCTGAACCGGCTCGAATCGCGGCTCGGTCGCTTCGCCGACGGGCTCCATGCGACGTTCAGCCGCGAACTGGAGGTCGAAGCCTGATGACGATGAGCGGACCCTCGGGCGGCATCGGCGGACGGC
>Ga0209232_1000715_pt1 | contig 19272 bp, 33 predicted proteins | sample ETNvirenome_2_60_FD_184066 | JGI IMG/M metagenome (GOLD analysis project Ga0209232, IMG submission 184066) | Marine viral communities from the Pacific Ocean - ETNP_2_60 (SPAdes) (version 2) | ecosystem: Environmental > Aquatic > Marine > Oceanic | place: Pacific Ocean | collected 2013-06-22
ACCGTCTTCACCATCGAGTGGGTGAGGGTGACAATATGCTTGGTCTAAAGTTTTGAGTATATCGTTCATTTCATTCTCCTTTCTATCGTAGTAGTTATTTACTACCCTTATATTATATAAAAGATTATTACCAAAATAAAACATACCAAGAGCCAAGCAGTAAGTAAGCGACTACTAACCAAAACATATCTTGATTATTTGGCATTAGGTCATAAACTCCGCAGGGTTGGGTGAGTCTTTAAAAGGTTCGTTTTCGACTTCTCGTTTACCGCAATATTCGCAATAGACTACGCTTTCAAGAACTCCGTCTTTATTAATTTTAATATCGTTGACTAGATGACAGTCGCCAATACTAATACGTCTACCTTTACAATCAGCCATCGTTGTTCACCGTTTTACTTTTCATCCACTCCGATGCAATAGCAATAGCTTCGTGTCTACCTACTTCAAACATATCTCTTAGTATTCTGGGGGCGTCAAACATATTAACAGTGCCTTCCTCTTGCATAAGGTCGAGCATAACAAAAAAGGGTAAATACTCTTTTTGTTTATCCGTGAGTTTAACGTAATCTTCGTTTTTTGTTGGTATATTTGCCATAATAACTACCTCCCAATAGTTTTAGTATCATTTAATGTAATAAACTGATAAGCTCCCTTATTATACGCAGGTGCTATCTGTGTTTTACGCTGTTCGGCTAGTCGCTGTGCTGCAACTTCGCCGCAATCGGTACAGGTCGAATAACCTAAATTAGCTCGGGCAGTCGGTATTTTGCCTCGGCATTTTGAACATATCATAACTTTCTCCTTTCTAAATTATTACTATATTAAGTATAGCTACCACTATTGCGAAAGTAAAACACGCTACCACCATACGTGCATAACGGCTTTACGTTCACTAGCGACACGTAATAACGTAAGTAAATCCCAGACTTCTCGATAGGTATATTCAGTCCAACCGTTATTCGTTTGATAAATAATATCATCATCACCGATAACAATACCATCTTCGTCAGCGATATCTACTTTTAATTGTATCAAATCAGCTAACGCGTCAGCTTGTGCTTTTAGCTCATCGCTTGTAACGTATGGAGGGCTATCGTCCTCGGATTTATGCCAAATATTACAAGTATTCATAAGGTCATCCATCAAAGGCTCGTAAACTTTGCCCCTAAAAGAGCCGTCGCTACCACCACCACTCAACATACCTCCGCATAAATTTATATCTTTTATACGTTCATCGTCTTCGTACGTAAACGCTTCATCATGGTCGTTACCATGTACAATATAACAATCTAATCCCATAATTAACTCCCTGCTATCATTATTAAGATAGCTAACATAAACATCATTGCTGGTAAAATAAATATCTCGGCACCCATAATTAACTCCTTATTTGTGCCATACGTGCAGGTATAACGACTGTCATATTACATTCGTCACAACATCTGCCGTCGGTAACAGGCTCGGCGTTATTGCCACCCTCCCATACTATTTCGCCTTTATCGTCTCGTAAAGGCTCAATATGTCCTTCGCAAATAGAACATTTGCGGTCGTCTAATTTAGTTATATTATTCATAATGTCCTCCTTAATACATTAATCGTTTAATAGTAGTAGCTTCACCAGCATCACGTAATTTATATACGTTCAACCCTTTCCACTTTTCGTTTTGTCTTTCGACTTCGGCTTGTGCAGACTCAAACTTACTATGAGATGAGTATAAATTCCAGTTCTCACTATGAGGTCTATCTGCATGTTGGTATAAAACTCTATACCTCAATACTCGCTCGTCGTAGTATAGATTACCGTCAGAGCCTCGATAAGTGCCGTTTTCAATTTCTGTATATTCCATAAGTTCTCCTTTCTAATTTTTAACTATAACTAGTTTACTTAACAACAAACCGAATGTAAAACAAAGGGCGGACTACAGAGCGTTATGAATAATGGTTTAAGGAGCACTCCATAGTCCTAAAAAGGGCGGATTGTAGGAAGCCTTGAAAAGGAAATCGTACATCGGACTTTCCTACAATCCTATGTGCTGCAGATGCACATTAATCTTTCTTAAATAATCCGTCCTCCAATTTACCTGTACGGTCTTTAATTTCGTCCCATGCAGCGTCCATACACTCCTCTAGAGTCATATTGCATTGTGCTGCTAATACTATCAAACATACTACACAATCGCCAATACCGTCGCGTAGTTCATCAATATCGTTATAAGCTAAAGCCCTCGCAGTTTCACCTACTTCCTCTACAAGTTTTAACATCTGTTTATCAGGTAATGGTGTAGGACCATTCTCGTTTATCAAGCCACGTTTTATAGCCCATTCTTCAACTCTACTGATAGACATCCAACGTGCTCCAGCACCTCGTCTAAAAGGTAGTTTTGCTGTAGGTCTACCATGACTTATATGTTCGTTTTGGTAATATTCTGTTTTAGTTTTATAATCGGATTTTCTCATAACTTACCTTTAAATATATACCTCAAAGCGTCTAATTTAGTCTTGTTCAGGTGTTTTAAATGTTTCGGTATCCAATTCGGATTCGATAACGGTGGCTTTAGGGTGGAGCTCTTGCGCCCACTTCTTAATTTGTTGAATAGCTGCTTCATAAAATACTCCCGTTTCATATTCTCTTTGTAACCTATCTAATACATGCTGTGCCTGCCAATTTTGTAAATCTGGACGGACAGCTTTTATATCGTCTAAGTCGATTATAACACCAAGTTCCATTTTTTCTGTACCTTGTTTATTAATAACTACTTTCAATATTTATCTCCCTTTCTAACATTCGACCAAACGGAGTTTCCGCTAATCGGTTTATATGGCAACGATTATCAAATTTATCTCGTTGTTGTTGTTGTATTTTTTGAGCAAGTTTAACAGCTTCTTTATCGCTTTCTGCCCAAATAAATAATTGTAAATCTACTGTATACCTATCCATTATACGCCACTAGTCATATGTGAATAACAATTCCTACCATTAGCTTCTAGTGGTAAACCACAAATACAAGTATCTTCATAATTGTAATTACCATAAGTATCTTCGAACCAAATATCGAAAAAATGGCTTACGTCTGCAATTTTTACGCGTGTATAAGGTTCGTATATCCTATGGTAATCCCATATAGCTGATGCAACAAAATCATAGGCTTTTAACCTATCTTCGTCTGACATATCTAAATAATACGTTAGTCGACTAATATGTTCTAACGTCTGTTTTTTAATACTTTCTAAGTTCATAATATTCTCCTTTCTATAAAAATTGAGGGTGTGGCTAAGTGGGTTTTCTTAGGCTTTTGTGCACTGTTTATCGGAATCATCCTACCTAGTAGAGTTCCTTACCGTTGAATGCGATTGAGGCTATTCAACATACACACCCTCGTCTAGTTGTGAGAATGAACAATAAAAACTACTCACAACTAAAACTTAATAATAGTTTACTTAGGACTAACGCCAAAGTAAAGCACTAATAATACCCCGCGATTTCCATTCCAGGCTCGTCATAAAACGCTGAAATATGCACGTCATCACGTTCAGGTTTAAATATCTCACGTAAATGAGCTATTGCCATTTCTGGCGGCGACCATGCAGTGCTGAAACGATACTCTAACGTATCTTCTGTTTCAAATAACTCGTCATCATACGTATTCCATTTAGTGCCCCAATTTTGGATACGCCAATCCCACCATCCAGGCATACGATGAGTATCGTCTTCTTTTTGAAAACCAAACGTTGGCTTAACTGTGATACTTTCGTAATCTGGCTCGGGTAATATATGACTAAGGTCAAAACAAGTTTCTTCAGATTTTAAAAAGTCTTTTATCTCTTTCTTTTGTTCTTCAGACCTACAATGTATTTCTATTCTATTAAAACAATGATTAGGCATAATTAACTCCAGTTTCTCGCTACATACTCTAATACAGGGTCGTGTGCATAACCTTCAGGTAAGAAGGATACAGTTCCTGCGTATTCGTTAGCGTTAAGGGTTGTAGCGATAGTCTCGCCGTCGTCGTTATGACCAAGTATTAAACCTTTGCCCGCAAGGGTCACAAGTTGGTTGGTCGTATAACTATATATTCTAAAATAACGTGTAGGGTTTTTCAATAAACCTTCGTCATCTACGTATATATCGTTAGTATCGTCAAGTGAAACTACATCAAAAGTATCGCAATCTGTAAGATTGTATATTTCTTTATAGTCACCGTTATAATCCACTTCTGACACAGATTGGTCAAAAGGGTCTATTAGTATAGCTTTCATATAATTCTCCTTTCTTAGCTAGTTATATTAATACTTTACTTACCAACAAACGGAAAGTAAAGCAACGTTATTTAAACTCTTTTTCGGCGAACATAGTATCGATAGTATCAATCATACAATTAATAAAATCGGCTTGGTCCCAACCTTTCATATATTGTTCTTCCATTTTGTATACAACAATATTGTTAAGTTTACGAGCTAGAGCAATAGTATTCGTTTCTATTTCACTGCCGTCGTCTTTAGTTATTACAATTCTCATAACATACTCCTATAAAAATAAGGTGTGGTGATAGACTAATCTATCACCACGTTTTTTAGTGTGTTGGACGATGGGTTCTAGCACTCATTCCAACCTTTATCTTACGACCACTTTTAAGGATTTTACAGTAAGCTCATCTTACACTAAACTTTTCAAATTATACCTCTGATAGGTAGCCTTCGCTGACTAATCTATCTTTGTAAAATCTGAAAATTCTCAAAGGGTCTTGGCAAGTTGACAAGTAACCTTTTTTAACAGCTAGTGCAACTAAGTCTTGAGCAGTAAACTGTTTAGAGTCTAGCTCAGTCTTTTTAGCTTCATTCGCTGTTTGTAATAAAGCATACATTTGCGGTGTAAAGCCAGTTTGTTCAGGCATAGTGCCACTGAACTTGTAGCTTTTTCTCGCTGCACCTCTAGTTTTTGCGACAGGCTTCGGCACTTTTGTTACTTGTGCCTTGCTTATTGGCTTGTCAGCAATAACCTTTGGAGGTATGCTTTTAGATTTTGAAGTAGTAGTTGCTGTTCGCATATCTTTCTCCTTTCTAAATGTTAATTTTATCTACTATTAGCAGACACCAAGCTTTACTATACGTACCATAAATACGAATGTAAAGCAGTACGTTCATTAAGCAGAACGCCATACCCTGATACCCGATACTTCAGTGCGTAAACGATTATCTTCGTTAATTCCTTCTTCAAGTCTGTAACGCAATACAAACTTCCATTCGGGCTGATGTTTTTTACAAAAAGTCCGAGTAGATTGTTGTAATCTGTTCTTCGCACGAGTAGCATTATCGTCTTCTTTCAACGGTATAAATACCGAATCACCGACCTCCATCTTATGCCACGGACGTTGACTAGATTGTCCCCTGACGTCGTCAGGGATGGGTATATTTTTCTCAATATTAAAATTTTCCATTAGTGTATATCCTCGATTTTGATAAGTTTTTTATCTTCTAAATATTTCTTCCAAAACATAAAGATTAGAGTGGGGTCACGGACCCCCTCTAATTCTTCACAGCCTTGCGATATCATGAGGTCAGCTAATTCTTGAGCTAACTCATTGTCATGTGCTTTGCTGAAAACAGCTTCCCATAGTCTGCCAAGTAGATTGGCTGGTACGCTATAATCATCCATTAAGCAGCCCTCGATAGAGCCATATCTAGTGCTTTAGCTTTTCTATTAGCTCCTGCACCAAACCACGCACTATGTAAAGCATTACCTTTTACTTGCGACGACCTAAGATGGTCTTCGACATAGGTAACCGCATTAAATGCACCCCACCATGTATCTTTAGCTGATTTAAGGTTTGCACCTGGAGAGTTGTAATACCCTTCCATAGCTAATGCAGGAAACTTATTAAGTTTCTCTGTTAGTGGTTCTTGTATACCGACTGCTTTACCTTCAGAACGTAATTTTTGTTCTAACTTATATTGCATAAGCATATCTGGTTGATATATTTCTGCAACGTAGTCTATTACGTCAGAATGTTTAGCTTTCGCCTTAGATAGAGTTGTAGCATATTGCTGGAACTCTTGCATTTTAGTTTCCGATAACCCTAAAGCTTCTTCTGCAGTTTGAATAACGTCATCACCAAACTCTCTAACATGAGGCATTCTAAATTGATTACCTCCTGCTTCTAGAGCCAATGTGAGAGTGTTATTACATACTACTCTGATAGGCGTTAGTTTTATCGTCATCGATTTACCTGCTACGTGTGGTTGATTAATTAAGAGATATCCTCCTATTTTATCGCCACCAGCAAGTTCAAAGTCACTTGAGATTTTAGCTAAACCCCAAATTTCTTTACCGTCTCTTAAACTACCCGCAGTTTCCATGGTCATATGACCAGCTTCTGTAAAGCGTTTAAAAAACTTAAACACATCTTCGTTTTGAATAGGAATATAATTTTTCCCACAATGCGAAAGAATTGTGTTATCACTGTCACGAACAATGTGATAGGTATCTTCAGCTTGAATTAACCCGACATCGTCGCTCCAGCTTGGAGAGTCGATAGTGTAGCTTGGACGTTTACTAACAGTCCAGTCTAACTCTGCCGCCTCCAACATTTTCAATGGCGTAAGAGTTGAGTCTACTTCAACACCTAAACCGTGCCAAGGTATATCACCTGCCCACGCCATTGTTTCTATATTATGTGCCATATAATTCTCCTTTCTGATAGTGTATATGGTCGTAAGCCCCACGCTTACCCTTATAATAGTATATAACAGCGTTACGAAAGTAAAGCACTAGTAAGAGCACCCCAATCGTAGGGAACGGTAAGCGTAAGGAGAGCGTTATGATTATAACCACCTTTTACCAACTCTTTTATTCCTGTTAGGCTATCAATATGGTAGAGTTTGATTTCGTCATTTTTTCTAGCCATCACAAATACTTGTCCTCCATGCATTGCACGTTTCGCTAACCACGATACTTGCATTGGTCGTAGAGTGATTTTATTACCTGAATGTATTTCTTTTAATTCTATCCAAAATTCTTTACCCCACCCACAACCGTTTACGTCAGGTACACCTGCACCCGTCATACCTGTTTCGATTCTTTGTAGATGAACGCCTTCTAAATTATCTCTTAATAATAGCCACAGATTTTTTTCTTTAGCCATCTTTTTCTCTAAGTTTCTTTTGTCTCATCGTTTGATACGCAACATCATGATGTTCGTTATAAGATTTTATAAATTCTTCGAATCCTGCTATGACCCTTCTATTTTCATGTTCGATACAATTTAGTTTATGTAATTCATCGTGTAATTCTACAGCTTCCCATATATCGTTATCGATAGGTATATCGTCTAAAGTAAAACGACCATCACCAAATACAAGCGTTTCATCTTTTTTAATAGAGCTTTCAACTTTTGATAAACTTCTAGGTCCACCAAGCGAACCAAGTTTTTTATAAATACCTTTTCTATCTATACAATTTTGTTTTACCGTACATTCCCTACTACAAAATTTTCTTTGTTGTCCTACAAGAGGGTTATCACATCCTGGAAGACTGCATCGTAGGTATGTAACTTTTTCTTTTTTAGCCATACCTAATAGGGTATAGGAGATTTACGTCATAGTAAAGGAGTAAATACCTGAAAAATAGTTCTCGCTTAATCTGGGACGTTTTAAGGCTTTTTAAGACCTTCTAAGGGTTTAGCCTTACTTACCTCGTCAAACGTTTACTACGGGCTTTATATAAGACCGATTTTTTAAGAAACGCCTAAAATTTAGTATCTCCAGTCCCATCCGCTATGTGGGACAACCGATTGGTTATTTTTTGCAGTTTTTACACCTTTTGTAGTTAGCCAATGATTATAACCGTTAATAATATCTTCCATATCGTTATATTCATTATTTAATTCAGTCCATTTATTACGTGCAACTTGTGTACCAACATAATAATCACCGTCACCTAACTTACATCTTGTTATAATTTGCCAAACTCTTTGCTTAGTTAACTCAAAGCGTTCGCCTATTTCTTGTAGAGTAAATTCTTCGTTTATCCATGCGTCGTAAATACGTGAATATTTTTCTTGGCTTTCTGCTTTCTTTTGTGGTGTTATACCTCTCATAGAGTTATCTCCTTGACTTCACCCCACGATTGACCAAGCTCTGCGTCGACTAATAGAGGTACTGCGATTTTTACACAGTTCTCCATTATTTCTACAACTTGTTTAGCCTGAGCATGATTTTCGATAGACACGTCTACTTCATCATGAATTTGCAAGTGTGGGACTATTCCTTCCTTCCATAGTTCTATCATGGCTAGTTTTGTCATATCTGCCGCAGAGCCTTGTATCAAACGGTTGAGTGCTTTATAAGTAAATGAACGTTTGAGTTCATCGCCGTATTTAGTTATTGCTTCATCTTTTGCCAGTGGTATAGTTCTTTCAAATTTACTTTCCCATAAATCGAAACGACATCTACGCCCACCGATAGTTTTTATAAATCCTTTTAAATTCGCTATCCGAGTACATTGGTCTTGTAGAGCTTTGATAAACGGAACTTTTTCGTGGTACTGTCTAAATAGTTTTTCAGCTTCAAATTCATCTAGTCCTAGTTCTCTAATTAATTTTTCTTTACCCATACCGTAGCTTAATCCTAGATTAATCGTTTTAGCTTGTTTACGTGGTATATTTGCCATATCTGCAACTATCTGATGAAAGTCTGCATTATTTTCTGTATACTGTTGTACAGCTTCTTGTGCTCCACGTAGACTCATTTCGTTAGCGTAATGAACTGTAAGTCTAGGTTCTTGTTGTGAGTAATCGAACGCTCCCCATTGACAACCTTCTTCTGGTATAAATAATGACCGTATTAAATTACCTATTTCAGGGTCACGTGCAGGGACTTGTTGTAGATTAGGATTACTATAACTAAACCTACCACTGACCGTGCCACCCCTATCGTTACGCATAGGGTGAGCTTCTGCGTGTATACGACCGTTAAATACATGGTCGCCTATCATTTTATCTATAAACGTAGTTCTTGCTTTATTTAACTTTCTAGCTCTAACAATTAATTTAGGCAGTTCGTGTTCGTGTCCTTCTAACCATTGTCTTTGGAAACTTGGTGTACCTTTTTCTGTACGCGGATACCATAAATCGTTTTTATCGAATATATTTTGTAATGAAGCGTTAGCCCATAGATTTACATCGCTACCATACTTCCTTTTAATTTCTACTTGTATTAATTGTTCTTCTTTAGATAATCGACTACTAACTTCATCTGCTTTATTAGTATTTACTCTTACACCCCTCCATCGCATTTCAATAAGTAGAGGTATTAAATTAAGTTCTATATCTAAAACTTTTTCTAAATCTTGTTCTTTAATTTGTTCTTCTAATTTATGCCATAGTTTATAAGTAAGTATGGCATCTTGTTCACCGTAAGGTCCAACATATTTTGCTGGTAACTTATACATTTCGCTTTTAGGGTTTACACCATAGGTAAGTGCAGCGTCTTGTAATAATGATTCATCTTTAGTTTCGTTACACCAATCTTTACCTAGATTATCTAACGAATATGAAAACCTGTTTTCGTCTAGTAGAGGAGCGGCAATGATAGTGTCAAGGATTTTACCTTGTATATCAATGCCCTCCCTTTTTAACCACCCAACGTCGTATAGAGCATTATGGAAAATAACATTACGTTGAGTAGATAAAACATTTTTTAACCACCGTAATACAATACCCTCATCTAAATTACCACCGCCGACATGACGTATAGGAAAATAACCATGCCAATCTTTTGTAGCTACTCCTACGCCAACAATATGACCATTACCTGTAGCCCATCCTGGACCGTTGATTAATAGGTTAGGGTCATACGTTTCAAGGTCTACGGCTATCGTTTCATCAGGTGCAAACTGCGGGAATACGTCAGGCACAGACCATGAACTTTCGGGTTTAAATAAAGGGTGTTGCATATTCATTTTTTCTTCTTTTTCTTAGGTGCTTTACCGCCTACCCATGCTTCGTTAACATCAGGAGTAGATTTATCGTCAGCAACGTATCTACCTTTTTTAGTTCTGGCACGTTTCGGCTCGGCTGTAATAACGTCAGCTTTATCTAAAGGCTTTAATTCTACAGTCGCTTCTTCTACTGCTGCATCTATTACTTCTGCTTCTTTAAGAAGTTTTTTAGCTTTTTGTATTTCATCGTACTCTTGTACGGTTGGTGGCATAAAAAACTTTACTACTTTTTTCCAAAAACTCATACGTCCTCCTCGACATAGTCAGTGTTAATTCTTTCTTCAGGCTCGTCTGAAGTTTGAGCAAGTATTTCTTGTTCTACTAATAAAAGATATCTACGTAAATCACGTATATCGTCTAATAGACCTGCCTCGCCACTATAGACTTCTCCTGCTTCGAAGATATCCCAACCATGTTTTTTAGACTGGTGTTCTATCCTATCGAACTTACGAGCTAACATCATAAACGCACCAACGCCGCCACGTCTTTTCCAAGAGTCGCCATAAGATTGTTCGGCTCGTTGTAGAGCTTGTAAATCTTGTTGTGCTACGTCTTTCATAAGAGTAAAATCTGCACTCATATTATTCTCCTTCTTCCGCAAGTTTATTAATTCGCTTTTCTCGTGTGCGGAGCCAACTAAGACAAGCGACTTTCCAATCTTCTGGAACAATTTTTTCACATACTTCATATGCTTTTCCGAAATCTTTTTGTTTATAAAATGAATAAGCTATAGCCATAGGAACAGCTATTTCTCTTAAACAAGGGTTTACCCAATTACTAGATTCTATTAAATCAGCAGGATGAAAACTAAAAAACCTAGATAGCTCCCAATCGAGCACATCAGCTTCCATAAATAAATCAAAAGGCTCGTAGCTATATAATAAATCGTAAGGGTTTTTAGTATCACGTATTGCATAAGCGTCTAAAGATAAATGTTTTACTTTATCCCAAACAGGGTTTAAATAAACATGAAAACTATCACTAACTTGTCTATAGGTACCCATAGATACACCAAGTCTATGTGCTAAATATTCTTGTAATACTGACATATGTACCACGTTAGCACCATAGGCTCCCCATAGCATATCGTTCGACCTATTACATACAGTCATATTTAATTTATTATCTCGTATCTTAAAATAAATATTGGTATTACAAGGAACATCCTTACAGTTTCTACCTAAATCTTTATTAGCGTCCCACATCTGTAGTACGGCTCTCCTATCATCAGGATTCCTTTTTAATATTCTATAGACCATATCTATTTGGTTTTTATGAAAGTAATGTGACCAACGCCAACCATAGGCTCCCCATAAAGTTTCACCGTCATCAGAAAAATCAGCCATAGAAGATACATAATAAGTTAAGGGTTTTAAATCGTTACGTCCTGCTAACATCCACATACTTTCTATAAAATGGAAAAACGGGTTTGCATCTCTCGCTTCTATAAGACATACTCTTTCGTATGGTTTTCTATATACCGTTGTTACTGGTTCAACGCATTCTAACGTTTTACCGTTTCTACTATCTTGTTCAATATAGTTTGTTTTATCTTTAAATAAATCGATACCTCTTAATATTGCACCGTTTACGTTTCTTGCTTCTATTACCTTCATATACCCTCCACTAATGGTAAATCTTCGTTATATTTATAGGTAGACCTTGTTCTTCCTTCGCCTTTATAAATACGAGAATATTTATCAAACTCGCATAAGCCACCTTCTATTTCTCTCATTTCGTATGGCAAATCATTTCTAAATGTTATATTAGTCGGCAGTTTTTCTAACGCTATTTCATATAGAGCTACCATTTCACTATTCCAATCATGGCTACGTTGACAAAAATCTAACGGTCTACCTGTTAATCTATTTAATCCTCGCATAGCTCCTGGACCTGCATTAGCCCATGTATATTTATCTTCGGCTCCTTGTAATAGGTAAGTAAATCTTAAATCGGTTACAACTTCGTACGCCATAAACGGTCCCATGTATGGGTACTCTCGTAATAATTTCCAACAATACTCTAATGAGCTTTCGTTATTATCTCTACGTTCTACAAGCTTTTTTATCATATAATCTTTACGTTCCCACATATGACTTATACATTCGGCTACGCCTGTAACTTTATCCATACCATTAGGTGATTTAACAATAAATGCTCCTGTTACCCATTTATCTTGTTTTTTAATTTCTTCTATAGCTTTTTCTCTATTCCAATTTTTAAGTAAATCGTGTTTAATAAGAGTCCTTCCTGTAGGTATATAATTAAACCAACGAAAAATAACCGTAGCCATTAAAACATCATCGTCTTCACGCATAGGTTCTCTTATATGTTCTTTAAACCATCGAGTTGTTCTATCTTCTTCTCGAAAAACTTGACAGAACTTATATTGCTGTAGTATAGGGTCAACAGTCCAAGGAGGTGGAAAGTTAGAAACTTCTTTTTGAAGTCTTATATTTTCCCTCTCTACTTGCCAATACAAGTATCTATCAAGTTCCTCTTGAATAAACATTACTTTTTACGCAATACCCATGAACAGTTATTCGCATATTCAGGATAGAACGTTGCAGCAACTACTCTTAAAAATTGTCTACCGTATCTGTTTTGTAATTTATTAAATTGTTTCGGAGTCCAACCGTCCCATTCATGTTCGCCTTCGGCGTCTTTTTTCATAGCCTTCTTTAAATTAGGTAGTTGTATAAACGTACCTGTTACGTCAACTATTTCGAAGTTCCTTTCTAGTTCTTCTTTTAGTTCTTGAAAACCCCACTCGTATACGTGGTCTTCAGGAAGCTTGTCGTTAGAACCATCGTGGTTAGGCGTAGAAACAAAAGCTAACCCATTCGGTCGCATTACCCTAGCCGCATCATCTAACCATGCAGCAATAAACTCTCTACCCATATGTTCAATAACTTCGGTAGTCCAGAAGAAATCAATACTTTCGGTTTCTAAATCGAATACAGGATTTACTGTTAAATCTTGTATGCGTATTTCTCCGTTAAAGTTCTGAAACCATGTAGAATCTTTTAGTAAGCCTCCAGCGTTCGACCAGTAAGGCGATTCCATTTCACACGCAGGGTCTATATCGTATCCATAATAAGATGATATAACATCAGACTTTTTAATAACGTATGCTTTATATAAATTTCTAAGCGTCCAACATTCACCACACCCAACTTCAAAAGTATCTAGTGGTCTACCTAGACGTTTAGCTTCTTCTATACACATAGAAGCAATTTTATCGAAACGGCTCATATGAGCTAATTCATCAGGACGCCAGTTAGCTAATACACCCGCACTAGCAATATCCATCCTTGTATTTTTACTATCGTTTTCGTTTACTAATAGTTTCTTTCTAATAGATGACATTCTTTACCTCCACCAACTTGGTTGTTGTCTATTCCTATTCCATTGAGCGTAATGTTTTTCATGTATCACATAATCCCTGTACGCTTTAACAGGGTCGTTATCTTTATACTCGTCAGGCATAGCTTGTGCTAAAGGAGTCATCGCATTAATAGTTATATTAGCAGGAGCTAAATATAACGCTTCCCTCAACTTTTCTACGCTTAGATGTTTTTTACCGTATCGGTGCGTATACTCGTCGCCTAACGCTATAAAGTGGTTATAGAGCCATCTATAGTTACCACTTGTTTCTCTAGCCCATATAGTACATGGATGATTCTTATAAGCAGTCTTATATAGACCAAGCTTATCTGATTCTTCATCGCCGTCTAATACTCTGTGAGCAGTACATAACATCTGTGCTGTTTCTAGTGGCATTTTAACCAACAACTTATCGGGTTGGTCTTGTGCCGACTTTACAGGACACTCGTTAAAATAAAATATGTTCATATATCTCTCCTTTCTTTTAAACATAAATTTACCCTATATTTATACTTTACATTTATAGCAAAGTAAAGCACTTAAATTTGAAAACACCTAGTAGTTTTTGGTTCAATCAAATATAAATTTTCTTTAGCTCTTGTCATACCAACATAAAATACCCTGTTCTCATCATCAGGGTTCTTTTGATAATTTTTATATACTCTTGTAGTTATATCGGTAAGTAATACAACGTTAGTAGCTTCACCACCTTTTGCTGCGTGTATTGTGGATAATCGTATACGTGGTTCTTTTGTTATCTTTTCACCCCTACGTAACATTGCTCTTATATAACTAATTTCTGCAGGTCTTAATAGAGTAAAAACATCATACCATTCACCTAGAGGTAAATCTGGAAACTGTTCTTTAAGTAATGTTAAGTTAGGCTTTGCTGACGCTTCTAATAAATCTAACTTTTTAAAATCTTTTACTTTGATGTATTTAAGAATATTGGCACATTCTGTTAATGGTAATCGTGCACCTTTTCTAAGGCGTTGCCAATTTATAACAGCTCTTACTTTGCTTTCGGGCAAACTTGTTTTACCTTTAACCTCGAAAAACCAACCTTCGTTTCTACAATACTCATCAACTTCCTCTAATAAATAATTTGTTCTCGCTAGTACAAGCCAATCACCTTCTTCCATATTTAGTAATGTTATACTCGGCTCCCAACGTACCATTCCTTCGTCCTTTCGTGGGTGCCATACTTTATGTATACGTGAACTAACTTGCGATATACAACGTCTAGCATACTCATGAACGCTAGAAGGTATCCTATAGGATTGTTCTAATACCATAGCATTTTTACTATTCTTTATTAAATAATCTACGTCTGCTCCTGCCCACTTGTAGATAGCTTGGTCATCGTCTCCTGCTACATAAATACGTTTTGCATTAGCAGCAAGTTTACGAACCACTGCCCACTGTATAGGAGATAAATCTTGTGCTTCATCTACGAACATAACATCTAATTTTGGCACAGTACCTTCGTGTATAAATTTATGTAACATATCTGTATAATCAACTAATAATTTATCTTCTTTAAATAATTTTAATCCTCTAGCAAAACGTTCTAACTCAAACCAACCTACAGCTTCGTCTACATCATGCCATTGGTCTTCTAAGGATACGTAACGCATACGTGCTAAATTTTCTATAAACGCTAACCTATCGTCGTGAGTCATAGCGAACAGATGACCGTCTTCTGATTGTGTTTTTCCTGTAAGTTTTAAATTTAGTTTTTCGTTTAGTTCGTCTATATCTTGTTTACCCATAACGTTTTCTCTAGTTAATCCTAGTTGTCTAAACGCTAATGAATGTAATGTTCTAAAGTATGGTAATTGAGTATTAGTTATTCCAAACTTGGTTATAGCTCTTTCTTTACCTTCGTTGACTGCTTTACGAGTAAATGTAAAGAAACCTATATCGGTAGGTTCTGTTCCTGAATCAAGTTCTTTTTCAATTAAATCTAGTAGTGTTGTTGTTTTGCCTGTTCCTGGTGGTCCTAAAATAACTTGGGTATGTTCAGGTAACATCTTTTTTAGGTGGTGATACAACTTCTATATGCCACACCTCTCCTCGCTCTAAAGCTTTCTTTGCTTCTTCTTTTAATTCGTCTAATGTTTTTTCCATTACGTTATCACAATAAATATAAACTTTCATATAATCTTTCATATACCTGTCCTAAACGTAAGGTTAATTCGTTCTTCTGCTCCTACAATATCAGGCACAGCATGAGTAGATTTCATCTGACTATGACCGTCGAATATTAATACGTCGCCGTGTTCTAATATATAAGTATCTTCACCGACTACAAAGTTTTCTATTTTTGTTTCTATTTCGCTTGTATCTGTTTTCTTCTTTATTTCGTTTTGATAGTACCGCCATGTAAATACTCTTGGTGCACCGAACGATATAGATACTACTAGGTCGTCTAACGTGGGTACAGTGTCAGAATGATGAGGTATACCTTTGCCATCTGTGCCATAGTAACCACATAAACAAAACGAAAAATCTGCACGTAGGTCGTATTCTTGTGATAACATATATTCGGTCAATGTTTTAATTCTAAAAATACGGTGGTTATCTGACCACGCACGTCCTTTATATTCTTTCCCTGCATAGGTAAACGTACCACCATATCCTGCTGTTTTTCTACCTAAAACTTTATCACCGTTAAACTCGCGTATATTCGGTTTATCCCAATCAGTAATAATAGGGTTTTCGTTTTTGAAATATCCTTTTTTAAAATCTATCATATTTTTGTATCGTTAAACTCGGGTAAGTCGTGGGGCTCATTTTGAGTTTCGAATTCGTTAATATACCATACGTTTACACCTTTCCCTTTTATATTAAAAAAGTATGGCTCACCGTCAAGCTGTTTTAATTTAGATGTTAATCTATTTCTTTGGTATTCTTTAAAATTATTTCTATGTAAGTAGTCCATCAAGTCAGCTAATCTAAAATACGTTCTACCTTTATTCGTCCAAGGTTTATGTAATAATAATTCATCTCTTTCCCTAGCAGGTCGCTCCGTACAAAAAGCTTCTAGTAGCTCCATAAAATGTCCTTCGGTAGAACTTTCTTTAGGTACTTCTACTATAGTGATAACGTCTAGTAGCTGTTGTATAATTTGCCTCCAGACGTTATCTTTTACTTTAGGTGGTATTTTATTTAGAGCGTCCATACACTTACGTTGAAACCTGTTTTGGTTTAGTAGGTCATCTGTTTCTAGTTCTAACCTACCACCCTCTACATCTAAAAACCATATTGGAGGGTCACTATCTTGTTTTGTTAGATTACTAAACAATGGCGTACCACCGTTAGCACCTATACCAAATTTACGAGTCCTACAAAGTGGACTATTACAATGACTAGCTATTGGTTGGTCATTACATTTATAAAAATAATCTTTGCGTTTTAACTGTTTTACTACTGTTAAAACTTCTTGTGCACCTAATGGTGGTTGCATATATTGAATGTTTATATCTTCTAATCTCTTTTCCCAATCGTCTGCGTATTTCTTACGTAAGAATACACCAACGTTAAACAATCCTGAATTACGTGTTCCTTTAGGGAAACCTTGTACAACTAAATGTTGTATACATGGAGGAGCTTGGTCTAACCAATCGTGGTGTTCATTTAAAGGACTAGCTTCTAATAACTCTAATGTTTTAGCGTTAATTTGTATTTCTTCTATACGCTCTATAAATTCTGTAGGAGTTAGTGCTTGACCTTCTATACCATACGCATACCGTGTTGAATTTTCTCCGCCGAAGTACGGCATATTCAATGTGCTTCCTCTATCGCCTCTATCTAATAATAGTTTAGTTTGTTTAGGGAATATCTCTGCTTGACCGTAGCCGATAGCGGCAGCAATCTGTCTAAGTTTTCTTTGTAACATAGATGCAGGAACAGGGTCTATTAGAAATATGTATATATGTGCACCACCACTTTTACTTCTACAAATTATAAGAGGCAGTTTTTGTTTTGCTAATTTTATAGCTAGTTGTTTTAAATCTAGTTGGTATTCGTCAACATCTATAGCTCCCCAAACACATTCGTTATTTTCATTTATGGGAACTATCCCTAGACTTTGTTGACCTGATAAATGTTTTGTCCATAAATCTAGGACATCGTTATCGTCTAGGTTTTTAGATATGGTAATATTTTTACCACTGGCTTTTCCATCTTCTCTAGTTTCATTAGTAGATGTAAACGTTCCGTATGCAGAACGTAGTCCTGCATACTTCTTTGCGAACGTTTCAGCTAACGACATGGCTACAAAGTAACAGAGTCGTCTAGCTGTTCTTCTTTAACTTCAACCTCACCAGCTCTCGCGGCAGACATAAAAGTTTTAGCAACTTGTGCATCTTCTATAGCAGTTTGACCTGCTTGACTAATGCTAAAGCTATTCCAAGTACCTTTATCGTTAGATTGAGTTGTTGTTGAAAGAATATAGTTATAAGCAAACATCGGTGCTTCTACATACTTTCCATCGGAGGTTTGTACCCTAGCCATTCTCATCATGGTTAACCATTTACGAGCTACACTTAATTGCGTAGATGTAAATGCGATAACTGCTTGTTGAGGTTCAGGGTCTAACACTAACACATAAAACTGTGCGGTTTCAACGATTTCATTTCCTTCTGGAGTGTAAAATCTTCTAGACTCTGGGTCTTTTTTACACTTATTAAGAATAGAAATATCGTGGTTAGCGTTTACAATACCACCACCTTTTTCTCTAGGCACCCATTCTATGTATTTTTTAGTATAAGCACATGGAACAATAGTTATTCCTTTAGAGCCATCATATACACTATTAGTAACAGTGTTATAGAGGTCTCCTGAACTTGCACCTTCTACATAACCACCACCTGCTTTATTAAGCTGTGGTGACATGGGTTGTAAAACTCTGATAAAAGGAATCGCAAAATCCTCTACCGTAGTTTCTTCTAGACCAGTCCCTTCTGATAATAATGTATCATCGAAAGCGACTACACTTGTCGTAGCTTTGGGGGCTACGTTTTTATCTTCATCAATCATGTTTTACTCCTTTTTGATGATAGCCTTAGTACCTATATAGATACCGAAAGGCTCGGTTGGAACATCATTCCCTGTAGTTAATTGCTCTTTTACAAAAGCTTTTAATGTCGAGGGATGAATACTCTGTTTTACCTCTGGCGATAGACCACGAGATTTAAGTGCTAAAACAGTTTCATCAACTACAGCACTTTCATCACGACCGAATTTTAAAGATACTTCGTTCTTTATTATTCCTTCGTGTCCGTTATCTACTAACCATTGGTACGCCTGTTGCTGATTAGCTTTAGAAATATGAGCACCGTAGAACTCATTAATAGATATCTTTTCTCCAGAGGATAAAGTTATCTGTGAGAGTCCTGCTTCTGACATAGCGTCAGGTAGCTCTTGTTCTTGGCATAATCGCAATTCTTCTTTTTTAGCTTTTAAGTTTTCTTCAATACTTGCAACTTCATCTGATAGACGTAGTTGTTTTTCAGCTAAACTAGAAACGGTGTTTAATTCATTATCAGTAACGTCGCTTCCCCAAGAGTTTGGTTCGCTATTACCAACAAGTTCTTCAAATGTAGGTTTATTCATCTAATTCTCCTTTCTGATGTATGTCTATATCTACAGGATAGTACAAGCCTTCTTGTTTATCCCATTTTAATATACTATATTTACCTCGATTAAAAAATGCAGCTAATGAACACGCTACACCGATAGCAGCAGGGTCCCCTATCAACAATAAGTAATCGCCTTCTTTATAATCTTGTAGAAGTTTTTTCATCCTACGCACCGAAGGTCCAGAGCTTAACATGATTTGTGCATTAGAAGGTAACAAGACTTCAAAGTCGCCGTACTGTCTA
>Ga0209232_1000716_pt1 | contig 19253 bp, 15 predicted proteins | sample ETNvirenome_2_60_FD_184066 | JGI IMG/M metagenome (GOLD analysis project Ga0209232, IMG submission 184066) | Marine viral communities from the Pacific Ocean - ETNP_2_60 (SPAdes) (version 2) | ecosystem: Environmental > Aquatic > Marine > Oceanic | place: Pacific Ocean | collected 2013-06-22
ATCACACTTTACGATCCGATTGTTCCGTCTGCCGCTTCTGCTGTTGTTGAGTGGTTGAGATTACATCATGAGAGTTCTACTGGTCGTGATGGATACCAAGACTTCTATAAGAAGAATGTAAATTTCAAAGTATTGGGACCTGTTGGTGACATCGTTGAAAAGTGGACTTTATATGGTACATTTATTCAAGATGCTACTTTTGGTGATTTAGACTTCACTACATCAGATCCTGTTGAAATTACATTACAATTAAGATACGATTACGCTATATTGGAGTTCTAATGAAAAACTTACTAAAGATATTATTATCAGCTATTTTTCTTTTCGGTGCAGTTCCTACTGTGAATGCTATGGACATGAAGATGGAAAACTCAGAAGAGATTAAGAAGAAGAAAAAGAAGAAAAAGAAGAAAGGTGGTAAAGGTAAGAAAAAGAAGAAAGGTTTCTTCTCAAAAGCATTTGGCTCTAAGTAGCCACTAGTTACAACATCAAGGAGTTATAATGGCCGAACATAAGTTCCCTACGGAAGTTATAGATTTACCCTCGTTAGGAAAGGTATATCCAAAGGACTCACCACTGAGCGATGGTAAGTTAGAATTAAAATATATGACGACCAAAGAAGAAGACATTCTGATGTCTCAAAACCTTATTAAAAAAGGTGTGGTGATTGATAAGCTCATCGACAGTTTGATTGTAACCGATGGTGTGAAACAAGACGACTTATTACTTGGTGATAAAAATGCTGTATTAGTAGCAGCTCGTATATTGGCTTATGGTCCTGAATATACGGTAAAGATAGCAAATCCACAGAATCCAGATCAACAGATTGAACATACATTTGACCTATCACAGTGTCCGTTTAAGGAAGCCGTAGAGGGTGTGGATTACAGTGGAAACTCATTTGAATATACCACTCCAGTTGGTAAGACAAAGTTAAAATTTAAATTACTTACTGGTAAAGAAGAAAAACTTATTGAAAAAGATATAGAACAATCTGCTAAATTTGGATATGATGCTAGTATATCCACGAGATTAAGATATATGATAACTGAAGTAGATGGTGATTCTAAACCAGAGATGATAACTGCTTATGCACAAAATATGTTAGCCAGAGATTCAGTAGCATTTAGAAAACATGTTCAGGAAATAACACCTGATATAGAATTGACACAAGAAATCGAATTAGGAGGTGATACAGTGAGCGCATCAATTCCGCTTACTGTCGAGTTTTTTTGGCCTAGTTCCATCGAATAAAAAAGAAATACACCAATCTATCTTTTATTTCATCTATGGTGCTCCTGGTTTCACCTTTGATGATGTTTACAACATGCCAGTCCACATGAGGAATAATTACTTTCAAGAACTCATGGCATTAAAAAAGAAAGAAAAACAACAAGTTGATCAAGCCAATCAACAACCCAAACCCACGATTCCAAGACAATTTCAACCCAAGAAATAACTATCTTTGATATTTATTAGTATATTAGGAGAACTGTATCATGTCGTATATGGATGGAAAAAATATATTATCAGAGGGATTTTTTGATTTATTCAAAAGAATAAAAAGTCCAAAAGATATGAAACTCACCTCTATAGAAAAAAAACTATATAAAAAAGATCCTGAGTTTAAGAAAGCTGTTGATACCGTATTTAAAAACGGTAAAAAAATAGATCAACTAATAAAACAGAGCACATAAAATGGCACTAACACCAGAAGAACAGAAACGTCTAAAATTCTTAGAAGATAACCTAGAGAAAAGAAAAAACAAAACTCAAAAGTATCTTGAAATCGAAGAAGAAATAGCTAAATTACATGCTAAACAAAACACAAAGTTATCTGATACATTAAAAATACAAAAATCAATAGCAAAAGCTGGAGATGATTATGATAAAACTCTTAAATCACAAGAGAAATCAATATCAGGTATACTCGGATCACTTTTAAAAGGAAATTTTGCCGCGGCTGCCGAAACCGCATTAGCCCAAAAATCATTGGGTGTGACAGTCGAAAAGGCAAGACAAAATAAAGAAATACAAGGAACATTGAAAGAAGGGTTGTCACAACAAAATGATTTTTCTAAATTAGACGGTGAGAATAAACTAAAGATTTTAGATTTAATAAATGGAATAAATTCAGGATTATACGATCAAGTATCTGTTCAAGCAGTTCTAGAAGACATAGATGACGAAAAAATAGACAAAAACAGTAAATTAGGAAAGATGTTAAAAGCTTTTGCTGAAACTGCCGATAAGGAAAAGACTGCTAAAGAAAAAGCATCAGAAGCTCAAGCAATTTTTAACAAACATTTGGGTAGAGGTGCTTTTGTATTCGGTACTTTACTTGTCATAGCACAAAAATTTGCTTCTTCGGTTGATGCCATAGGAAAACAATTTGGTTCTTTGAATGTTCAGAGTGATGAATTCAAAGGTAATCTCATGGATGCCGAAATGGAAGTCACTGGTATTGGTGCGACTATGGAAGATGTGGTTGCCACCACAAGTGCTTTGGCTGGTGAGTTCGGTATAAGTGCTACAGATGCTGCTGATTTATCTGCTCAAGTCATTGATACAGCAAAAGCTGTTGGTCTATCAAATGAAGAGGCTGCTAAACTAAGTGGTATTTTACAAACAACATCGGGTTTATCTGCTGAACAGGCTGAACAACTAACAGAGGGTGCTTTTCAATTAGCCGTTGCGAATAATGTAGCACCTGATGCCGTGATGAAGGACTTGGCTGGTTCTGCTGAAGAATTTGCCTCATTTTCTAAAGATGGTGGGGATAATCTTGTTCAAGCTGCTATTCAAGCCAGAGCCTTAGGTTTATCATTACAAGATACAGCAAAGATATCCGAAGGATTACTAAATTTTCAAGACAGTATTACAAAAGAGGTGGAAGCATCGGTTCTCATTGGTAGACAATTGAATCTACAGAAAGCTCGTGAATTAGCCCTTAATAATGACATCGAAGGTGCGATGAGAGCTGTTGTTGATCAATTGGGTTCGGAACAAGAATTTAATAAACTAAATGCCATACAGAGAAAAGCTCTTGCCGACTCCATTGGTGTAGAGGTTTCTCAACTTGCTAAACTTGTATCTAATTCAGAAAAGGCAAATGTAGCCGCTGGTGAAACTGCAAAATCATTTCAAGATATCATTGGTAAAGAAGCTATGTCGGAATTAACTGCTACGATGAACGAATTAAAGGTATTTGGTGTGGCTATTGCTCAAACCTTAGGACCACCATTGATGGCGATAGCAAAAGTTGTAAATTTTGTCTTAGTTCCATTGGGAAAAATGGTGGCTGGTATATCAAGTGGTCTGAGAGGTATTGTAGGTGGAGCTTCTTTAGATTTTACCAATGCTGCAGGGGGTTCATTTAGATCAAATCCACGAGATTCGGTAATGGCAGCAAATAATACAACTTCTATAAATAATGTTACAATGAATAATGGTGGAAATGCCGGTGGTGGTGGAACAGATGTAGTGATATCACAAAGAATGGTAAAACTTGGTGGTGGTGATCTAGGACTAATGGTTGATGCTCATACATATCCAAAAAATGCTGGTTCAGGTAGAACCACATATGACGCTGTAACAGGTAGAGTGTAATGGCTTTAGAAAAATTAAAATCTATATTTAATAACATTGAAGATAATGTTCAATCTTTAGATGATGGTTATCCTGTTGAATCCATTAGTAATTCAGTTAATGATGATATACATTCCTTTGGAACACAAGGAAATCGTTCTGAGCTTATTGAAATAACCAAAATCAATAAGAAACAAAATCCATCACCTTTGGTTGCAATAAATGGTATCTTTGCAGAGGATGGGACTATAACACCTATAAATCCTATCAACGGACACAACTTTAGACAAATTAGAATCAATGATAATGCTGGAACAAATTTATTACAAACTGTTGGAACTGAATACAGTGGTGATGTAGGTTATGGAGAAGTTATTTCAAATGAACCTAATCTAAGACTTGATAAATTAGGTAAGGGTAAGTATAAATTAGAAAGTCTATTTGATCCAACCCATGGTAATGTTTTAGAAGGTAGAGATGCATTTTTACGTAAAGGTATCGGTAGTAGAAGAAATCTAAATATAAAAGCTCACGATACATTTAGCAGACGAGGTCTTGGTTTTATTCGTGAACCATATATAACGCATAATATACCTGATAAAGATTCACCAGGTGGAACAAAAGTCGGTTATAACAGAGATAGTATTCCTTTTAGAGCTGCAGCTGAGGATCTAACAAGATTAGGTGCTTATTATACATCACCAAAGGGATTGTTAAAACTTGGTGCCGAAAATATTACGAATCTTTCTATTGGTGATGGTTTTACTTTTGCTGAGCCATTTGGTAGTTTGTTACTTCCAGCCATTCCAATTCCAATGACTGGTTTCTTAAATAATTATCAACAGAGAAAACAAGGAAGCTTTCAAGGTATAGAATATCCTGGTAAACTAAAATCGATATTGAAAGGTCTTGGATTTGAACTAAAAGATTTTCCTACTTTTGGTAATTCAATAAGAAAGCCTGCTGTTGGTGAAGTAAGTTCGATGATGGGAAATCCTATACAAAGACCATTTGTTATGGCACTTCAAGGTGATATTGCAAGTATTGCATCCCTACCTGGTTTTAGTGGTGAGACTTTTCTTGAAAAACATTTGAAAAAAAATCGAGTTGAATTACGAACAGAAAAGAAAAAGGAATATGATAATCTTGTAGCACAAGGTCTTGCACCAGCTGATCCTAATCAAGAGTTACCTGCTGTAGGAATTGGTCAGACTGGACTTCAGAAGTTAGGAGCGGGTTTAAACAAAATTAAAGAAGGTAGTTTAGACTTAGCATCAATAGCTGCTACTAAAGTAAGAAATGCTGCTGTCAGAGAAATTGCTAAACAGAGCAAAAAATTATTACAGTTACCACCATTGATAGAACAGCCAACTAAAAGATTTTTAGACCTAAGTGGTGGTGGCAAACGAACCAATTATGTTGATAATCTGTCAAATGAAACATCAGTGGAACTCGGTGGTCCTGAACCACATTTAGAAAAAAATAAACATATTGACAGAGGTGATTTTTACCTTAGAATTAAAGATATGAGAACCACACAATTTTTATATTTCAGAGGTTACATCACTGGTATAACTGAAAATCTTACACCGACTTGGAATCCAACTACTTATATTGGAAGATCGGAAGATGTTTGGATTTATCAAAAAGGTGAAAGGGATATTAGTTTTAATCTAAGAGTGGCACCAGCAAATCAAACCGAATTCGATATAATGTATGATAAATTGAATAAATTAACTTCATTGGTTTATCCAGAATATACCTTGAATAGAATGAATGCTCCATTTACAGAACTCTATATGGCACATATTGGTTCACCAGCAAAAGGTCAATTTGGATATTTTAAATCCATAACTTACACAGTAAATGAACAAGGTGATTGGGATGCATTAACATCAAGGCCAAGAGTATTTGATATTGCTTTATCTTATCAGATATTACACAAAGAACCACCACAAGCATATGTAACTGAGTTTTATGGTGCTGGGGTAGAAAAACAGGTTTTCTAGTGAGTAGATACGATACAGTTGGAAAGATAGAAGATAAAAAGATTCAAAGGATTGGTGCAGCAACTTTACCTGATGTGCAAGAAAGTAATTCTGATATTTTATTGATTGCCACCGAAGGTGATAGATGTGATTTATTAGCCACAACATACTATGGAACACCAGAACTTTGGTGGTTCGTAGCAACAACAAATAAGTTATCTGGTAACAACATACCTGTTGGAACACAACTGAGGATACCTGTTACAGCAGAACAAGCAACATTGAGGTAGATTATGCCAACATTTAAAAAACGAGTGTTTGGAGCAGAAGTAGAAGAAGATGTAATATTAGAATTTCAAAGACTTGCTACTGGTGGTCGAATTGTTGAGACTAAAACAACACCAAGACGATCAGGAGTTGAAGGTGAAATTTTAAAATCAGTTAATCCTACATATGAAGATTACTTAGGTGATAAAACACCACAATGTAGAATGTGGTGTGCTGTTTCTGTTAATGAGTGGTCTGGATGGGGAAATTACAAAGGTGAAAAAATATTTCAAAATTCAAACAACGACTGGTTTTATTATCCAAATAATGATAAAGATGCTGGTTCTACTAAAACAGTGGGTAAAGATTCTGAAGCCACCAGATTAGTTTTTTCGGTCAATCAACATAATGAGGAAAACAATTACTCCAATCCATTGGAATCAACTGATGTAGCAGAAAATTCATCTTCAAAGATAAAACATTTTAAACAATTGAGCAACAATCCTCATATGAAACCAGCAGCTGGTATCACTAGTATAAGAGCAAAATCACAAGGTGCTATCGGTGCTATAATAAGTGCTACAGTAGAATTTGTTGTCCATAATAAATTTGATTTTGATAATATATTCCTACCTTATTTTTTAAAACCAGGTTCAATTGTATGTCTTGATTACGGATGGTCAGATGTCTCAATGTATGATATTATCTCTGCAGTAAAAAGGGGTGATATCAATATGGATGAATTTGATAATGATATTTATAATTCAAAAACTGGTTTTCAAGCAAGAAACTTTGGTAAGGTTAGAACCGTCATGGGTAATGTTGTTAATTACAATGCTAATGTAACCAATGAAGGTTCTTATGAATGTTCAATAGAAATCGTATCTAGAAATGCTGGTTTATTAGAAAAAAAAGTTGAAAGAGATTTACAAAATTTATTTGTCAATAGTATAAATGATGTTATAGCCATAGTGTTGGCAAAATCTTTTGGTGTGGATGATATAGATTTTAGTCTTGATCATATAAGAAAAAATTTAAATTCTGCTGATCCTATTGACACAAGAGTAGTGGCTAAAAGATTAATAAGTGAATTGAGTGATATAGAGAAGGGAAACAAAAACTTTATAGGTTTTATACCAGATGAAGCTGTTAAAAAGGGTATTTTTCATCAAGATATGGCAGCGAATAAACCCTTTAATTCTACCGCACATAGCACTAGACTTCAAGAAATGAGCGATAAGCCAAAATCTGCAACCGAATTAAGACAAGAAATTGTAACAGATGATATATTGAACAAAGAAAGGACTTATATATCTTATGGATTATTTGAGGATTTATTTTTAAATAATTTTGCCAAAGGTGTGATTAAAAACAAATTAGAAATAGATACCAGTGGTAATGAAACTGGTCAACAGGTAACATCGAAAGTTTTTCAAGATAAACCTGGTGTTGATTTTGATAGTAATTTTGACACACGACTTACTTACATCAGATGGTCAGAAAATCTATTGGCTTATCAAAGAGCTGAGATGAATGAAGGTCAATCATTACCTATATTCATGATACCTGATAATTGGGATAATAGTTATAATGCTATAAAATTAGGAATTAATTTAGAAGAAACAGATGCTGATAAACTGGTAGATAAAGATTCTGATATAAAATACAATGTAAGCACAGCAGATCAAATAAGTGGAAAACATCCAAATTATAAAGGTGTAAATGTCATGCCTCTTCGAGATTTATTTATATCGGTTAACATGATACAAACTTCTTTTCAAAAACAAACTACTGTTAATGATGCTTTAGTTTCTATATTTGATGAGATAAATGATGTTTCTGGCAATACGATTGGTCTTAGAATAGTTACTAATGAGGCATCATCTACAATTTCTGCTCAAGATATTAATTTAAATCCTATCGAAGAGAAAAGATTGGAATTTGATGTTACAGGAACAAGATCAATAGTAAGTAATTTGGATTTAAAATACAGCACTCCAAAGGATGGGTTATCATCTATTTTAGCAATCGGTAATCTTAATGGTCCTCAACGATTTGATGATTTAGATTTATCACAATTTTCTTATTTAAATATAATGAACAAACAAACTGATAAATATGTTCATATAAGAAGTTTACCAAGTCAAGGTAATTTAAACCGACTTACTTCTGAAGAAGGTGGATTAACCCTAAATTTATCGGGTGTGAATAAATTTTTATCAACGTATACACCATCAGTTGAAGAAGACTCATCGCCGGAAAATGCACAACAAAAGATGGATTTTTATTACCAAATGATAAAACAAACTGGTTTAGTTGAAGAGGAAGAGGATTCTGGTAGTTCCGATGGCACTACAAGTTTTACAAACAGTAAAGCGTATGCATATGATATGAAACGTGCAAATACCTACAAATCGGAAAGAGAAATAATTCAAGCTAAGTTAAGAGAAGAGTTGTATGATGATGATAGCGATGGTTCAATAGCACCTATATTGCCCATAGAACTTTCACTAGGTATTTATGGAAACACTTACTTACAGATAGGTGATAAATTTACGATAAATTATTTACCCGATTACTATAAAAATAGAGTTTATTTTCAAATAATGCAGTTTGAAGATGAAATTACTCCAAATGGGTGGACAACTAATTATCAATCTTTAATGAGAGTTGAACCAAAAGTAAAATCCATTATCAGTGGTGGTGGAAAAATCCCAATACCAAAACTTTTGAATCCCAATGAATTTAAAAGAAGTAAGAATACATCCGTTGTTTTAATTATAAAGAATGTAGAACCTAATGTCGTTACGGCTGTTGACGATATGAGTGCAAACAAGGTCGCATTGGTTGATATAAACAATGATGGTGAGGTAACAAAAAAACTTAAAGAAGCTAACCTCAGTTTTAAAGCAAGAAAAATAACTTTTGATACAGCTGAACAGTGGACGGCTAAAACGAAAGTGGTAAACATTACTACAGTAAATGAAGTAGCACTGCGACCATCACAACCTGGCGGAGCGCCAGTTACTGTCGCAACAACTGGAAAACAAATAACAAAAACAACCGATTACACTCATTTTCTAAAATATGATTTTACATCTTATACCAAATGGAATGAATTAAAAAATATTCGTAGTTTAGCATATGGTTATGCTATTCGTAAATTAATACTTGGTGAAGATTCACCGATTGATTTTACAAAAATAAAAGTTAAATTTGTAACGGGTGTGTCAAATAGTAAAGATATAGATAAACTTTTAAAAGATAGTATGAATGAATATGATTTAATCGCTCAGTTAGATCAAGTTGACGGTAAAGGATCAGAAAAAGATATTACAGATTTGGGCGGAATAGTTATAGGTTATCTTGAAGCTATATCTAAAGTTGATTTTAATTTACATCCAAAACTATTTGAATCACCTGGTATACCAACAGAACTTGATCAAAATAATTTTACTTATAAAAGAAAAGCTGCTACTCTTTCTAATGACGTTCTTGGTTGGCTTTTATACAAAGAAAGAAAGAAAAAAGAATTTGATGTTCCTTTATTTGTGCTAAGATTTTTCTTTGGACTAAATACCGAAAAAGATTTGAAAAAAACTCAAGAAGCTATCGTAATTAGCAATATAACCGATATAGAAGTTTTTAAACACTTATCCATACCAAAACATATGTTAAAAGCTGATGTTGATCACAAGACAATTATAAAAAATATATGTAAATACTTTAAAGAATATGAAGATGCGATGTATGGGGAAGATTTTATAGGACCAACTTAGCCCAAGTATAAAAAATAATTATTGACATTTAGATAAAAACTTCTTAACTTATGATATGGTAATCTGTATCAATAAGTATCCATTGTGGAGTAAGTGCCACCCAAAGAACACACCTGTACTGATCTACGATAACTTTGACGATGAAGTGCTCTATGCTGACCATTACGACTACAAGGTTGATAACTTGGATTACAAATTATTAACTGTTGATCATGAAACAGAATATTACATTGGTTTAGATTATAGAACATTTAAACAACTCGATGTGAATTATCACGACATAAATTCTGTTCATTATTGGTTACATAACAGATCCAAGTGGGAGATACAACACGATAGGTTTTACACATCCAGCGATATGGAAGATTTTCCCTATTATAGATCATTTGACAAGCTTGTAGAACAATGTAAGTCAATGGGTAAGTATCAGATCAAAGATAGAATATTCGATCAAAGTAATTATCTGTTTTTTCAAACTTATTACCACAGAGCTTTCTATAACATTGAGAAAAATGGTATTGGGGTAAATGAAAACTTCCTAAAGGTGTTTGGTAACAAGTATAAATCATCAATTCATGATAAAAAGGTGTATCAGAACTATAATTTCTATACAAGCACTTCTAGACCATCAAATTCTATCAATGGATTGAACTTTGCCGCTCTTACCAATGAACAACGCAAGTGTTTCTCGCCCCTAAACGATATTTTTGTAGAATTTGACTATGATGCGTATCATCCAAGGTTAATCGGTCAATTAGTTGGTTATGATTTTCCTGATACATCGGTTCACGAGTATCTGAGTGAAAAATATGGTGTGAGTGTTGATGATGGTAAGACCAAAACCTTTCAATACATGTATGGTGGTATTCCTAATGATGTTGCTAACAAAATTGAGTTTTTAGACAAGACTAAAAAGTTTATCAAAGCTCTATGGGAAGAATATCAAGATAATTCATTTGTTCAGACCAGAAGATACTTTCGTAACTTGTGGAAAGAAAATTTACCCAATATGAACCCGCAGAAGTTATTTAACTACTATATTCAGGCACATGAAACCGAAACTAATGTTAACACGTTACATGGTTTACATACATATTTATATAGTAAGGAGACAAAAATAGTTCATTATAACTATGACAGCTTTTTATTTGACTATAGTCGAAAAGATGGGGTAGATACTATTTATAAGATACAAGATGCATTGCAAAGAATGGGTTATAAAGTCAAGTCCAAAGCCGGACACACTTATGGAGATATGAAGGATTATGAGTTCAGAAATTGATTTAATATATATGGAATGGCAAGAGGCTATTCGTGATCGTTATAATATCAAAGGGGAACAAGTTGTGGTTGCTAAACCAAGTAACCCAGCACATCTCAGCATATTGAAAGAGATGTGTTTGAAAGCTGGTTTCACATCTGATCAGGCAAATTCAATTCTTTTGATATTAGAAAAAGATGATGACAAGTATAAATCTATCGGTTATGGAAGGTATAAATTAAAAACCGATATAGGACCTGATGGGAAGGCAAAGGAAGGAACTCCGACCTTTACCAAAGATGATGCTGGTAATTACGTAAAGTCGGGTGAAGATGATGAGAAGAAAGATGATGAAGAAAAGAAAGAAAAACCAGAAACAAATCCAAACTTTGCTAAAGATGGTGAGGAGCCAGAACCAGGACAATCAACTGTTGATGGTGATCATTTGACAAGTAAAAAACCTGAAAAAGAAGAAGAGCCTAAACCAGATGGAACGCCAGTCAAACCATTATCAAGCACACAAGAAAAAACCATTGACGATGCTGTAAATGTAGCAAAGGAAGAGATACAAAAATTAGATAATGAAATAGATCAAATAGAAGATGAATCACTAAAGGAGCGGAAGGAAGGTGAAAGGGAAAGATTAAAAGAATTCGTATCTTCTTTTGAAAAATTTAAAAACGCTAAAACACAAGAGGAAAGAGTTGAAGCTGTTAGAACGATGGTTGAATTTGATATGTTATCTAGAAACGCACCATCAAGATCAGCAAATGCTAAAAGAAAAGTTTATCTTACTGAAAATGTAACAGGTTTAGATTACAAAGAGTTGATGCCTGGTGGAAGTGGAACTGCTGTAACAAATATGATAAGTGATATTATTGACGATGAAGGTTTACATGTAGATATGAGAAACAGTAGTGCTGATAGACAATTAGCAAAAGTAAGTGGTGATCATAATGAAACTGGTGTAGTTGCGATGTTAGATCCATCAGAAGAAAATCAAAATATTTACGAAGAATGGCGAGAAGATTACAGTAATCTTGCTGGTAGTGATAATAAAGCACATGAACAGAATAAAGAAGCTGCGAAAACAGTAAAAGAATATTTGTCAAATATGAAACCACCATGTGATGTTGATAAAGCAGAGGCTATGGGACATCTTGGTAACGATGAAATAAAACAAAAGTATAAAATCGATCCAAAGAAAAATCCAACAGACTTATTTGTATTTTGTAAAGATGGTAGAAGAATTGGTATATCTGCTAAAATATATTCCAATCCTCGTAGTATCACGATGAAAAATTCAGGTACAAAATCTGCTGGTTCACATTATCTAGATGATCCGTCAATAGATGAACAATTAGACGCGCTAAAAGAAAAACATAATATTGGGAACAACCCAAGTGCCGAGGACAAAGTTGCTTTTAAACATGAGTATTTGAAGTTATGGCACAAAAGTATGATAGAGTTATCTAAATCCACTGCTGGACAACAAAAACTTTTAGATATGTGGAAAGAAATACACGGTTGTGGTGAGGGTGTAGCTACTTTGATTACAAATAAATCAACTGGCGAATCAGTATTGCGTGATGAAGATTATTACTGTAATCCACCAGTGCCACTTGAAGTTGATTTTAACGGAAAAAAGATTTCTGTTAATTTAGGTTCAGAGGGTGGTGTTGTTGAAATGGTTTGTAAAACTGAAAAAGATGGATCTGTTAAATTATTATTTCAACACATAAGTAAGAGTAAATGAACACTCAACTCCTCTGCACATTCACCACTAACAAAAAGTTAGATCAAACTCTGATGGATATCAGCAGCAAGTTCAACGTTATCTATGAGAAGATTTATGTTCTACAGAATGAGGATAAGCATAATGAACTGATCTGTACATATAACGTGGAGAAGAACAGAGACTTAGATTTTAATGCGGTGGCAAATACCATTTCATTACATAGGAAAAAAATTACAAACACATTATACACGATAAATGCTCTGAATGAACTCATCATGGAGATAAACAACGGTGTGTTGGATACAAAATTTGAATTACCTTGGGAGATGTATAAGAACATGATTCTTATTACGAACAAGGAAGGGTTATCCCGAATATCAACGAGAATACTAAAAATAATAAATATATAAAAAACTGCTTGACAAATAGAAATATTATATGTAAATTATTATATATAATATTTATAGTAGATAAACTATAAATAACAACATAAACATGGAGAATGATAATGGATATTAATGCGATTAAATCACGCTTGAATCAGTTACAAAATACTTCCTCAACAGCTAATGCGTTTTGGAAACCACAACCAGGAAAGTCACAGATTAGAATCACGCCATATATTGAAAACAAAGATAATCCTTTCGTAGAATTATTTTTTCACTATAGTCTTGTTCCTAAGAAGACAGTGCTTTCACCACTTTCATTTGGACGACCTGATCCTGTTCAACAATTTGCCGACAAACTCAAGGGTTCTGGCGACAAAGACGAATGGATTCAAGGTAAGAGAATCGAACCTAAGATGAGGACATTTGCTCCTGTCATAGTTCGTGGAGAAGAATCCGAAGGTGTGAAATGGTGGGGATTTGGTAAGACAGTTTATCAAGAACTTCTTGCTATTATTGCTGATCCCGACTATGGTGATATATCAGATGTAATGACTGGTAGAGACATCGTTGTGGAGAGACAAACTGCTGCCGAAGCTGGTAATCAGTATGGTAAGACCACGATTCGTGTCAAACCAAATCAAACAGCACTTGTAGAAGATGCAAATTTGAGTGATAACTTGTTAAAGAATCAACCAAATATTGTTGAACTCTACACAGAGCCGTCATTCGATGAGTTGAAAGGTCATTTACAGAACTTTCTAAATCCATCTGCTGCTGAAGAAACTACAGAGAAAGAACCAGAAATGGTTTCCACTCAAGCTTCTTCTAATGTAGAGGATGACTTCGATAAGTTATTTAACTCTTAATTAACACCGACATAAAAAGGGTGGTGGGTTTTCCTCCTTTTGCCTGCTACCCTTGTCGGTTTTTGGAGAACATATGTCTAATAAAGATCAATTAGCCGAAGTTATTGCTTCGGAATTAAACAAACAATCTAAATCTCATAAAATTGCTTACTTTTTAGATGGTGTCGATCAAACACCAACTGATGTTACAGATTGGATTTCTACTGGCTCAACCATATTAGATTTGGCTATATCAAATAGACCAGATGGTGGATTAGCTGCTGGTAGAATCACAGAGATAAATGGACTTGAAGGTAGTGGTAAATCTCTGATCGGAGCTCATGCTCTTGCCGCTACCCAAAAGAAAGGTGGACTTGCTGTCTATATAGATACTGAGTCTGCTGTATCAAGTGAGTTCTTACAGGCTATTGGAATCGATACCGAGAATATGCTGTATGTTCACTTGGAAACTGTTGAAGAGATATTTGATACTATCGAAACAATAGTTGCTAAAATCAGAGAATCCGATAAGGATAAATTGGTTACAATACTCGTGGATAGTTTGGCAGCTGCTTCAACCAAAGTCGAGATGGATTCAGACTTCGACAAAGATGGTTGGGCAACTGCTAAAGCTATCGTGATTAGTAAGGCTATGAGAAAGATAACACAGTTGATTGCTAGACAACGAGTGTGTTTGATCTTTACTAATCAGTTGAGACAAAAACTTGGTGTTATGTTCGGTGATCCTTGGACAACATCAGGTGGTAAAGCTCTACCATTTCACTCATCAACACGTATCAGATTGAAGAACGTAGGACAGATAAAAGACGCTAAGAAGAATACGATTGGTATCAAGATACGAGCACAAGTTATCAAGAATAGGTTAGGACCACCACTGAGAAGTGCTGACTTTTCACTATACTTTGATAAGGGTATTGATGATTTTGGTAGTTGGTTGGAAGTGTTAAAAGGTCACAAGTTGATCAAACAAGCTGGTGCTTGGTATACACTAGAAGACCAAGATGGAAAGGAACATAAGTTCCAATCTAAGGACTTTGGTTCTTTGATGGCTGATGAAGACACACAGAAATATATCTATGATAAAATCTGTAAGGCTTCGATTTTAAAGTATGATTCAGGTAAACTTGGCATCGATGATGTCACAACATCTGATGAATTTGCCGATGAGTAAAGCCAACAAGAACCTATTATCGAAAAGGTTCAATGAATATAAAGAAGAGATATCTACTGAGCCTACTAGACGAAAACTTAACGACCATGCTCTATTAATAGATGGATTGAATACATTCATCAGAGCCTTTTCGATAAATCCATCACTAAATGAAGATGGAAGTCATGTCGGTGGACTAATTGGATTCTTAAAATCAGTTAGGTTTGCTGTAAACAAATTCAAACCAACCAGATGTGTTATCATATTTGATGGTAAACATGGTTCTAAATCTAGACAAAAAGTATACGATGGTTACAAGGGTGGTAGAAAAGTAAGAACTAGATTAAATCGTGTGGTGGATTGGGATATAAACGTTCAAAACGAAGCAGAGGCTATGAAGAGACAACTGAGTAGACTCGTGGAGTATATTGAAAACCTACCATTGACCATATTATCTATTGATGGATTGGAAGCAGATGATGTGATTGCTTACGCCACAAATACAGCACTGAAAGATTCTAAGATAACCATTATGTCCACTGATAAAGATTTCTATCAGTTAGTTAGTGATAGAGTTCAAATGTATTCGCCGACAAAGAAGATAACCTATGATAAAGAATTGGTGAGAAAAGAGTTTGGAATATATCCACAAAATGTTCTAACTTGTAGGGTGATAGATGGTGATAGATCAGATAGTATACCTGGAGTAAAAGGTGTGGGGACTAAGAGTTTGGTAAAAGAATATCCTGAATTATCTGAGGATAAACCATTTGATATAAAAACTCTATTGGATTCTGCTAAACAGAAATCCACGAGAATATCGAAGATGATAGTGGAAAGTGAATTGATAGTAAAAAGAAACTATTTGTTGATGCAACTAAAAGAACCAGATATAAACAATCATGCAAAGTTAAGAATAATAGATGCTATACGTGATTTAAAACCACAGATAGTAAAGTATAATCTACAGAAGTTATTAGTTCAAGATAAGCTATGGGGACAGATACCTAACTTTGATAATTGGGTTACAGAGTTTATGGAATTAAATCATTATTGGAATAATCAATGAGTGAACAAAAGAATATATCGGAATACGGGTTTAACTTTCAGGTAAAGTTTATCGTATGTTTGATAACAGATAAGTTATTTTTAGAACAGATATTTGACATTTTAGATGAAAAGTATTTGGGTAATGAAGCTTTTAAATGGCTGGTCAAAGAGATAAAAGAACATTATTCTAAGTATAAAAAAGTGATGACGATGGATGTGTTTAAGGTTCAGGTCGGTGAGGTAGATAACGACTTACTTAAACAAAATGTTCTTGACACCTTACGTGAGGTTGTAAAGTATCTAGAATCGGAAGAGTTGGATTACATTAAGGATAAAGCTCTTGACTTCCACAAGACACAAGTTTTGAAAGATGCGATATTAAGATCAGCACAAATACTAGAGGTAGATGGTGATGTAGAACAGATAAAAGTAATTGTAGATGATGCGATGAAAGCTGGTGCTGAGAGAGATATTGGACATGACTATTTAGAGGATTTTGAAGAAAGATATTCTGAAACTGCTCGTATAACATCACCTACACCTTGGGATTTGATAAATGAACTGATGCAAGGTGGATTGGGCGCTGGTGAACTTGGTGTTGTTGTGGCACCTGCTGGTATCGGTAAGTCTTGGGTGTTAAGTGCTCTAGGTGCGTATGCTATATCACAAAAATTAAATGTTGTTCACTACACATTGGAATTAAATGAAAGTTATGTGGGTTTGAGATACGATAGTATATTCAGTGGAGTGGAAAATCAAAATCTAAAATATCATAAAGAAGATATACAAGAAAAGATATTTGACCTAGATGGTAAATTAACAATCAAGTATTACCCAACAAAGGCATGTACAGTAAATACATTGGGTGCTCATTTGAAAAAAGTAACATCATTTGGTGGAGAAATAAATATGGTGTTGGTGGATTATGCCGACATCATGAGAGATGTAAACAAGACAACAGAAATGCGACATGCTCTTGGAAATATTTACGAGGACTTACGAGGTTTGGCTGGTGAATTACAGGTTCCGATATGGACGGCAAGTCAGGCAAACAGAAGTGCGTTAGATGAAGATGTGATAGAAGCGACAAAGGTAGCAGAAAGTTATGCAAAGGTTATGACAGCAGACTTCGTAATGTCCTTGTCTCGTAAAGTAGAGGATAAGATAGGAAATACAGGTAGATTTCATGTGATCAAGAATAGATTTGGTCCTGATGGTTTGACATTTCCAGCAAAGATAAATACCAACATAGGTAAGATAGAGATATTTGAATCCACATCTAATCAAGGTAAGGAAGTTCAACAGAAGATACGAAATAGGGATAATCAAACGAAACAGATGTTATCTGCTCGTTATGATGATTTGATGAGTGATTAGTGATCCACAGGTATTAACTGAGGTGATGGGATATGATCCTGATGATTTGGAGTATGAAAAAGTGATAAATTCAATAGATACTACTGATCAAGATTATGGTGTTGATGTGATATTTGATTATTACAGAAGGCATGGATTTCCACATTATCAAATTCGAGAGGATGAGAAACATCAGCATTTAAGAAAATTACAGAGGTTTGATATAGATACTATATTCAAAGATGATAAGATTATACAAACCATGCATTGTTTAAGATTAGCCTGGACTTATTTTCCACATTTTTGGACTATCCAATGTGGTGGTGCAAAATATACACCGATGGATATTTATAATGACGATGACAAGTTCAAATCAGCAATACGAAAAACTTGGAATTGGAATCTAAAACATTTCAAAGGTGAAGAGAAACAAGAGAAGAGGAAATTTAGAGAAAATAGATTACGACAAACTCTAAAAATACATACTAATTCACAAGCCGTAAGTAACTTTCGACCAAGTGCTGCTAAACTAATCTATGAGAAGTTCGGTGGTGATGTTATTTGGGATATGAGTTGTGGATGGGGTGGTAGGTTGATTGGTTTTCTGGCAAGTTCACGACCAAAGTATATAGGAACAGAACCATCGAGTAGAACATTTGAAGGATTGAAAAGGATAAAAAAAGATTTTAATTACTTGACAAAGTCAGTAGAATTACATAAATTAGGTAGTGAAGTTTTTGAACCAGAGAAGGAGTCTTTGGACTTGTGTTTCACTTCACCACCTTATTTTGACACCGAGAAATACTCAGAGGAAGAAACACAGAGCTTTAAAAAGTATCCAACTAAGGATGAATGGGTAAATGGATTTTTACAGAAGACAATTGAAAATTGCTACAACGGATTAAAGGGAAACAAATACATGTTAATCAACATAGCAAACACACCAAAGTATAAATTTATTGAAGAGGAAACCATTAGGATATCTAAGGGGCTAGGGTTTAAACAAGAACAAACAGTAGAATTGACATTATCAAGTGTAATGGGGGCTGGATATAAATATGAACCAATATTTGTGTTTAAAAAGTGAGAATAGCGCTCGTATATATTATATTTATACTTGGTAACAATTTAATAATCTAAGAACGTTTCAGAGGCAAAATACATGAAAAAGAAGTTTACACTAACGGACACATTTATAAACAAATACAAAAGAAGAAAAGCTCCGTTTGGTTTCAATGGATTGGGTGAATTGGTTTATATGAGAACCTATTCTAGAATCAAAGAAAATGGAAAGAATGAACGATGGTGGGAAACTGTTCAACGTGTGGTTGAAGGAACTTACACGATGCAAATGAATTGGATTGAATCACATCAATTAGGGTGGAATCCCTGGCAAGCTCAAAGAAGTGCTCAAGAGATGTATGAGCGTATTTTTACGATGAAGTTCTTGCCACCTGGTCGAGGTCTGTGGGCTATGGGAACGCCCATTACAGAGGACAAAGGATTATACGCCGCCCTAAACAATTGTGCTTTCGTATCTACGAAAACACTAAAAGAAGATTACGCTAAACCTTTCTGTTTCCTTATGGATGCCAGTATGTTAGGTGTTGGTGTAGGATTCGATACCAAAGGTGCTGGAGAGATAGTAATTAAGGGAGTTGAAAAAAGTCGTGACGAGCAAGTATATGAAATACCTGATACTCGTGAGGGTTGGGTTGAGTCTCTAAAGTTATTATTAGAGAGTTATTTTCATGGTCAAGCACCAATGAAGTTTGACTACTCAAAGATACGAGGTGCTGGTGAACCAATAAGTGGATTCGG
>Ga0209232_1000718_pt1 | contig 19242 bp, 13 predicted proteins | sample ETNvirenome_2_60_FD_184066 | JGI IMG/M metagenome (GOLD analysis project Ga0209232, IMG submission 184066) | Marine viral communities from the Pacific Ocean - ETNP_2_60 (SPAdes) (version 2) | ecosystem: Environmental > Aquatic > Marine > Oceanic | place: Pacific Ocean | collected 2013-06-22
GGCAGACGACATTCGATTCCCCATCGCTTCGTCATTCCCGCGAAAGCGGGAACCCAGTTCGACGTTGCTGCTGGGTTCCCGCTTTCGCGGGAATGACGAAGGTGGGTGATGTCCGCTCCCCACCCCAAAGCAGGCGTCCCCTTCAAAAAGGCCTTTCCTACATTATCCGGCTGTGCCAGCCCTCATCCGGCTCTTTCATTTGGTGGATAAAGCGGTCGCTGCCCCCCGTGCGGGTGCGACCACGGCAGGACGCGCCCAGCACGCCGCGACGCCCCAATCGGGCGATGCACAGGGCTGAACTTTCCTGAACTTTGGGATATCACGCGGTCCTTGCGCCGACCCGGATCCCGTCCGGGATGACGAAGAAATGAGGGCGTCTCAACACCCCGAAGCGGACGCGCCCGTCGCCGCTAATCGAACACCGACCACCCCGCCGCATAGGCGAAATGTTCGAGCGCCACCGCGCCCGCCAGCGACGTGCCAGCGTCATTCAGCCCCGGCGACCACACCGCGATCGAGCCCTGCCCCGGCGCGATGCAGAGGATGCCGCCGCCGACGCCGCTTTTGCCCGGCAGGCCGACGCGGAAGGCGAATTCGCCGCTGTTGTCGTAGTGGCCACACAGCATCATGATCGCGTTGATGCGCCGCGCGCGGTGCGGCTCGACCAGCTGCTCGCCGGTCAGCGGGTCGCGACCTTCCATCGCCAGAAACAGTCCGGCGCGGGCGAGCTGGCGGCAGCTCATCGCAATCGCGCATTGCCGGAAATAGACGCCGACGACGGTTTCGACGGGATGTTTCAGATTGCCGAAAGCGTCCATGAAATGCGCCAGGCTGCGATTGCGCGCACCGGTTGCGGATTCAGAAAAAGCGACGTCGAAGTCGATCGCAACCCTGTCGTCGCCCGCCCGTGCGCGCATGAAATCGACAATTTCTTCTGCCACCGCGTCGCCGTCGCGCCCGTCGATCAGCCGGTCGGTGGTCGCAATCGCCCCCGCGTTGATCAGCGGATTGCGCGGGATTCCCGCTTCATTTTCGAGCTGGACGATCGAGTTGAAGGCGCTCCCCGACGGCTCGCGCCCGACGCTGTCCCACAGGTCGCTGCCGACGCGGCGCAGCGCGAGCGCCAGCGTAAACACCTTCGACACCGACTGGATCGAGAAAGCCTCGTCGGCGTCGCCCGCCGTGTGGACCGTCCCGTCGGGCAGCGCGAGCGCGAAACCCAGCTTGTGCGGATCCACCTGCGCCAGCGCCGGAATATAGTCGGCGATCCGCCCCTGCCCAAGCTGCGCGGCGGCCAGCGTCATGGCTTCATCGATGTGGCGGCGCAGATCGTCGGTCATGGCGACCGCCTAGCATAGTTGCTCACGCGATGCGCCTGTGACACGACAGGCCGGTGTCGATCCCCGCCCCCTTTACCGACTGGTTCGCGGCGCGCGGTTGGCGGCTGCGGCGCCATCAGATCGACATGCTCAGTGCCGCGCGGCGCGGCGAGCATGCGCTGCTCGTTGCGGCGACCGGTGCGGGCAAGACGCTGGCGGGGTTCCTGCCGACGCTTGTCGACCTTGCCGCGCATCCGTCGGATCGGCTGCACACACTATATGTATCGCCCCTCAAGGCGCTGGCGGCCGACGTCGAGCGCAATCTGCTTGGCCCGGTCGCCGACATGGACCTCGCGATCAGCGTCGAGAGCCGCAGCGGCGACACCAGTTCGGACAAGAAAGCGCGCCAGCGGAGCCGGCCGCCGAACATCTTGCTGACCACCCCCGAATCGCTGTCGCTGCTGATCTCCTATCCCGACAGTTTCATGATGTTCGCCGATCTGAAGACCGTGGTGATCGACGAAATCCATGCCTTCGCGCCCGGCAAACGCGGCGATCTGCTCAGCCTCGCGCTCGCGCGGTTGCAGGCGATCGCGCCCGGGCTACGCCGCGTCGGCCTGTCGGCAACGATCGCCGACGCCGATGCCTATCGCGGCTGGCTGGCGCCAAACGCCGAGGCCGAAAGCGTGACGCTGGTCGAGGGCGAGGCGGGCGCTGATCCCGACATCCAGATCTTGCTGCCCGAAGGCGCGGTGCCCTGGGCCGGGCATTCGGGGCGTTATGCGGTGCATCAGGTGATGGAAGAAGTCGCAAGGAACCGCACCACGATCATCTTTTGCAACACCCGCGGGCTGGCCGAACTGATCTTTCAGGAGCTGTGGAAGGTCAACGACCTCTCGCTCCCCATCGGCATCCATCACGGCAGCCTCGACCGCGAGGCGCGCCAGCGCGCCGAGGCGGCGATGGCCGAGGGGCGGCTGCGCGCGCTCGTCGCAACCTCCAGCCTCGACCTCGGGCTCGACTGGGGCAATGTCGATTGCGTGATCCAGATGGGCGCGCCCAAGGGCTCGTCGCGGCTGCTCCAGCGCATCGGGCGCGCCAATCACCGCCTCGACGAGCCAAGCCGCGCGCTGATCGTTCCCGGCAACCGTTTCGAATATCTCGAGGCGCAGGCGGCGCTCGACGCCGTCGAGGCGGGCGAGCGCGACGCCGACCGGTTTCGCCCCGGTGCGCTCGACGTGTTGGCGCAGCATGTGATGGCGCTCGCCTGCGCGGCACCGTTTCAGGAGGAGGCGCTGCTGGCCGAGATCCGTTCGGCGGCGCCCTATCGCTGGGTCGATGCCGCGCTGTTCACCCGCCTGCTCGGTTTTGTCCGCGACGGTGGCTATGCGCTCAAAAGCTATGACCGCTTTCGCCGTCTCGCCCCCGACGGCCCCCCCGGCCCCACGCGCGGCTGGCGCATCGCGCACCCGCGGCTCGCGGCGCAGCACCGGCTCAACGCGGGGATCATCGTCGATGCGCCGACGCTCGACGTCCGGTTCAGGAACGGCCGGCGGCTGGGCACCGTCGAGGAATATTTCGCCAGCACCCTGAGCCCCGGCGACACCTTTGCCTTTGCCGGGCTGAGCCTGGAGGTCGAGGGCATCCGCGACACCGATGTCCTGGTCCGCGCGACGGCCAAACCGGCGCGCATCCCGTCCTATGTCGGCGCGCGGATGGCGCTGTCGACGCGGCTGGCCGACCGGGTGCGGAGTTTCCTGGCCGATCCAGCGAGCTGGCAACGCTTTCCGCCCGACGTGCGTTTCTGGCTCGAAATGCAGGCACTGCGTTCGGTGCTGCCGCGTCCCGGCGAGCTGCTCGTCGAAACCTTCCCGCATGAGGGCAATCATTATCTTGTCGCCTATCCGTTCGAGGGGTGGAACGCGCATCAGTCGCTGGGCATGCTGATCACCAAGCGGATGGAGCGCGCCGGGTTGCAGCCGCTGGGGTTCGTCGCGTCCGACTATGCGCTGGCGATCTGGTCGCTGCGCCCCGTCGCCGAACCGGCGGCGCTGTTCGACCCCGCAATCCTCGAGAAGGAGTTCGTCGAATGGGTCGAGGGATCGCATCTGCTTAAGCGCGCCTTTCGCGAGGTCGCGGTGATCGGCGGTCTGATCGAGCGCCAGCACCCCGGCAAGCGCAAGACCGGCAAGCAAGTCACCTTTTCGACCGACCTGATCTTTGACGTGCTACGCAAATATGAGCCCGACCATCTGCTGCTCGAAGCGGCATGGGCCGATGCGCGCGAACGGTTGACCGATGTCGCGCGATTGGGCGACCTGCTCGACCGCGCGGCAGGGACGATGTTGCACCAGACGCTGGAGCGGATCAGCCCGCTGGCGATCCCGGTGCTGGTGCTGATCGGCCGCGAAAGCGTTGCCGGCGCCGACATCGACGATGCGCTGCTCGGCGAGCTGGCGGACAGCCTGGCCGATACGGCCATGCGCCCGGACTAGCGCAGGCGACACCCGGCGCCGACGCCGCTTGCCGCCAACCCGCAAGAGGCGTAGATTGCCGCCAAAGATAAAGAGGATGCCCGCGATGACCCACCTTTTCAGGCGGTCGATGTTCTGGACGGCACTGCTCGCCGCGCCGGTGCTGATCGGCGCCAGCCAAACGCCGCCTGCGCCGCCCGTCGTCGCGATTCCGGCCGCGCCCGACCCGATCGACGACGTCGTCGAACCCGGCATGGCCAGCGAGATCGTGCCGTTCATCCAGCCCTTCGACCTTGATGCGACGCGGCGAATGTCGGTGAAGGTCATGGTCGGCGGCAAAGGGCCGTTCGCCTTTCTGGTCGACACCGGCGCCGAACGGACGGTGATTGCGCGCGAACTTGCCGCGCGGCTCGGCCTGATCGAGGGCGCGAAGCTGCGGCTGGCGACGATCGGCGGATCGGCGACGGTGCCCAGTTTCCGCGTCGCCGCACTGCAAATGTCGAACCTGCACCTCGCCGCGGTCGATGCCCCGGCGTTTCACGGCCGCCACATCGGCGCTGCCGGGTTGATCGGCGTCGATATGCTCGAGGACCGCCGGGTGCTGATCGATTTTCGCAAGGAAACGATGCAGATTCTGGAAACGCGCCGCCGTGCGCCTTCGCTGATCAAAGACGATGACGCGATCGTCGTCACCGCCCGCAATTCGGCGGGGCGCCTGATCCTGTCCGATGCGCGGTTGAACGGCAAACGCATCGACGTGATCGTCGATACCGGCGCTCAGACCAGCGTCGGTAATCTGGCACTGCAGAAAATGGTCGCTGATCGCCGCGCCAATCGCTTCCCCTTCATTGCCACCGAGCTCAGCGCGGTGACCGGCGAGGCCGTGCCAGCCTTGCGCACCGCGATCAAACGGATCGTCATCAACGGCATGGACGTCAACGACCTGCCGGTCAGTTTTGCCGACAGCCAGGCGTTCCGCGCCCTGGGGCTCAATGAACGGCCCGCGCTGCTGCTCGGCATGGACAGCCTGTCGCTGTTCGACCGGGTCGAGATCGATTTCCCGAACCGGCGCGTCGTGTTCGACCTGCCCGACGCAGCAGGCCGCCAGACCCGGCAACGCATGGCATTGAATATCATCGCCAACGGCGGATAGCGCGCTTGCCGGTCGCGGGCCGCGGCGTCATAGCGACACGATGACCGCCGCCACCGCTTTCGATTTTGGTGGCCATCGCTTTGTCGCGCTGGCCGACCGGGCGCTTTATTGGCCGCGGCACGGCGCGTTGATCGTTGCCGACCTGCATCTGGAAAAGGCCAGCTGGTATGCGGCACTCGGCCAGCCGCTGCCGCCTTATGACAGTCACGACACACTCGACCGGCTGGCGCGGCTGGCAACCGAAACCGGCGCGCGCGCCATCTGGTGCCTCGGCGACAGTTTTCACGACCGCGATGCCGCCAGCCGCATCGTTCCCGCCGCCACCCAGCGGCTGCGTGCCCAGGCCGCCGCGACGAAGCTGTTGTGGATCGCCGGCAATCACGACGGGCTCAGCGGCGGCGCGTGGGGCGGCGAGGTCGCCGACGAGTTGCTGATCGACGGCATCATTTTGCGCCACCAAAGCGATCCGCACGAACGGCGTCCCGAAATGTCGGGGCATTTCCACCCCAAGTTGCGGCTGACGGTGCGCGGACGCAGCGTCGCCCGCGCCTGCTTTGCGGCCGATGATCAGCGCCTGATTCTGCCCGCTTTTGGCAGCTTGACCGGCGGTCTGGACGTCAGCGATCGGGCGATCGCGGTCAATTTTCGGGATCATTATCGTGCGATGCTGGTCGCGCAGGGCAAGTTAATTTCTTTTCCGTACCGCAATGGGCAGGAAAATGACGCTACGGCAAGCGGCATAGCCACCGGTTGACCGTCGTCGCGGCGTCCCGCGGCCCCGTTTCTCGCCTGTGGCGCAAAAGCCTCACCCATCCAAAGAATCGCGAAAATGCAGGGCTCTGGCTGGATTGCCGGCGCGTTTCGGTTATGAATTGCCGCCTAAAAATAATGAAATTGAGAGAGGAGTGCCCGACATGAAATCATCTTCCCTTTGTGCTGCCCGCTTCATGCGCACCAGCGCGCTCGGCGTTTCGCTGGCGATTGCCGTCGTTGCCGCGCCCGCCTTTGCCCAGGATGCGGCGACCGACGAAGTCGTCGACGACAGCGACAACACCCCGATCATCGTCACCGCGCAGGGCCGATCGCAGCTCCTGTCCGACGTGCCGGTCGCGATCTCGGCGGTGAACGCCGAAACGCTGCAGAACAGCGGCGCAAACGACATTCGCCAGCTGAACCAGGTGGCGCCGTCGCTGCTCGTCTCGTCGACCGGATCGGAAGCCAATGGTTCGGCGCGTATCCGCGGCATCGGTACCGTCGGCGACAACCCCGGCCTCGAAAGCTCGGTCCCGGTGTTTATCGACGGCGTCTATCGCTCGCGTTCGGGCATCGGCCTTAACGAGCTGGGCGAAATCGACCGCGTCGAAGTGCAGCGCGGACCTCAGGGCACGCTCGGCGGCCGCAACTCGTCGGCGGGTCTGATCAGCATCTATTCGAAAAAGCCCGAGTTCGATTTCGGCGCCAATGGCGAAATCACCTATGGCAATTATGATTTCCTGCGCTTTACCGGCAGCGTGACCGGCCCGATCAGCGAAACGATCGCGGCCCGCCTCGACGGGGTCTATGTCCAGCGCGACGGATTCTATCGCGACACGACGAACAACACCGACGTCAACGACCGCGACCGCTATTTCCTGCGCGGCCAGATCCTGTTCGAACCGACCGACGCGCTGTCGATCCGGCTGATCGCCGACTACACCTATCGCAGCGAAAAATGCTGCGCCGCGACCTATGTCGACAACAGCGTCAATCCGTTCATCGGCAACCTCAACAACCCGTCGACCCCGCTGGCGCCGTTGCAGACCACCGGCAACAACATCATCAACGTCCTGCGCGATCTGGGCCAGCCGTTGTCGGCGTTCAACCAGGGCTATGGCCGCGCGATCTCGGTCAGCCCGGGGCGCAGTTTTGAAGGCCAGACCAAGGATTACGGCTTTTCGGGCCAGATCGATTATGATTTTGGCGGCGCGACGCTGACCTCGATCACCGCGTACCGCCAATATCGGTCGGGCCAGGCGTCGGACACCGACTATGGCGCCGTCGACATCCTCTACCGCGCGCCGAGCGACGACGCCTATCGCCAGTTCCACACCTTTACGCAGGAGCTGCGCCTGCAGGGCGAAGCGTTCGACGGCACGCTCGACTGGCTGATCGGCGGCTTCTACGCCAACGAAAAGCTGACCGTCCGCGACAATCTGCGCTTTGGCCGCCAATATGGCCGGTTTGCAAATTGCCGGATCATTTCGGGCGGTGGGCTGGCCGGTCTCTATTCACCGACCAATCCCTCGTGCGTGGTGCCGGGTGTCGGACCAGCGACCATCGCCGGGGCGAGCGGACCGATCTCTGGGGCCGATATCGTCGCCGCTTTCACCGCGCTCGATGGCCTTAACGATCGCGGCACGACCAACGACCGCTATTTCCAGAACGGCACCAACTGGGCGCTGTTCACCCACAACATCGTCCACATTACCGACCAGCTCGATCTGACGCTGGGGCTGCGTTACACGAACGACAAGAAAAAGTTCGACGCAACCTTCGGCAATGACAACAATGTCTGCACGACGGTGCAGGGTCTCGTCCTCGATGATGCCACCAACCCGTTGACCACCGCGACCGCCCGCGCACTTGCGGGCGCCCTGATCGGCCTCAGCTGCCAGGGCAATTCGACCGCCGAGCTGAACGGCGTGTCGATCAACGACGAGCGGAGCGAGGATGAATGGACCGGCACCGCAATCCTGTCGTACAAGCCGGTCGACGACCTGCTGCTCTACGCCAGCTTTGCGCGCGGTTATAAAGCGGGCGGCTTCAACCTCGATCGTTCGGCGCTCAAATCGCCGATCGTGCCGTTCGGCGGACAGGCTGGCGCACAGGCGCTGGTCGGCAATCTGCAGTTCGACCCCGAGTTGGTCGACAGCTATGAACTCGGCGCCAAATATTCGACCGGTCCGTTCAGCCTCAGCGTGTCGGCGTTCCGCTCGGATTTCAGCAATTTCCAGCTGAACACCTTCAACGGCACCGTGTTTCTGGTCCAGACGATCAACGGCTGCGACAATCTGGTCGGTGGGCCGAATGCCGATACCGACCTGAGCAACGCGACCGGAACCTGCGCCCGCGACGACGTCACCTATGGCGTCCGCACTCAGGGGTTCGAGCTGGAGGCGCAGCTGGCCCCGGCGCGCAATTTCCGCATGGCCGCCGGCCTGACCTATGCCCGCACCAAATATCGCGGCGACCTGGTCGGCAACAAGAGCGGCTCGGCGCTCGACTCGGCGCTGCGCAAGCTGCCCGGTAACAATCTGTCGAACGCCCCCGAACTGGTCGCCACCGGCAGCGTGACCTGGACCCCCGACATCGGCAGCAGCGGGCTGACCGGCCTGGTCTATATCGATGGCCGCATGACCAGCGATTACAACACCGGCTCCGACCTGTTCCCGCAAAAGGCGCAGGATGGCTATGCGCTGTTCAACGCCCGTCTTGGCATCCGCGGCCCCGACGAGAAATGGGGCGTCGAGCTGTGGGCGCAGAATATCTTCAACAAAAACTACGCCCAGGTCGCGTTCAACTCGCCGTTCCAGGCGGGGACGACGTCGGCACCGTTCGTCGACCCGCAATATCCGGGCGGCCGCCAGATCTTTTCGCAGTTCCTGGCCGAACCGCGGACCTATGGCGTGACGCTGCGCGGTAAATTCTGATCGCACATCGTCTTTGGCGACATGGAGGGCGGGGCCGTTGGTCCCGCCCTCTTTTTTTGCCCGAAGCGCCCAGGCGCAAGCCAAGTCGTCCCATGAGGCAGCTGTGGCACAAAAGCCGCGGTTGGCGAGCAATGACGCAGCGTCAGCGGCTGGCGCTAGCCTGCACCCGCAATGTCGTGATACGCTCGCGATCAAAGATAATATCGTGCCGCTCTCCCACAAAAAAATGACCGTGTGTGGAGGGCCATCATCATGAAAATCAAGTTCAGCCGTACCGCCTGCCTGCTGCGTACCAGCGCCGCCGGCCTGTCGCTTTCGTTCGCCATGCTGTCGGTGCCTGCCATCGCGCAGGATGCCGGGGCGGAGGCGAATGACGAAACGATCATCGTCACCGCCACGCGGCGCAGCGAAGCCCTGTCCGATGTGCCGATCGCGGTGTCCGCGGTCACCGGCGAAACACTCGAAAAGACGGGTGCGACCGACGTCCGTGCGCTGGGCCAGGTGGCGCCGTCGCTGCTGGTGTCGGGGGCGACCAGCGAGGTCAATTTCTCGGCGCGCATCCGCGGCATCGGCACGGTCGGGGAAAACCCCGGGCTGGAATCATCGGTCGGCCTGTTCATCGACGGGGTGTATCGCAGCCGCACCGGGGTCGGCCTGTCCGAGCTCGGCGATATCGAACGCGTCGAAGTGCTGCGCGGGCCGCAGGGCACCTTGTTCGGCCGCAACTCGACCGCCGGGTTGATCAACATCGTCACCAAAGGCCCAGAGCTTGGCGCGTTCGGCGCCAAGGGGTCGATCAGCTATGGCAATTATGATTATTGGCGCGTCGACGGCATGGTCAACGCCCCGCTGGGCGACAAGGCCGCGGTGCGGGTCGACGGGGTGTGGCAACAGCGCGACGGCTTTATCGACAATGCGACGGCTGGCGAACCCGACATCAACGACCGCGACCGCTGGCTGGCGCGCGCGCAATTTCTGCTCGAACCGAGCGACAGCCTCAAGCTCCGCCTGATTGCCGATTACAGCGAGCGCGACGAAAATTGTTGCGGCGGCGTCCTGCTCAATCCGGTCCGCAACCTGACCCGCGGTGCCGACGGTTTTCCGGTCGCGTCGGCGAACACGCTGCTGCCGGTGTTGCAGGCGCTCGGTGCCAACCATCAGGTGCCGCCCACGGGCACCAACTTCGTGCGCCGCCAATCGACGACGCCGGGGGTGACCTATCGTTCGGATACCAAGGATTGGGGGGTGTCGGGCGAAATCGGTTGGGAGCTGGGCGGCGCGTCATTGACCGCGATCACCGCCTATCGCGATTACAAAAATGCCCAGGGCCAGGACGCCGACTTCAGCGCCCTCGACGTGCTGCGCCGCACCGACCTCGACCGCCGTTTCCGCCTGTTCACGCAGGAACTGCGGCTGCAGGGTGAGGCGTTCGACGGGCGGCTCGACTGGCTGGTGGGCGGCTATTATGCGAACGAAAAACTCAATGTCGACGACGACATCGTCTACGGCAACAATTACGAGCAATTCGCCAACTGCCTGTTGTTCGCCAGCGCGCTGCCGACCGCGGTGCTGCCGTCGAACCCGCAATGCGTCAACGTGCCGGTGGTCCAGGGGACAATCACCGCGCTGTCGGGATTGCCCGTCGGCGACCCGCGCCGCGCGTCGATCCCGCTGCTGTCGGCCCTGATCGCCAATCCCGCGCGCCCCGGCTTTGGGTCGCTCGCCGCCGCGCTCGGCCAGCCGACGCTGGCGATCAACGGCACCGGCAACCAGGGATCGACCTTTGCCCAGAAAAGCCGCAACTTTGCGGTCTTCACCCACAATAGTTTCGACATCATCGAGGATGCGCTGACCCTGACCGTCGGCGCGCGCTATACCAGCGAGCGCAAGACGCTGGACGCCGACGCCAATTTCAACAATGCGATCTGCCCGCTGGTGGTCAATTCGCCGTTCCAGTCGCTCGCGACACTGCCGTGTGTGATCAATGGCACCGCGCCCGATCTGCCGCGCGGCAGCGCCGGGACCAAATTCAAGGACAATGAATGGACCGGCACCGCGGTGCTCAGCTGGAAACCGACCCCCGACGTGCTCGTCTATGGTTCGGTGTCAAAGGGGTATAAGGCCGGCGGGTTCAACCTCGACTTCTCGGCGCTCGATCGCACCTGCAACGCCACCTTCGACACCGCGTGCGCAGCGCGGCTGGCGCTGCCCGCGAACACCAGCGGCAACGGCCGCCCCGAGGCGAGCGACCTGCAATTCGTCAGCGAAAAGGTCGATGCCTATGAACTGGGGGTCAAATATGACGGCCCCGGCTTCGATCTCAACGTCGCTGCCTTTTTTCAGGAATATAGCAATTACCAGCTCAACACCTTCAACGGGGTCAATTTCGAGGTTACCAATATCCAGGCGTGCAAGGACGATCTGAACGGCGCCGATAGCGACGGATCGGGAACGACGGGCGGCTGCGCGTCGAACCGGCTGAAGCCCGGGGTGCGATCAAAGGGGATCGAGATCGAGGCGTTCCTGCGCCCGGCGCGCTATGTGTCGGTGAACATGGGGCTGACCTATGTCGACACCCTCTATCGCCGCAATCTGGTCGGGACCGGCGGGCGGGCGCTGTCGCCGGTGCTGTTCCAGCTGCCGGGCCGCGGGGTGTCGAACGCGCCGCGCTATGTCGCGACCGCGGGGGTCAGCTGGACTCCGCCGATCGGGGGTTCGGGGATGAGCGCGCTCGTCTATTTCGACACCCGCCTGCAAAGCGACACCAACACCGGATCGGACCTCGATGTCGAAAAGATCCAGGATGGTTTTGCGATCTTCAACGGGCGGCTGGGCCTTTATGGCCCGGATCGCCGCTGGGGCGTCGAGCTGTGGGGCCAGAATCTGTTCAACAAACGCTATTACCAGATCGGCGCCGACATGCCGCTCCAGGGCGGCGGCACCTTCCGCGCCGTCGCGGCCCCGGCATCGAGCGGGCTCAGCGGCACCGCGAACCAGCTGTTCGTCGGCTTCCCCGGCGAACCGCGCACGTACGGCGTGACGCTGCGCGGCCAGTTCTGATCCGACCTCTCCCCCTCCCCCACATGGGGGAGGGCGCGGCGGGGGCCTGTCGCAGCCGGGCACTGTTGCGTCAGGCCCTTTCCTTTGGATGCTCGGTAGCTGCGCCTGCTTCGGGTGGGAAGCCGCCCTTCAAACATCGCCATGCTGAACTTGTTTCAGCATCCATGGCCTGACCTCTCATCAAGTGCTGCGCCAAAGGAAACGGCAGGCCATGGACCCTGAAACAAGTTTAGGGTGACGAGATAAGAGGTGTCGGCTTTTGGTCGTCAGCCGCCCGCTGCTACCGCGCGCGCGCCGCCTGATGCGCGATGTCGGTCATCAGCTTGCGGAACAGCACCGCGCCCGGTGTCCCCGATGATTTGAGCGCGCGCTCGCAATCGATGAGGCGGCTCATCAACCGGGCGACGCGCACCGAATCCCAGATCCGCAGCTGCGCCGTCACCGCATCGCGTTCTTTCCAGAAAATCCCGCTGGTTCGCGCCGCGACGACGGTCGCCGGATGTGCCCCGGCATCGACCTCGGCGCGCAGCCGCGCGAGCGCCATGGCGCGGATCGCCAGCGCGCGGATGATGCGGATCTCGGCGACGCCCACCGCCGTCGCTTTCGCCAGCATCGCCGGCAGGTCGCGCACCTTGCCGCCCAGCGCGACGTTGATGCACTGGCTGACGTCTTCCTCATGCGTCGCGGCGCCCAGCGCGGCGATGTCGGCGGCGGTGACCTGCCGCTGGCGGTCGGCCGCGGCGTCCAGATAAAGCGCCATTTTTTCGATCTCACGCCGCATCAGCGCCTGGTCGCCCGACACCAGATCGACAAGCAATTGTCCCTCGGCATTGGCCAACCGCAGCCCCTGGTCCTCGGCGGCCGCCATCGCAATGCCGACCAGCGCGCGACGGTCGGGCTGATAACAGATCGCGGCGACGCCATGGTCGGAGCCCTCGACCAGCTTGATCAATTTCGACTTGGCGGTGATCGATGCGCCGGTGGCAATCACCGGATTGATCGCGGTTTCGGCGGCGAGCAGCGCCTCGACCGCCGCCACGCTGTCGTCGCCGCTGCCGGTGATTTCGAGCCGGATGACCCGGCGCGGCGAAAAGAGCGACATCGAAACGGCTTCGGCGGCCAGCAGCGACGGGTCCTGCGCCATTTGCGCTCCCGACAGGTCGAGCCGTTCGGCATCCTTGCCCGCAAGCGCGACCAGATGGCCCGCGACGGCCTCCATCGTCGCTTCGTCGGGGCCGGTGAGCAGGATGAAGCGGAGCGCGGGATCGAGCCGCGACTGGCGTTCGAGGTCGGCGGGCTTGACCGTCTTCATCGCCGGTTACGGCGTCGGCGCGGGCGTCGCCGGTGGCAGGGCCGATGTCCGGCCGCCGCCGCGATCGGCAAACACCGCGAGCCGCGCGACGATCTGATCGGAAATCCCCGAGGCAAGCCGTTCGAGCGCCGACGATTCGGCGGCGATCGTCGCATATTCGCTGCCCACGACATCGATCCCGGCGTCCTGGGCCGCGGTCGCGTCGAGCAGCACCTCGCCCGATGCCGCATCGACGAGTTGGTAACGGGCGCGCAACGTGCGGCGTTCGCGCGTCACCGCGTCATCGGCGCGGACCCCGAAACCGGTGATCGAATCCTCGAGCCGGACGTCGAGCCGCAGTCGCTTGCCCGCGCCTTGCCCGCCCTGCGTCGCCTGCAACCGGTCGCGCAGCGCGTTGCGGACCAGCCAGCCACTATGCCCCTCGATCGGGGCGACGTCGACGTCCGCCAGCACCTGCGCCACGGCGCCCTGGCTGCCGTTGGCATATAAAGGACGCAGCCCGCAGCCGCCGAGCATCAGCGAAGCGGCAACAAGCGAGGAGGTGAGGAGGGTGCGCATCAGGGAACGATATTCACCAAACGGTCGGGGACCACAATCACCTTCTTCGGCGCCGCCCCGCCGAGCAATTCGGCGATGCGCGGGCGCGCGAGCGCCGCGGCTTCCACCGCGTCTTTGTCGAGGCCTTTGGCGAGCGTCATCGTATCGCGCAGCTTACCCGCCATCTGGATCGCAATTGTCACTTCGTCATCGACGAGCAGTGCCGGATCGGCGGCGGGCCATGCGGCATCGGCAATCATCGCGGTCGTGCGCTGACCTTCGGGAAGCGCGGCCCAGGCCTCTTCGGCCAGATGCGGCATCATCGGTGCGACGAGGCGGATCAGCGTCAGACACGCCTCGGCGCGGGTCGCCGACGGTTTGGCTTTCTCGATCTCGTTCGCGAGCGCATGGATTTTGGCGACTGCCTTGTTGAAGCCGAGCGATTCGATGTCAGCGGCGACCCCCGCGATCGCCTGATGCAGCTTGCGCGCCAGGCCCGCATCCACGGTTCCGTCGCCGACATTTTCGGTGTCACCGAACAGGCGCCACAACCGCTGGACAAAGCGCCACGCGCCCTCGATCCCCGCTTCGCTCCACGGCAGGTCGCGTTCGGGCGGACTGTCGGAGAGCATGAACCAGCGCGCGGAATCCGCGCCATATTGGTCGAGGATGGCGTCGGGATCGACGACATTCTTCTTCGACTTCGACATCTTGATGACGCGGCCGATTGCGACTGGCGCGCCGTCGGCGGTCAGCGTCGCGCTATCGGCGCCGCGCTCGATCTCGTCGGGGGTGAAATAGAGCGGCGGCAGGCCTTCGCCCTGATCGCGGCTGTAGGTCTCGTGCGTCACCATCCCCTGCGTGAACAGGCTGGCGAAGGGTTCCTTGATGTCGATCATCCCCATCTTGTGCAGCGCGCGGGTCCAGAAGCGCGCATAGAGCAGGTGCAGGATCGCATGTTCGATGCCGCCGATATACTGATCGACCGGCAGCCAGCGACGGATCACCTCGGGATCGAACGGCTTGTCGCTGGGGGAGCTGGCGAAGCGCAAGAAATACCACGACGAATCGACGAAGGTGTCGAGTGTGTCGGTTTCGCGCAACGCGGCGCCGCCGCAGGTCGGGCAGGCGACATGTTTCCACGTCGGATGACGGTCGAGCGGATTGCCGGGGACCGAAAAATCGACATCTTCGGGCAGCACGACGGGCAGCTGGCTTTTCGGAACCGGCACCGTGCCGCAGCTGTGGCAGTGGATGAACGGGATCGGGGTGCCCCAGTAACGCTGGCGCGACACGCCCCAGTCGCGCAGGCGCCACACCGTGGTCCCCTTGCCCCAACCCTCATGCTCGGCGCGCGCGACGACGGCCGCTTTGGCTTCGTCGATGCTCATGCCATCCAGGAAATGGCTGTTCACCAGCTTGCCGGGGCCGGTGTACGCCTCGGTGCCCGTGAAATGCTGCGCGACCTCGTCGCCATCGGCGATGACGCGGTGGACTTGCAGGCCATATTTATGCGCGAAATCAAGATCGCGCTGGTCGTGCGCCGGGCAGCCAAAAATCGCCCCGGTGCCATAATCCATCAACACATAATTCACGACCCACACCGGCATATGCCAGTTCGGGTCGAGTGGATGTTCGACCGACAGGCCGGTATCAAAGCCCCGCTTTTCGGCGGTTTCGAGCTGCTCGGCCGAGGTGCCCTGGCGGCGACATTCGGCGATGAAGGCCGCCAGTTCGGGGGCATCCTTCGCCAGCTGTTCGGCCAGCGGATGGTCGGGAGAAATCGCGGCAAAGCTCGCGCCGAACAGCGTGTCGGGCCGCGTCGTAAAGACATCGAAGCCCGGGGCGCCGCCGGCCATTTTGAAGCTGAATTCCAGCCCCTGCGACTTGCCGATCCAGTTTTCCTGCATCAGCCGCACCTTGTCGGGCCAGCTGTCGAGGCTGCCGAGGCCTTCGAGCAGTTCCTCGGCGAAGTCGGTGATCTTCAAAAACCACTGCGACAATTTCTTCTTTTCGACCAGCGCACCCGAACGCCAGCCGCGGCCGTCGATCACCTGTTCATTGGCGAGCACGGTCATGTCGACCGGATCCCAATTGACGTAGCTGTGCTTGCGCGTCACCAGCCCGGCGGCGAACAGGTCGAGGAACAAGGCCTGTTCCTGGCCATAATAATCGGGCTCGCACGTCGCGAGTTCGCGGCTCCAGTCGATCGCAAGGCCGAGGCGCTTCAACTGACCGCGCATCGAAGCGATATTGTCGCGCGTCCAGCCGCCGGGATGAACGCCCTTTTCCATCGCGGCATTTTCGGCCGGCATCCCGAACGCATCCCAGCCCATCGGATGGAGGACGTCATGCCCGGTCATCTTCTTGAACCGCGCGAGCACGTCGCCCATCGCATAGTTGCGGACATGCCCCATATGGATGCGTCCCGACGGATAGGGGAACATCTCGAGGATATAGGCCTTGGGCTTTTCGCCGCCATCGGTGGTGGCAAAGCTGTTCGCCGCCTCCCACGCCGCTTGCCAGCGAGCATCGGCGGCCAAGGCGCCAAAGCGCGGTTCGCGGGTCATTCGTCGGTTACCCCGTTTGTCTGTCTGGGCGGCGCGGCGCCGCCGGATTAGCCTTCGATGGCGCTACGGCGCAGATCGCGGGCGCGGGTGAGGATGATTTCCTCGAGCTTTTGCACCGTCGCCGCCTGCACCGGCGCATCGACCCAGGCGCCGCCCTGTGCGACCTGGCGCGAGGCGACGACGCGCAGCGCATCGGCACGCAGATCGCGGTCGAGGATCGACACCGTCACCTTCATCCGCTCGCCGGGGTTGCCCGGGTTCGCATACCAGTCGGTGATGATCACCCCGCCCGACGAATCGGCCTGGAGCAACGGCATGAACGACAGCGCGTCGAGCGAGGCGCGCCACAAATAGCTGTTGACGCCGATCGTCGTGACCTGGCTGGCGGCGAGGTCGGCGCGCGGCCGGTCCTTGCCGGCGCAGGCCGAAAGGCCGAGCGCCGCGAGCCCGAGCAGCGTGAACACGACCGGACGGCGAGCGCGCTGGGCAAGGACGGAAAGCTGGGACATGCCGATAACACCTTATCTCTTGAGCGCCGCCGCATCACGAAGACCGGACCGCGCAGAACGGAATTGCGAGCGTCTCTATCGCCCTTGCCGCCGCCCCGCAAGCGCGGCAATTTCGGCTTTGCCGCGGTTCAGAGTCTGGTCAGATTTGAGATGCAGTGTGACGATCGCGCAACAATTTCGGTGAAAAGCGGGCCTGGTGCGATAAATCGGTGGGATTCACTGGCAATATCGCCGCCGCAGTCCTATCTCAGGATTCGATTGGGGTTGGAGTCGCAGCAACATGGCGCGGAAATCGCGACATTTTTGGAAGGGAAGTCTCACCGCTTTGGCGGTGGTTTCGCTTGCCTTGCCGCCAGCCCTCGCCGCCATGTCGCGGTCTGACCGCATCCGCGACACCGCTTTATCCGAAACCCTGCTCGGCCAGTTCACCCCGGCATCGGGCGATCCGCGCCTGATCGCACGCTATGCCAAAATGTCGGCCGAACAGCGCCGCAGTTTCAGCTTCACGCCCGCGCTCACCGATGACAGCCGCAAGAACCGCGCGATCACCGTCGTGATTCGCGCCCGCGACGACGCATCGAGCGCCGCGCGCACGTCGGCATTGGCGGCTGGCCGCACCGCACCGATCGCCATTACTCCGGTCGCCTACAATTTGGGCGCCTCGGTCGGGTTCGAGAAATTCGTCACCCCGTCGCTGCCGCGCGGTACCGACCTGCGCAACCTGCCGGTCGCCAAGGCGCCCGAACAGGCCGAAAAGAAATCACGCTTTGCGACGCGCATGCTTAACCGGCCGAGCGATCCGAGCGGCGCGACCGACCGCATCACCACACCCGGCGAAGCCTCCGCCGTCGATGTCGTCAGCAGCTATCGCCTGACCAAGAATATCGATGTCACCGCCGGCGTCCGCTACAAGAGCGACGACCGCGTCGAACCGCTGACCGATACGCGCCGCGACAGCCAGGCGGTCTATGTCGGAACCGCGTTCCGCTTCTGACGCATCCGGCGCTTCACCGCCGCATTTTCCCAAGCATCGATCGCGGCCCACCCGGGTCTGACTTGACGCGTCCGGCGGTTCAGTTCGCGCGCCAGCGCGGGCGTCATTCCGCCAAGCGCGACCGGCTGCGCCCCCGCGAGACGCGCCAGCCGCAACCACGCAGCCGGGCCGAGCGCCGCAGCGCCGAGGTGTGAGCGTGTCGAATGCAGCGGCGAGATGAAAGCGCCGGTGGCCCCTACGCGGCGCGCGCGGCGCGCCTCGCGCCCATCATGGACCGGCATCGTCAGCAGCAGGCCCAGCCGCAGCGCCTGCGCGGCGCGGCGCGCGTCGTGCTGGCGGAGATGAACACCGTCGGCGCCCCAGCGCCGCGCGCGTTCGGGCGTACCGGCGAGCAATATCGTCAGGCCGCGCACCCGCGCCACGCGCATCAGCCGCCGCAACAGGCGCCAGCGGGCGCCGGGGGCCAGGCGGTCATGGCGCAGGACGATCCCGCTGCCGGGTGGCAGTGTCGCCGCCAGCCGGGCGACTCCGACCGTCAGCCGTTCGTCGCTGAACAGCCATTGCGGCGGCAGGGGGTGGCGTCGGACCATCGCCCTTCCTATAGGCGCGTCGCGGGCGCACGCAACGCGCCGGGATAGGACGATCAATGAGCGACGCGGCGGACAGACTGAGTGAAGTACAGGTGAAGATCGCCAACGCAGCCACGCGCGCGCAACGGCAGCCCGCGGACATCTGCCTGATCGCAGTATCGAAAACGCACGATGCCGCCGCAATCCGCCCGCTGATCGCTGCGGGCCAACGTCATTTCGGTGAGAACCGGGTGCAGGAAGCCGCGGCGAAATGGCCGGAACTACGCGCCGAAACCCCCGATGTCGTGCTCCACCTGATCGGCCAGCTGCAATCGAACAAGGCCGACGAAGCGGTGGCGCTGTTCGACGCGATCCATTCGGTCGATCGCTCGTCGCTCGTGCAGGCGCTCGCCAAGGCCTGCGAAAAGACGGGCAAGCAGCCGCAGCTGTTCGTGCAGGTCAATATCGGCGACGAGGAGCAGAAGGGCGGCTGCAGGGTCGCCGACCTGCCCGCATTGCTGGCGGAATCGAAAGCGGCAGGTCTGAAAATCGACGGCCTGATGGCGATCCCCCCCGCCGACATCGAACCCGCGCCATTCTTCGCGCTGCTCGACGAACTGGCCGAACGCCACCGCCTGTCGGCGCGCTCGATGGGGATGAGCGGCGATTATGAAACCGCGGTGATGTTGGGCGCGACGCATGTGCGGGTCGGAACGGCGCTGTTCGGCGCGCGCGGATAATCGACCGCTAACGACCGACAGACGACATTCGATTCCCCTCTCCCTTTTAGGGAAGGGCCGGGGGTGGGTAGCCGCCGAAGGCGGCGGCTCGCTTCGCTCGCACCCACCCCTAACCCCTCCCTCGAAGGGAGGGGAATGTCTCAGAACTACCTCAAAGCGGACATCCGCCGCTCAAAAAAAAACGCTGTCCTACATTATTCCGCCGTGCCAGCCTCCAGGTCAGCTCTTTCAATATGTGGAAAAACGGTCGCCGCCCGGCTTACGGATACACCCAGGATTCGGCCGCAGCCTGTTCGCCCGGCGTGACAAATCGGGC
>Ga0209232_1000719_pt1 | contig 19202 bp, 7 predicted proteins | sample ETNvirenome_2_60_FD_184066 | JGI IMG/M metagenome (GOLD analysis project Ga0209232, IMG submission 184066) | Marine viral communities from the Pacific Ocean - ETNP_2_60 (SPAdes) (version 2) | ecosystem: Environmental > Aquatic > Marine > Oceanic | place: Pacific Ocean | collected 2013-06-22
GGTTTAAGTTCATCATCTAATCCTAATGCTAAAGTTATAGGAAGCATTGCACATCCTGAAGAAGAAAAAATATATTTTTTTGTTACAGGTGATAAAATGGATGGTATATTTGAATATGATTTAACAGCATCTTCAAATCAAACAAAGCCTATTGTTCTAGACAGTACTACGAAGTCCGTTGTAAAAGAGACTACACTAACCTTTTCTCAAGTAGGAGTAGCGGCAACTGTAGCACAAGACGGAACAATTAGTTTAAGTAGAACATTATCAGGAACTCAAGTATATTCTAACACTAAAGATTTTGCTGCAAATACCACAGGTTCTGCAATATCTAGAAATATAACAGCAAGAGTTCCAGTACCACAAGGCTATAAAAACGCAGGCAAGTTGCTTGTCGGAACAGTTACAGCATCACAAAGTAGTATAGGAGCACCTGAGGTTATTACACAAAAAATAATTAAAAAAGGCACTTCTACTGCTACCTTGTCTGGGTCATTAACTAATAACAGTGTTAATGTAACTTCTCAAGGTTTTTATTATGGATTTAAAACAGCTAGTAATACTGAATTAACTATTTCAGAATTAGTAAGCGGGGGAAGCGGTATAACAAGATTTACAGTAACAAACTCAAATGTTAGAAATAATTTTATTAATAGTATAACAGGGCTAACTACAAATAAGCTAGTTAGTTATGCAGCTTTTGCTATAAACTCTGCAGGCACAACTAATGGAAATGTAAGAAGTTTTACCACAGATGCGGCCGCCCCGGTTAATAGAATAAGCGGTAGTGAATATGTTGTTGTACCTGCTATAGAAGATATTACTACTGGTAATGCTACAGATGAAGTAATACATAGAAATTTAGGGTATGGAAGTTTTTTTAAATCTAGCGGCGATTGCTATTTAAATATAGCGGCTCCATCTAATGATGGCTTAAGAGCAAATGCAACTGTTACAACATCTTTGCACACTAGCCTTTCTGGGTTTTCGTCGTCTCCGTCTGGTTTAACTTTTGCAGTAGCCAGTGGCTCCGCTACCGCTGTAGGGCTAAAACACGCATCTATATACGTAAGTAATTTTTCTGCTAATACAAGTTACCAAATAACTGTACCGGCTATAACTGGGATTCAATCAAAAACAATAAGAATAAACAACGGAACTCCTTCGGGTACTTATTTTACATCAACACTAACTTTAAATTTAACAGGAGTACACGTAGCTAATGCTGATATAAATAGTTATGAATACAATCATAACACTTCAATTGCGCCTAATGCAACATATATATTAGGGCCAGTTTTATCTGGTGAAAAAGTACAGTGTATAATTCCGTTAAATAATTCAACCTCAGTAATTACTTCTACTGGAGCATCTTCGTTTGCTAGTTCTTTTAACTCTTCAAATTTATCTGTAACGGTTACAGGAAAAACAGAAGGAACAGACTTTGATTATTATATAGAAGATACATCTACTTCTATTTTTGGTGCAGTGCCTGGAATAATATTTGAGGGTACACCATCTTTATTGGGAAGTACGCCTACCGTTAATATAACATATACTACATAATGGCAGAAATAATTTTATATCCCGCAAATGAAATAAACTCAAAAACTATTTTTGAAGCGCCCACTAAAATAAAAATAGATTCTATAAAAAATAAGTACATGCTAAATTTAAATTTTAAAGAAAACGATACTATTAATGCGGGTGAAACAATATATATAAAAAATAGTATTTCAATTAATGAATTAGAAGTTATAAATGAAGTTAAACAAAATGATGGTTTTGTTATAGTACAATATACAGAAATATAAATATGGCAAGTAATATATTACAATTTGATCCAACGCGTTTAATAACAGCTATTAATATAGTAGATGATATGCTGTTTTATTCAGACGGTGTTACAGAGCCTAAAAAAATTAACATAAAAAAATTTAGAGGCGACGATACTACTGGTGAATTTTCAAACGTAAATGTTGATCATTCTTCTGGCATAACATATATATATGGTAGACGTTTTGAAGAAAGAGATATAACTGTTATAAAAGGTAAAGGAAGTTTAAAAAAATCTCTTGAAGTATCTCCAGCGCCTAAGCCAATAGGAATTACAAGAGACGACGTTAACATTTCAGACATACCTTCTAAAATTGTTGAAATAGTATATAATTCACCTGTTGAAAATCCTACAAAAGGATCAGCAAGTATTTTAGTAACCGAAAATACTTTAAACAGAACTACCTTAGAAAGTAATTTAAAGTGGGGAGGTGGTCGACTTAGAGACGCAGGTTTTGTTTGGACTCAGAATATTAATAATGCAAATACTCTTAGTAAAGCAATAACAGAAACTGTAGCTGGAAGCAATTTAATTAGATCAAATATATCCGCTAGTGAAAATGGGAATGCTACTATATCGGCGTTCATAGATAAAAATAATGCTTCCTCTCCTTATTACAACAGTACACTTGTAGCGGGCCCAATATATGCGATAGCATGGGGGCAACTTTATAATCAAGAAAAAGGTCAAGAATATTTTCAAAGTCCAATAATAGAAATAGAAGTAGTAGACTCTGCTGCATCTACTACAGCACCTTTAGGCCTTGTTACTTTAGGAGAAAAAAATAAAGGCGGCGGAGAGTTTGAATTTTGTGCAAAATATGATACAAACGGTGGCTCACCTTTAATAAATATTGGGTTTTTAGTTTCTGAGGGATTAATAAATGAAAATGATCCAGCCCCTACTGTTGGAGATTTATTAAAAAATGGTCATGACATAAAAGCCGAACATAGGGCTGATACAGGAGAAATATATGTTACAGAAAGACCCATTCCTGGTAAAACTTATTATTATATTCCTTACATAGAAAATGAAAATGGTAGAATATATGGAGATGGATTAACAGAATCTTCTACTGTAATAAAAAAATATAGAGAGCCTGGCGTTGCTGAACCAAGTGTGTCTACAAAAACAGTAAAGCAAGTATCTTTACATACAGGAGATACTAATTTTTCAAATGCTAGTTCTAAATTATTTTTAGAAGGATCTTTTAATGGTAATAAACAAAATAGAGTTCAATTACATCCTAATTCTAATATAACAGAGTTTGGTTTTTATTTTTCAAAAAGTAATACAACCAGCTTAAACGATTTAACAAATAAAACATTTAACTCAGGAAGTACAGTGTCTACAGACGGCAAAGTATTTAAAGTTCCTGTTTCAAACCCAGATTTAGAAAACGGTGGGTTACATAAATTAGATATTTCTGATTTAATTACTTTAGACCCAGAAGAACAAGTATTTTATGTAGCATATATTAAACACACAGGTGGAGAAACCGTTGGTGCTCCCGTTTCTTATTTTAATCCAAGAGTAGCTACAGTTCCTGTATTTAGTATAATTGACTCTGAATGGGATTTAAAACCCAATACTGTAAATAGTAATGGAACAAGCCCTATAAATGTTAATTATAATATAGACATAACAGAATTTCCTCCTGGTAAAACGATAAAAGATATAGGTATATATGTATCTAGACCCGGAAACGAAGAAGAAGTAAAAGCAAGCGGTAATGGTAGATGGTCTACCGTCGAAGATGTGATAAATATAAACAATTCTCAATCTTACTCTATAAATCAATCGGGATTAACTTTTACAGCTAATGGGGGAGATACTAATATAGGTAGGTATAAAACAACTTCACCTATAGAGGTAAGAGCTATGACGGCAGAAGAATATAAATATTTATTAAATAACAATATAAAACCCTTAAATGAAGACTGGGCGGCAGTAGCTTATATAGTTGACAGTGATGGAAATACTCATTATAGTTCAGTTTTTAATTATGATTCAGACGCTTCAAATATAGATTCTTCTTTAGAAAAACCAATATTAGGGGGGCCAAAAGTTAGAACTGTTGGAGAAAAAAATATTTTAGATACATCTGTAACGCTAGTTGGCTCTTTACCAAACACTGGAAAAGACATTTCTGAAATAGGATTTTATGTATCAACAACTCCACCGCCCGCATTAGCTACTATAGACTCTGAGATACCAAATAATTTATCTGACGGTAGAAATCCTCATTTAGATTCTTGGATTAGCGGTGCTACAAAAGTTCCTTCTACAACTAGTGTTACTGCTGCAAACAACCATTTAAATCAAACTGTTGGGTCTACTATTACTCCTAATATTGAATTTGAAGCCAACGTAACAGGACTAACGGCTAATACTGTATATTATTATGTGCCTTATATTAAACCTGTTCAAACTACTAATTCAAATAATGACATAATTTTTAACAGCGGTGAAACCTTAAATGATATTATAAACGCTAATCATTATGGAGAATTAAATAATTTTAAAACAATTAATACTGTAACTTCAGTAGCTGTAAACCCTATACTTAAGCTATTTAAATATGCTGAGTCAAGCCAAACTAAAACAAGCTTTGCTGTAGGTTATAGAATAAATCCTAATAGCGAAGATAACATAATAAAGTCTGCAGGAATATATGTAAAGCCTGCTAGTTTATTTCCGGCTTCAGGAACGGGTAGTTCCGCTCAAACTACTAATGCTTCAACAATGTTAAATGCCTCTAGTAGACTACAGTTTAATGAAGGGTTAGAAAGCTTTAATGGCTTTCAAAAAGGTTTTAGATCATATGGTGGATCAGGTTTTGCTAGAGGTATAGATACAGTTGAATATTTTGTAGCTCTTTTTGCTGAAGTTTTATTGCCTAACGGAACTACTCAAATTTTTGTTTCTGATTATATATCTATAGATAATTCTATTAATGCTACAACAGGTGGTTCTGCGGGGGCAGCAGCCGCAATACCGGAACTTAACTTTTTTACAATAGGACCTGTTGACTATACTAAATTTGAGTTAAATCCTTTTGTTGAACAATCTGTAAGACAAAATACTAATAAAATAGGTGCTACGTTTAAATTTGAAAAAATACCTAATAGCACAGCGGCTCCTGCGCCAGAAATAGATAAAGCTGGGTTTTTATTAATACACCCGCCAATATCTAAACCAACTAGTGTAGACAATTTTGTTTCAGTGCATGGGAATTCCTCTAATGCTTCTAATGTTTCTACAATAGAATCTACAGGCGATGTTACAAGAACTTCTAATGGTTTGCAAGGACATTTTTCTGGTTATATTCCGTTTTTTGAAGACTTTCCTAGCGCTTATGTAGGTAACACTTACTACTTTATAGCTTTTATAAGGTATAAAGAAACACAAGAGCTAAAATATAGCGATAAAATTGAAGAACTTTATATACATGACCCTAGAATAGGTAATGGAACTGGTCAATATATGGGTAGTGCTTTTGCTTCTATAGATGAAATATATTGGCATAAAAATAAGCCCGGTGCAATTACTATGACCGCGAGAAATGGCGTTAGATTAGAAACAGGCTTAGCTAAAGCTAATGCTAACCAAGGAACCTTATTTGCGGGAAGACCCGGTCAGTCGTCAAACGATAAAGGCTGTTGGATAGATACTAATATTAAAAGTTCCGCGCCTTGGTTTGCTTTTTATTATGCTTCATGGGGAATTAAAACTCTTCAACCGGGCAGTTCCCTTAAAGCGGCCCCAACTAAATTTTATCTCAATTCAGATGGCAGTACGTCATATTCAGGGGATAATGCTTTTGAAGCAACTAGAATAGGTAATTTAATACGCATATATAGTCCTCAGTCAGGTAAATCGTATTCATCAAAACAAACTAGGGCTATGGACAATGTGCAAGCTGGTAATAATTCTAAAGGTTATTGGTACATAATATATATTTTACCAGAAGCAGCAAGATTTGATTTAGGACTGAACTATAATCGCTCTTTTGGCCGATATAATCAAACCGTAAAAAGTGAATACCATAACTATGGAGAAGCTTTTTTAGAACAAATTTCTTTTACAAAAATAATAGTTGGATTTAAAACATTTCAAGATATACCAGTAGGTATGCGATAAAAATATATAAATGGCAGAAAAAGTAAAACCTTTTGAAAAAATATTTCCATACATTAGTTATAGATATAAATATGACGATGGAGAATTCTCTCCATATGCCCCTTTTACAGAGGCTCAGTTCCTGTCTGAAAAGCCAAGCGAAACAGCTTTGAATGACAGATACGAAAAAGGGTTTAATGTAAATATGGTGAATGCTATAGAAAATTTGTCTATAAACAATATTCCTAAAGGCACTGAGGATGTGGTTTCTATTGATATTCTGTATACAGAGTCTATATCCAGTACAGTATATATATTAAAAACAATAGAAATAAAACCTGAAGAAAGAGGAGCCGGATATTTAAATAATATTATAATATCTAAAAGAGCTTTTGGAGCTGCCTTGCCGGATTCTGAATTAACCAGACAGTTTGATTCTGTTCCAAGGTTCGCTAAAGCTCAAGAATTCACAGCTAATAGATTAATATATGGTAATTATTTATCTAAATATGATCAATCATCAGCAGAATTAGGCGATGAGGGATTTAAACTATCTATAGGCGTTGGTGTAATTTCATTGCCTAAATCAGGTATTTCTGTTAAAACCAACAGAACATATGACGTTGGGGTATCTTATTTAGATAAATATGGTAGGCAAGGTGGATTATTAACACAAACTACAGGTGCTAATAATGAAGATACCTCTTTAATAAAAACAAATTTCTGTTATAACGGTAGAATAAAATTAATAAGTACTATAAACAGTACTGCGCCTAGTTGGGCAACTGATTATAAGTACTATATTAAAGATGTTTCAACTGATTTCTTTAATTTGACTGCCTTTAATACATATTTAGATGGAGAACCAGGCGATACAGAAACAGCTAATGTATATTTACAGTTTGATTCTAAGGATAGAAATAAATTAACAGAAGATTCTTTTTTAATGCCAAGAAGAAATGGTATGTCTGGTACAGATAGTAAAGGCGTTGTTATAGAAGAACTTTCAAGATTACCTGTATTAGACATTGAAAATGAAGCGCCTGATATTGTTAAGGCTCAGGTTATTGAAAGAACTTCAATTAAAAAATTCACAATACGAGACGACGATGCAAGAGGCCAAAGCGGGTTTAATCAAGGCTCTGCTAGCACAAATGCAACATTTGGATTTCCTGTAAACCCTAATAGTAATAATAACCAAGTAATACATTTAGTAGAATTTAATTCTACTTTTACAAATACAGGTACTATTGGGCAATTAAATGCTTATATAGCCTCTCAAGGTGGAACAGATAAATTTCAAGCTAACGAAACTCCTTTTACTTTAGGCCAAAATACGCAACCAGTTAATATGGCCAGCTTTGAAGAGCGCTTATGTTTACAATTTGTTCAAAGAGATTCCGGAGAAGTTACTAAAAAAATATTAATTGATTCTATAGAATTTGGAGATAATGGTGATTCTGGACAAGAAGAAAGAAACGTTTTAAAGATTACTCTTTCTAATAGATTAGATGCTGAAAACAGGGTAACTTCTTTAAAAGGAATAGATGTAGTCCCCGCTAATGGAAGTTGGCAGTTAAATATTACTTCACAATATGGGGACATAGATATTAAATTTTTTAAATTAGGTTTATCCGAAGCGGGCCAAAAAAAATTAAAAGGTTCATTTTTTGTTAAAGTTCCTAGAAAAACAGGCATTGAGTCTTTTACTAAAATACCTGTAGAGCAAACTGAATTAGATGAGGAAGGAGATGTTAAAACAATAAAATTTTTAGATTTTGAAACTGAGCCAGGTGATGATTCAAATCTTAATTTATATTGGGAATCGTCAAAAATATTTTCTGTAGGAGATGATCACGGAAAACCAAATACAATCCCTTGGTCTAATTGTATAGCTACAATAGGTGGTACAAATAATAAGACTTACTTAGAATCTGTAAAGATACAAGATAAATTTAACTCTACATCTATGGTTAAAGGGATTAGGGTTAATACACCCGAAGCTAACTATGGTGAAGAGCTTCGAAAAAACGGTTTAATATTTTCTGGATTATATAATTCTAGAACTGGTATAAATGAACTAAACAAGTTTAATTTAACAGATGGAATTACAAAAGATCTTGAACCTAACTATGGCGGTATTCAAAAACTTTTTGCATTAGATACAAACTTATTAGCATTTTGTGAAGATAAAGTATTTAAAATACTAGCAGATAAAGATGCATTGTTTAATGCAGACGATGGTGTTAATGTAACTGCTACAAACTTAGTGTTAGGTCAAGCAATGGGCTTTGGTGGTAACTATGGAATTAGCACACATCCGGAATCTTTTGCATATTTTAACAATAATATATTCTTTACAGATGCGAAACGCGGTGCTGTAATGCAATTAACGCCTTCTAATGGACAAATATTTCCTATTAGTAGAAATGGTATGAGTAACTTTTTTAGAGACCGATTAGGAGCCTTAAACACTTCTAATAAAATTATAGGCATATATAATGGTTATAAGAAAATGTATATATTATCTATACAAGGATACAACCCTAGCCACGCGTCTATAGGCACGGAAACAATACCTAATGAAACAACAGAAATTACAGCAGGTTATAGTTTAGCCTCACAAGGCTGGACATCAAGATATAGCTATATACCTGAAACAGGTGTAACTCTTAATAATAAATTTTATACTTTTAAAAATGGCAAAGCTTATTTGCATAATTCTAATACAGCTAATAGGAATAACTTTTATGGCACTGCACATAATTCAGAAGTACAAGTAATATTTAATGATAACCCTACAGTTATTTCAGACTGGCTATCTTTAAATTACGAAGGTGGAGAAGGTTGGGAAGCTGTAGAAATAATAGGCGATCAAGATGGAACTTACAATATTACCAATGTTAGATTACTTGATTCAGAAGAGTCTGGTTTCTTAGGTTGGTTCTTTAAAGAAGGTAAATACCATGGCGCTATTGTTGGCACACAACCGTTATATGCAATACAAGCTGGTCAGTCTAATTCACTAACAGATTTTGTATTACAAGCAACAGGAACTACTGAAGACATTTCAGGAACTAAAGGGTTTTTTCAAAAAACTAGACTTAGGAATTCATCTACAACAGCAAAAGAATTATTTGCTGTAAGTTCGGAATATTATATTAGTCAAACTTAAATAAATAAATAAATATGGCATTACCAATTATGGGTTTAATCGGTGGCGCAACTCAGATTGCAGGGTCACTTATAGGCGGCAGAAGACGTAGAAGGCGAGCACAAGCTGCAGAGCGTCAATTTAATGCAGCAAGGCAGCAGTTTCAAGATTTTACTTTTGAAAACCCTTATACGGGACTTGAAAATACGTTTGAAGATGCTACCATAAACCAACAAGCAACACAGTTTCAAGCTCAACAAACAGATGCTGCACTGGCACAAGCATTACAAGCTGCTACTATGGCGGGTGGTGCTCCAGGTGGTGCTCAAGCTATAGCACAGGCTGCTTTACAGTCTAAAGCTGGTATATCAGCTGATATTGCAAAACAAGAGCAAGCTAATCAAACAAGGGCATTAGCACAAGAGGCTAAACTAAACCAGTTAACAGCAAGAGGAGAAGACACCCTACAGACAAGGAACTACGCAAGAACACAACAAATGCTTAATTTAGCATCGGTAGAAAAGAATGCTGCAGACGCAGCCAGAGCGCAAGCAACTTCTGCTTTGACAGGTGGGATTGGTAGTATACTTGGAGGCATTGGCACAGCAGCGGCATCAGCTGGTCAAGGCGGGGGTGCTGAAAATGGCAGTAGCTTTATGCAAGAACTATTCAAAATATAATGATAATGACAAAAAATAATCCATTAAAAAGAGTAGCAGCGAGTGGTGCTAGTGATAGAGGCGATGCGGCTATATATGATTTATTAGGTTATAATGCTATAGCTAAGGCCGGGCAGCCGGTAAGTTTAACAGGTGAATCTGTTATACAGCTTGGAGCTTTAATAGCTCAAATGGATTTTGATGATCCGTTAGAAGAAGAGGTGGCAGATAAAGAAGACGATTTAAGAACTCCAACAGAAATGTTGGAAATGTTTGGTCCAAAAGTAGATCCTAATAAATTAAAAGGTTATGATGCTTTAGATAAGTATTTAGAAGCAAAAAAAATACCAGCTTTAGGTGTACTTAAAGAAAGACCAAAACCTACTACAACTACTCCACCACCCTCACCACCGCAAAACCAAGGCGAATTTGGTACTTTACTTGCTGACCCTGCTCGCGGAGAGATCCCTGGGACTTTTACAAAAAATCCTAATACTGGAATGCCAGTAGAACAAAAAGGAGACAGTGAAGTTACACCTGTTGGCGCAGGTGGCGGAGTTAGATTAAAAGGTTTAACTGAAGGTTCAGTTAGGACTCGCGGACCCCTTGAAATTGGAAGAGCTGCTATGGATGCCATTGGACGTTTGTTTGGCCAAGCAGCTGAAACAAGCAAAAGCCTAGATGATAGGCAAAGAGAAAGAAATAGAGCATTGCAAGTTGGAATTGGGCTGGGTTCTTCTAATAAGCGTTTATCAGATGAAACTTTGTCTGCTTTAGAAGCGCTAAGATATTATAGAGGTAAATTTAAAGACACGCCTTTTAAACGTGTTATGCACGCAGTTCAAACACCTTTTTTACAAACCGATGGATTACAATACGGTCAAATAAGGCGCGCGGTTATGCCTGAGTATGCAAAAGGCAGATTAGGTGCTGCTGCAGCTGAAGGATTTAATTTAGTTGCAGATTCATATAATTATGCTAAAGCTGTTAAAGCAGAATATGATAAAGATTTAGATGACGAGTTTGGCGCTTTAGAAGTTGATGTTACTTTTACAAATGATCAAGCTCGAGAAGATTATTTAAGTTTAGCTTTAGAAAAGAAAAAAAGATTATCCGAAGGATTTAATTCTTACGCTAGAGGCAAAATGTCTAAATTAGAATATGAAAATTTAAAATCGTCGCTAGTATCTGAAATTCAATCAGCGGCCGGAGCAAGGAATAATTTAACTCAGTTAAGAAAAGAATTTCAAGACAACAAAGATAATTATGACATAAATGGTTCTGACCCTAAAATAACAGATTTTTATAACACTTTAGATAAAAACCCAGAACGACTATCTATAAAAACCAAAGAGGGAATAGATTATATAACTGGAACAACCTTAGGGGGTAAACCAATAAGTGTGCCAACTAATGCTATTGCAAACGGTACCGCAGGTTTTAGGTTAGTAAAAAAAGAATCGTTAGATCCTATAATATCTGGGGCGGGTAATGCTATAGATCAGTTTAATAAAGGAAAAGAATATGTTAAAACTGAATATGGTATCGGTACGGAAGGCGTAACTGCTGATAAAGCTAAAGAAATTGGAATTAATTATATAAAAAGTGCTTTGGTACAAGATAAAACTAAAGCTAGAACGTATATGTCTCAAATTGGTGTAGATTTTAATGCTTATGAACAATTTATGGAGCAAGGCAATTTACCAGATGATTTTTTAACAGACGCAGCAACAGAATTATATGAGCAAAGAATAGCTCCTTTTTATCAACAACAAACGCAAACTACAAGGTTTGCTACGCAAAGACAGCCTTCTAAAGGTTCTGCTGCAGAAAGAACACAAAAGCAAATGCTATCAAAATATAACGCCACAGGATTACCTACAGCAAGTAATATATTAGATTATAGCATAGATGTTTTAGGTGGTAAAGATTTTGAAGTACGCGAGCTTGAAGATGGTACATATGGCGTGTTTAAACAAGGTAAGCCTGACCAAACTTTATCTATATTAGATTTAAATAAACCAGAACAAGCAAAAAGAATATTATTTAACTATGGCGGATTAAAGCCTTATTCATTACCAACAAAATAATAATAAATGAAAAAATACATAATTGATAACGTAGAGTATACACTTGAACAAGTTGAGAGTGCCGCTAGAGATAACGGGGTAGACATTGACACGTATATTAATGACATGGGAGCCCAAGTCGTTGATTCAACTCAAACTGAGCCAGATCCTGTGGAAAAGCCAACAGCTCCTGCGGAGACAACTGCGGCTGTAGGAGCGACGAACGAAAATACGGGTTTGCAGTTGGAAAGTGGTTCTTTGGTTTCCAAAGATAACTTAACAAAAAAAGACTTTCAAGTAAATAACTTAGGAAATATTCTTTTTGGCTATGATGAAGTAAATGAGATAAATGCTGACGGTAGCGAATTTACTTATTCTGTAAAAGAGAAAGAGGTTGATGATAGCGCAGAAAAGCAAAAAAAATATATTTGGAATAATGCTTCTGAGCAAGATATAATTGATCAACCTTGGTATAGAGTGTTAAGACACCATGAGGACTTTGCTGATAAAACTTTAATTGCCGGCTTAGTTGATTTATATAACAGAAGACAGCAAATAAAAGAAAATAAGAAAAAAGCTGCTTTAGGCTCAGAAGAACTTAAGCAACAAGGAATTATTAATTTTGCAAGAGAAAATGGCATTAATAATTTAGATGTTGCTGAAGAACAATTTATGCGACAAGTTAATTTTGAAAACGATGACGTTGTAATTGTTGATGTTCCTTTAGATATTGACGATAAAAAAACTAAAATTACAGAAGCTGATTATGATAAAGCCGCTAAATTAAAAGCTGATTTAACTGTTTCGCAAGCAAATAAAAATGCCGCAAAAAACATTTTAGTTGATTTAGAAAAACTTGCTCCATCAGCCGGAGAAGCAATAGCTGGCGCTGTTACTAAATATTTAGGGTCAGATATTGTTCCAAAATCAATAACTGAGGATTTAGCAGTTTGGTCAACAGAACTAGAAAAAGAAAGGATGTTTAATCCTACATTTCAATTAACTGAAGTCTTAGAGGGTAAAAGAGATAAAGACGGTAAGTTGGTAGCGGGATCTGCTATTTTATCAGCTGGATTAAATTTAGCTACTACAATGATCCCCGCCGCTTTAACCCGAGGAAGGAGTTTAGCCCCTCAAATAGCTTTGCCTATGATTTCTGAATACAACAAAAATCAAGCTGAAGCACAAGGTATGAGTAAAGAAGAATATATACAAAAAGGCAAAATTGATATTGCCACTCCTTTAATATATTCTTTGCCCGCTATAGCTTTAGAAAAAATAGGATACAAAGGGATTACTCAAGCTATAATAAAAGCAGCGGGTAAAAATACGGCTGCTGCCACAACAGCAAAAGCGTTATCGAGTATGGGCACAGAAGCTTGGACGGAATGGCTTCAAACGGGTATTGAAACTTTTAGTAGCACCAAAGGAGCTGGAGGAACTGATGAAGAGGCCGCAACATTAGCTGCAGAAAATTTATTTTCAAGAGAAGGCTTAGAAAGCGCGTTACAAGGTGCGGTTGGTTCAGGGGTTACTATAGGTGTTGGTGGTGTTGGTAAATCAACTTTAAAAGCTTTAAGCTCTTTAAGGGCAGGGGTAGATGTTGAAGGTATCGAATCTGATGTTAATGAAATTGAAGCTTTAAGAATTAAAAAAATAGAAGCTACTGATAAAGACGTACAAGAAGGTATTGAGCAGCAAATACAAGAAATAAAAGAAAGACTTAAATTTAGAGTAACAAAAAGCAATGGTATTTTAAACGGATTAACCGGAAAGGAAATTGATGAAGTGGCCTCAATGGGCGATTTAGCAGCCCTCCAACAAAAAAGAGTATTAGATATTAAAAATAAACTTGATAATGGAGAAATAACTGAGGATCAATTTAATTCAGCATACGAAGGCTTTAAAGCTTCTTACATAAAAGCTAAAAACAGAATAAAAGGTATTGTAGACGAAGCAGAAGGCAGAACACCTGAAGATGTATCAGCTAGAACAGTTAAAAATGCAAATGCTATTAATAATGGATTTAATAGCAATACAATGCAAAGAACAAATGAACAGACTGGTAAAACCGAACTAACTGATAAAGGACTAGAGTTTTTTCATAACACGCTTGTTCCAGGTATGTCTGACCTTGTTACAAGCATTGTAAACCGTAATTTTAGAGAAAATAAAGAATTTGGCGAATCAAGATATAAAAAAGAAGATTTTATTGCAGATTTACTTTATGCACCTGATAAAAATAAAGCTTCATCATTAATTCGTTTATTAGCTAGTTTTAAACCTGAAAAAGATCAGTTTTTAACTACATATATAACAAAAAATTTAAAGCTTAGGTCCGGTCGTATTTTAGAAGAACGTGTAGGATCGCAAGCTACTATTGGTGGTACTAGTATAGATACTCAAGAAGCTAGCGAAATACAAGCAGAAGACACTCAGGTTCCAGCTATGCAGGGCCCTAAATTTACAAAAAGGCTTGGGCTTTCTGATGATATAATGAATAAAGCTAGAAAGGCTGCTGCTAAAGCTTTAGCTACCGCTAAAAATGTAGACTCTAAAACATTTACTACAGACATTGTTAACTCAATTAACAATGAAATATTTGATGATATAAGAAAAATAATTCCCAAGCCAAAAGAGCGAGAAGCCTTTATGGAACAATTCGCCGGAGCAATATGGGACGCAATACCATCAAGTTCATTAGCAAAATCTACTAGAAATCAAACATTTCAAAGTTGGAATTTAAATGCTCCTACTAAGAAAGCTTTTGTAGATTATTTTTTAGGTAGAGATCAAGAAGGCTTAGCTACTAACACAATAAACGATAGAGCAAGAAAACAATTACCTGAATATTTAGCTAAAGCAATTGGTGCTGAATATGCGCAAGATTTATTAGAAAACGATTCTGAAGTACGTGAAAGATTCCGTTTAGCACAAGAACAAGAATTTGAAAATGCTGCTAATGAAATTCAAAACAAAACGAAAGAACAACAAGAGCTAGAAAAAAATAATCCAGAAGAATTAGAAAGATTAAAACAGCTAGCAAGTGAAGGTGATGCGGGAAGTATTAATAAAATATTAGATACAAACAAAATCACAGTAGATAACTCTAGCTCTGAAAACAATTATGAAAAATTAACAAAAAGGCAAGAAGGCATGCTTAATTTTGTTAAAACAGCAAAAATACCTAGTTGGTTATTAAAAAAAGCTGGTTTTGCAAATTTTGGAGCAGAATATACTAAAAAAAATGGTGTAAAATATTATAAATTAAAAAACGGTAAAGAAGTAGCTGAAAAAACTTTAGAGTTTAAAAAAGCACAAGAGCAAAATTTAATTTTACCAAGTAGGGGAGGGTTATTTTCTTCTGTAAACAGTGCATTTTATAAACAAGCATTAGAAATAGCAAAAGAAAATGATAAACTATATCCTAATTTAAGCTCAAAAAGAATTATAATTCCTAAACAAACTAGGATTAGTACAGCTTTTTTGAAAAAAAATGCTCAACAAATAAAGCAGAACATGGATTTTTTAATTACATCCATGAAAGTTTTATCAGACGCTGTACATAAATATAATCTTCCTATAGAGGACGCATTTTTATTTATTACGTCGTCTTATCAAGCAACTTCAGGGTTTATAAAAGTTGCTGCTCCTTTTAAATACATTTCAAAAGCATTTGCTTATGGTACAGTTCCTAAACAAATGCAATCAGAAATGTATAGAGAAGAACATCAACCTCCCTCGTCTTATATAGGTAAAATAATGATGTGGGCTATTAAATATAATAAAGCCGATCTAATAGAGCCTTTTATAAGAAAAAATTATTATCAAACACAGCTTTCAAAAGCTGACGATCAAAAAATAGATGAGGCTAAACTTGATAAAGGAATGCCTAAAGATTATCTTATTTTTGAAAATCCAATAATAAGAATGGCAAAAGCCGGCGTTAATCTTAATGATCAATTTAATATTCAGACGGGTAAAACTATGGCACAAGAGTTTGACGCAAAAAGCATAGAAACCCCCGATGCTATTGCCGCTTCCAATGAGGTTGTAAAAGAAAAGCTTGAAGATAATTTTGAAGTTTTAATTAATAGAGCTATAGGTAAACTAGAAGATTACTTAGGTCCAAAGGGAGCTTTACAGGCTAACTTTGCGGCTGTACCTATAAATATATTAGTTGGAGGTTTAAGAGCTACTAAACTAGCTTATAGAGGCTCTAAAAACCTTACTACAGCTCTTCAAGAAGGTTATAAAAAGGTAAAAAACTATATGTCGCAGAGAGAGTGGCTAGAGTTTACTAAAAAAGCTGTTTCTGGAGTTAGAACAGGACCAGACGGTAAAACTGTTGCATTAGCTATAGCAAATGAAAATGCTATAAAAAATGAGCAAGTTAGAAAAACAAAACTTGATATTCTTAAAAAAGCCGGTGTGTATAGCAAAGAAGATGATAATAAAACTAGTCAAGAACTTAATGAAAAATTAAAAGAAAAAGACGAAGCTATAAAATCTTCTAATAGAACTGAGGGTCTTGAAAGAAATTTTAGAAAAATATTAAATACTAAAAAAGATAAAGGTGGAAGACCATCAAAATGGTTTATACCACCAAATGCAGAAGATATAAAAGGTTTATTATATGCTTTTTTACCTAAAGGTAAAGCGGGGGTTGAAGCTAAGAAATTTTTTAATTCGGCTATATTAAAGCCTTACTCTGATGGAATTGCTGCAGCTGAAGCTGAAATATTGCAGAAGGCTAAACTATTTAAACAGCTAGAAAAAGATTCCGGTGTAGACTTAAATGAAAATATAAAGGGTACGCCTTATACTTTAGGCGACGCTATAAAAGTTTATAACTGGGATAAACAAGGTATTGAGGTAGATATTTTAAAAGATGAATATTTAGATCAATTAATCGGAGCTGTTGAATTAAATCCTAAAGCCAAGTATATGGCTGAACAAGTAGCTAATAATTACGAAATTACGTATGATAAAAATTGGCGTAATATTCCATTTAATAAATCTATTTTTGATGCTATAAACTCCGGCACGCGAGGCAAAAGTTTAGAAATATTTAGCCAGAATGTTGATGCTATTTTTAATAAAGATAATTTAAAAGAAATAGAAAATGTTTTCGGTAAGAAATATGTACAAGCATTAAGTAATACATTAAAAAGAATGAAGACTGGGCGTAATAGAATTAGTACAGATGCTCAGTCAAATGCTTACATGAATTTTATAAATAGATCTGTAGCCACCACAATGTTTTTTAACACTCGTTCTGCTGGCTTACAGCTATTATCTGCTTTAAATTATATAGGTCAAGATAATAATAATATATTCCAAGCTACTGCTGCTTTTGCAAATCAAGCACAATGGCAACAAGATTATAATAAATTATGGAATAGCGATTATTTAACTAACAGACGTAAAGGTGCCAAGTTCGATGTACTTGCTGATGAAATTGCTGAAGGCGATCCAAAGGGTTTAAATAAACTTTTAAAAGCAGGTTTTTTACCTACAAGATATGCAGATAGTTTTGCTATAGCTTTAGGGGGAGCGGCATTCTATAGAAATAGAGTTAATGCTTTAATGAAAAAAGGAATGTCTCAACAAGAAGCTGAAGAGCAAGGAATGAAAGACTGGATAAAATCTTCGGAAGATTCTCAACAGTCTTCGGATCCCTCAAAAATATCTGAAATCCAAGCTTCTGGTGTTGGTAAAATAATATATGCTTTTGCAAATACACCTTTTCAATATGCTCGTATAGTTAAACGTAAACTACAAGATATTACTTCTGGTAGATCTTTTGCCGAAGGCGGTATGAATCAGGTTAGGAAAGATATTCAAACTTCATTATATTATACAGCCGGACAAGCTTTGTTATTTAATGCATTGCAATCTGGACTTATTGCTGCTTTAATGGGTGGTAATGATGATGAAGAAGAACTTGAAGAAAAAACAATTCTAGCAACAGAAAGGGCATTAACTTCATTTGCTAAATCAACCGGCAACCCGGGCGCTATAATAGCTTCAATATATAGTATGATAGACGAAGCTGATAGCCAAATTGAAAAGAAAGGAAGAATTGACAATCCTTATAAAATAGCATTAGAAGCTACAGGAATATCACCACCGGTAAATGCTAAGTTAAATGATATTGTTGCTATTGGAAATATTTATAAATATAACCATAAGCAGATTGAAAAAGATCCGTTTGAACTTTCTATAAATAATCCTACGCTAGAAATAGCAGGTAACGCAGCTTCGTTTGCGGGAGTTCCTTTAGATAGAGTTATAAGAAAAACTCAAAATTTAAATGCTGCTATAAACGAAGAATTAGACGCTTGGACTAGACTATGGCTAGTCGCTGGTTGGAGTAAATGGGAATTAGGTGTTGATGACAAACAGTCTGGACCTAAAGCTAAAGCTAAAGCTAAAGCCAAAGCCAAACCCAAACCTAAGCCTAAGCCAAAATCTGCAGTAAAAAAATTAAAAAATGGTGTAGCAGGTCAAGCTAATAGAGATGGGACTATAGAAATAGATCCTAATTTATCACCAGTAGAAAAAGCTAAAACAGTTGCACACGAAAAGCAACATGTTAAAGATATGAAAAGTGGAATGCTTGATTATGATGATAGCTTTGTATATTGGAAGAATAAAAAGTTTAAGCGGAAAAGCGGAAAAATACTTTATAATGGTAAATACCATATAGAAGGTGATCCAAAGTTACCGTGGGAAAAACGCGCATATGACGCAGAGCCTACAACTAAACAGGCTAAAAAGCTATATGCTTAAATAAAAAAGGGGGATGATACCAATTACGGCGTCATCCCCTTTATTGTTTAAAATATTAACCCAATACCAATACCTACTAATGGTCCAACAATTGCCCATATTTCTAAGAACCTAATTTTGTCAAGTTCTTTTTGAGTGAATACATTGTCTTTTGTATCTAAGATAACATCAGCTGCTTTTTGCTTAGCTTTAAGCAATTCAGCTTCTAAATTTTTTACTTTTTCTTTTAAAGTCATAATAAATTAAATTAACCGTCGCAGCTTAAACAATCAGGATCCATAGCTGCTGCTGCTATATCTCCCCTTAATACTGATTCTGTACGTGTATAATATAATGTTTTAATACCACGTTTCCAAGCTTCAATATGAACTTGATTTAACCATCTAGGTGGTGCTTCCGAAGGAAAGGCTAAATTTAAAGAAACAGATTGATCTATATAATCCTGCCTTATACCTGCCTGTCTTACGAGTTCTAATTGATTTATTTCTTTAAATGTTTTAAAAACGTTTTTTACTGGTTCTCCTTCTTGTTGGTTAAGTCTTCCTCCGTGATCGTAATACCATCCA
>Ga0209232_1000720_pt1 | contig 19193 bp, 34 predicted proteins | sample ETNvirenome_2_60_FD_184066 | JGI IMG/M metagenome (GOLD analysis project Ga0209232, IMG submission 184066) | Marine viral communities from the Pacific Ocean - ETNP_2_60 (SPAdes) (version 2) | ecosystem: Environmental > Aquatic > Marine > Oceanic | place: Pacific Ocean | collected 2013-06-22
ATCTTCTGATGCAGCTATCGCAATGTCTGATGCAGATGGGCTACCATCACCCATTCTTAACCATCCTTGCGGATATTGAGCTAACATATATGAACTTCCACCTGGATCTACGATAGTCCATGGTGCTAAAGATGTTTGTGAAAATTGCACAAAGTCATCTTGGAAAGCCCATTCTTGAGGTGATGTTCCACCAGTTATTAAAGGTTGCTTGATACCACTAAATAAAGAAGTACCGTTAGCTTTACCTCGGACGTTTGTTACGCCGCTTGAAAAGTGTGTTGTCATAATATCAGCGCCTCCTAGCGCCAGTCATTCTTCCTAAGAAAAGAATAACCAATTTATGTTTAATTAATCTTAGTTAGTTATTTATATGATAGTTTTTAGTAGAGTGCAAGAGATCCTTAAGGAAAAGTACGATTTCAGCGATGTGGCGTTTATTTAAGTAGCCACAGAAACTTGGGGGGCAGAATTCCTGATTTTATTTTCTCTATCAGCAATCTTAGATTCCTCGAGTTTGATCTCAGTAATAATGGTTTTAATAGCATTATCAATTTCGACCATATCCAGAGTATATTTACCACTTTGTTCATACTCAGACTGCCACCTCAACTCCAAGGATCGTTTTTGTTTGTACAGGTCTTGTAACATCCACAACCTCCTCATAGGTTATTCTCTTTACGGGTCCATACATTCCCGTTGGGTCCCATTTTATATCCTTTTTTCCAATTTTGTCAAGGACTGCTTTTTCAATAGAATCAGCATTATCGTCTGCTAAAACTTCAAATCTAGCATGATGATCATAGGCCCAAATGTTTACGAGAAATTGTTTCATAAGTATTATGTCTTTATTGTTAAAATGAGGCGGTTTTTAGGCCGCCTCACTTTTTATTTTGTACTAGATATTACGCACCTTCAACACCGAAGATACCTCTAGGGTCTGATACGCCAAAAACGTATCTAGCTCTAGCTTTGTATCTAACGTTGCCAGTATCGAAATCTCCTTCCATTTTAGTAGTCAATGGGGATCTATCGAAGTGTTTCATACCATTTGGAACATCTGTAATAATGTACCAAGAGTCAGAATCTGTTAGGTAGTTGTTCACTCTATAACCTTGAGGAATCATACCCATAGATTTAACTGCATTGATATCATTGTCAGCAGTTCCTACTCTACCTTGAGATTTCATCAATCTCTCAGCAGTGAACTGTCCAGCAGATGGAACAATCATCTTCACGCCTCTAGCAGCAATTTTTAAACCTCTTTCATCAGTTAGCGCAGCAATATCAATTAATGCTTGCTCTAATGATGTTTCGTTTAAATCCGCTTGAGTAGTCAGGGTGTTTTTAAAAGACCCTGCCATCGTTGGGTGTGAAGCGTTAAACAATGAAACGTTATCTCCAGAATCAAAGTTATCTACAGTTGGTAGACCTTGATTCAACGGAAATGCCGCTTTCACTTGTTTAGTGTTTGCCATCGATCTTGCTAGTGCTTTTGTGTATCTAGAAGCAAGTTTGTCGTACAGGTTGTCTTCAATAGCTTCCTCAGTGATTGCGAAAGCGAGAGCAATTGTCTCGTTCGTATATCTTGCTGTGAAAGTTTCTTGCGCATCGTCATAAGAAACGCCTTGTCCTTCAGGCTTAACTTGTGCGTTTGCGAAACCTGACAACATAACTTCTTCTTCAAAAGCTCTGTCAGATGATTCAGTCGTGTATATTTCAGCAGACTGATTTTCGTATTGTTTGTATTCCAGGCCGAATAGTGCATTCAAACCTGGCTCTAGTTCTTTGACTAGCTGATTACGTGATATAGCCATTTTTTATGCTCCTATTATGTTAAAACAGCACCGTTGTAGTAAATTGATTCATTCAATCTAACTACCCAGTTGCTATTAGCAGAACCTGTATCGCTGTTATCTGGATCTTCTGATAAACGGACAATTCTCCATTGACCAGTTGCTCCTGTACTTGTCACTGCAGTCGAAATTTCTTCATTTGACTGACCAGACAAAGTAGACCCCGCAGCATACGTGTGAGTGTCGATTAGACATCCTGCAGCTGCTTGAGTTAGAGTTCCAGCGGTTTGTACCTCATATAATTGTTGAGGATTATCAAAACAATACGCGTTTATTTTCCCAGTAGTGATATTTACCGCTCCTGGGTAGTAAGCTTTCCATGTAGGCTTAGCAGTCGTTGGGTCAATGTAATCACAGCCATTGAAAACACCAAAGTTCAAAGTATCCTCAGCTGGAGGGGAAACAGAAATGTATCCCACTGCAACTGCGTTACCGTTTGCATCTGTTGCGGAACTGTTGTGGTTCCCCATCATGCAAAGGTCACCTTGGTAAATCGCTGACGTTGAATTGTCTGCGATTTGGTACTTTGAAGTACCTTGTGTTTCATAGCTAGATCCCATACCGCCAACAGCTTTAAAGCCGAATGGAGCGTCTTGGTTTGCCATGTTAGTTCTCCTTATGCAAATTACTTTCGTAATTTACGGGTTAATGTTAATTCGTTGGTTGATTAGTTAAAAAATTAACGTTTTCTACCACCGAAGGTTGTTCGAGACTGACGATCGATATCGATCGGCATGCTCTTATGCTCAGCCTTCATAAGATCGTTGTCTACTGCTTCGATCTGATCTTTCGCTAAACCTTTGAAATAATCAGCTCGCGCTTGCGCGATCTCTTCTGGCACCCTAGTAAGCACTAGGCCTCCGTGTCCGATCACCCCTGAATACTTGCCGTCTGGTATTGCTGGATAGTCATCTTCTGGATATTCATCGGCTCTTACTAACTCATACCCGGATCTTAAGCGTCCTTGTATGTTTTTCGTGTCGACGTATCCTAGAATCTCTACCCTGACCCATCTGTGTCTGAATCCATTTGGCGCGTTGGGTGTATCTAAATACGATGGTGGAGTCCAAACTTGTTTACGCTTTTGTTTTTCCCTAGTCTGGCTCGCACGGGAAGCTTTATTTGTTTCTGTTTTCATATGCTATTCTCCCTCCGTGAGTCTTAATTGTCTTGCATACTCTTCAAGTGGCACACGCAATTTTTTAGCGATTGCTACCTGTGATTGTGTGAGTTTCACAGTTTTGCGACCGGTCTTTGGACTACGCGTTGCAGATGCAACGTTTTGTGTAGGTTTACTGGTCTGTTGTTCTACCTTACCAAATTTATGAGGGAATTCAAGTCTTATTCTTTTATCAATTTCTTCATAATAAGAATCTGATTTTGGATCATACCCTTCTTCTTCAGTAAGCTTTCTATGTAGATCAAAAGCTGTGTAGGTCATGGCATTATCTTTGCCAAACCATTCATTTTGTTCCGCCCAATCCTCTGCTTTTGGATCTGGTGACGGGGTTGGTTGAGTTGGATATTCAGCTGCGGGTCCCTGTTTTCTTGTGTTTTCTTTAACAGTTTCCTCCATTTTCTGTCTGCTTTTGATTTCAGCTAACTTCCCTTGCTCATAACCTAATTGGGAAATAGCTGTTAAAGCTTCAACTTCAGCTTTTTTATCATCAGCTTCTCTAGAAGCAGCTAATTTAGCTTGAGCAGCTAAAAGAGAAGATTTTATTCTTCCTTCCATTTCTGCTGTGTAGTCTCTATCCATAGACACACTTTTTTTAGCTAAACTGTCTCTCTCATGCATAATACGTTTAGCATAAGAAACAGCTTCGTCTTTTTGTCTCTCAGCTTCACGCATTTTTCTGGTAAGTTTAGAAATACGTTTTTTAACGCCTTCACTATACTCTTCCATTTCTTTTTGCTGTTCTTTTGGTTGAGATTCTTCTTTTCTTACTTCTTCTTTTTTCTCTGGTTCGCTAGCTTGAACATCAGGCTGCTTATCAGATTCCGCAGGTGTATCAGCGGACTTGTCACTGTCTTGAGTAGTTTCTTCATTTTTTACTTCTCCTCCGTCAGCTTTTTTATCTAAATCAATTTCAGTATCTTTTTCGTTAGCTTCACCAACATCAATTAGATCTTCTTGTTTCTTTTCTTCTTCTGGCATAGTACCTCCCTATGATTATATTTCGTGGAATATATCTTCAGGGTTTTCCACGGTCGCTAGAACTTCATCATCATTCAAAAGTCTAACTTCACCCCCATCTATTTTAATTCTAGATCCGGCGTATCTAGCAAAAATAATCCAACTTCCCTTTTTACACCAAGGTCCGTCAGGATATCTTTTTGTATCTTTATATGCATCCGGTCCAACTGATAAAACAAGTCCACAAGTAGATGCCACTTGTGCACGTTCTACGACATCATCAGTTATGATGATCCCACCTTTAGTTTTTTCTTTCATTTTAAAAGGTAAAACTAAAAGTCTCCATCCAGTTGGTTTTGGTAATTTCGCTGATTCAGCTGTTAGATCTTTTTTCTTCTTTTCTTTTTCGACTCCGACCAATTCTTTATTTGGTAGAATCACCTTTGGTTTTGATACTGATAACTGTTCCGTCATTGTTTTTTTGCTCCTTTTTTTCTAGCAGGCTGGATATCTCCTGACTTAAATATTGATACGTTCGTATCTGTCCTAACATATATTGATATTTCTCCATATTGTCAACACTACCTGAAACCATAGCAGCGACAACATCATCATGACGCATCTTAATAATACGTCTAATTTTATCTACAAAGACAAAATCTTCCATTATTTTTTTCTCCTTTTTGTTTTTTTCTTCTTTTTAACTGGTTTACTTCCATAAGCTTCCGTCCACTCACGCGCAATCTTGGGCTCATTCTTCCAAAGATAACGTCTTTGTTTTTCTGATTTAAAGGGCACTTCTGTCGCCTCTATAATCTTTGATCGCTTCTAATTTCTCTTGGGCATCAGCAATTTTTTGAAACAACTTATCAAGTTCATCTATATGTTGTGGATGCTCTCCTATACCTACAGAATGATCTAAATAAATTTTAAGAGTTGCGTCTGCTTCTGATATTACTGCTTGATATCTGTCTTCTAAGGCATCTAATAATGCATTTCTCATTAAGACACTTTCTCTAAATTAGTTGCATTTAAACCTTTAGGTCCTTCCGCAACTTCAAAGGTTACTGCTTGACCTTCGTCAAGACGAGTTATTCCTGATTTTCTTAAAGCAGAGATATGTATAAAAACATCTTTTTCTTTATCATCTCTAGCAATAAACCCAAAACCTTTGGTGCTATTAAACCATTTTATTTTGCCTTTGATACTCATTAAGATGCTTTTCTTTCTCTCGCCATTTTTTTAAATGTTTTAGCTAATGCTTTAGCTCTTCCAGTACATCCCGGTTTTGTAATCGGGGTACACTTACCTTTAGTTCCACGTTTTTTAATCGATTTATTTACGCCTTGAATCCAATTTTTAGCCATTACTTTAACTCTTTAACTATTCTTTTTTTCTCTTCTCTTAAATTTCTTTTGCCTTTTCTTGAATAACCTCTTTCAGCGTCTACACGACCAAGTTCTTCTAAACGATTTGCTCGTCTAGTATTACGTCTTTCTTTACCGTGTCCTTTTCTAGAAATATCACCCATATTATTTATTTATTTTTTGGTTAGGACGTTTGCCCCATTTTCCATAAGACTCGTCTCTTCTATCCTTCATAGATTGCTTCTTAGAAGATTCTTTACCTCTTCTCATTCCTAAAGACTCATCTTCTCTATCTTTGTAACCTTGTTTTTTAGCTTTGCCACCTTTTTTCATTCCTTTAGCATAAGGAAATCTGACATCGCTTCTTACACCGTTTTGTCTCATTTTTTTCTCCCTTTGTTCATTAGAGCTCTACCAAAACCACGTTTTGCAGCTCCCGTAACTCTACCACCTTTTGCTCTCCAAACTCTACCTGCTCCTGGATTTGGTGTGTATGTTACAGCATTTGGATTTATAACATCTGTAACTTTATTTGCAACTCCTGATATTTCTCCAGGACCTGCCCATCTGTTGTTTGCAATTTTTCCTTTAAATCTAGATTGAAAATTAGATCCAGTATTTACTGGTTTCATTACTGGTTTAATTACGCTTGTAACGTCGTCAACCGTTTTTCTTAAACCGCTTCCTCTTCCGCTATCAACATTTGCTGCATTCACTCCTTTTCCTCTCATAAGAGCTGCGGCTCCTAAACCAGCGGCTAGAGCACCTAAAATTTTTCTATTTCTTCTTCTCGATTTTTTTGACATTATTTTTTACCATTCCTAAATATTTGTGTTCCCTTTATACCAAATATACTGGCACATACAAGTATCCATAAATTAGTGAACCATGAAGGTAACGCCTGGAAATGATCAAAGAACATCTTTATCTTATCCATAGCTGCCGGATCGTCCGACCATACCCCATATGCGAGCACCAAAATGGGCAACGTGAGAATTAATAAAACGACCTCGTCCTTGTAGTCGTTTTGACGGGCTTCTAACAATTTGCCCTGATAAGCTTCCTCACCGCGAGCTTGTCGTTCTGCGTGCAATACCTGTGCATCAGACATTGCTATTTTTGCCTTCTGCTTGTTAGCATAAATTTTACTTCCAGCAGAAACGGCTAATTTAATTGCCGATAACCACATACTAATACCAAGTTGCTTTTCTTTTCTTAGAAGCCAATACTGCGCCTTCACCTTGAACGTTAACTTTTGTACCTTTGTCTATTTTTTGACCAGGCGTAAAGTCATTAGTTACAATGTTAGCTCTAGGATCTTGTCCTACACTATCAGCTGGCACTTTGTATTTTTTGCCACCTTCTGGATATCCTACTTCTGTTTTTGCCATATTTTTCTCCTTATTACTTGTTATACTATCTTCTAGGACCTTTCAAGATCTTAACGTCTCTTTGTTTCATTCTATCTTGTTTCATTTTAGCATCCTGAGACATAGCCTGTTTAACTAAAGATGTTTCTGATCTTAACTCAGCCAAGTCCTGATTCTGCTCTAGTTTCTCGTCAAACTGTTGTTGACCCATTAATTGCTTAGATTTATCTAAATTAATCTTTTCTTGGTCTTGTTCTCTCTTTTTCTCATTATCCATAGCTCTTAAATCTAGTTCTCTTGCTTTTAATTTAGCAATTGGGTCATTTCCGAACTGACCCATGATTTTCATCTCTTCATCTTTAAATTCTTGCATCATTTCAGCAATTAAACCTGCTTTTCTAGCTTCAACCTTCATAGAAATTTCCATTATTTGTTGTTGAAACTGTGGATTCTGTTGCATTTGAGGATTTTGCTGTGCCATTTGTTGCATTTGCTGTAATTGCATCATTTCTTCTCTAAATTCAACTTCAACTTGCTCTTGAGCCATCATAGAAATGTGTTCAAAGCAGTTTTTTTCTAAAGCACCTAAAATCATCGGGTTATTTCGAGCTAAATTGCTTGCCATAAAATTTAAATGCGAAGTTATGTGTGCTTGATGGTTCTGTCCTTTAAAAGCTTGGAAAGGTTTGTTAGATAAAGCCATAATATTCTCTACTGCAGGGTCTAAAGGAGTTGGTTGCGGTGGAGGAGGTAAAATTTTATCAATTTCTTTCACTCCAATTGCACTATACATCGAATAAAATGCTTCATATAAATTATGCATCTGTGGATTAGACATTGCTAATTGTAATTCTGTTTGCGCCATAGAAATTCTTTGAGATTGAGAAAAAATATTTGGATCTGCAACAGGAATAATATCTACTTTGTCATCAAAATCTGAAACTTTTACATTTCTTGCTGCACCAACTACATCATAAGGATACTCTGGTGGTAAGTATTGTTTAAATACGTTTGCTAATAAATTAAATTCTTGCTTAAGCGCCACAAACAACCTTTTATGGATGGCTGACATGACTCTTGAACCACGTTCTAAGAGAGCAATGGTCGTTCCAACAGCGGCCTGTTGGTTGCCGTCTCCGACCTGCATGTCAGCTATGGCGGCAAATCTCTGTCCTGCTTGGACAACAGTTCCCATCAACTGTAATAAAGTCTGTGATGGTTCTTTGAAAGGTAAAGTCATAAAAGCGTCCTTGATGTTTCCACCTGGTGCATCTACATCTCTAAATTCGCCGGGCTGAATAGCCTGTGCTTCGTCTCTTACACGTATTCCACGTTGTTTAAAACCTGCGGGAAGATTACTTAAAGTTCCTGCATCTAATAATTGACGGAGAGCAGTCGTTGCTGTTCTTGATAAACCGCCGATCATATGAATTAATCCAAAACCATAAAAGCCCATTCCAGGTAAAAATCTGAAATGAACAAAATATTGTATTTTGTTTCTTAATTGGTCATCTTGTTTGTAGTTTCTTCTAATGGACAACACTTCTCTTGATCCTTCTTCGATCGTCACAATGTAAGGAAGTTTAATTCCTGTAGGTTCTCCATCTCTCATGTCTTCAAATCCTTCAATGTCTAAATTAACATGACACTCAAGAAGAGTGAAAACATCTTCATCTCTTGTTTTTTTAATTCCTTCAAGAGATCTTTCTTTTTTTTCAACTTCAGTTTCTTGATCGTAACCTGGTTTTAATTCTATATCTCTATAGAAACCATTTACTTGTTGTTTTCTTAAATCATTTTCTGACATTTTAATGACATGTATAACCGCCTCCGCATCAGCTAATGAGGTAGCTGTATACGGGACAATTAAATCGTCAGCTTGTATAAATTTAGATACAGCTCTTCCTAAAAGTTCATCGTAATAAACTTTTTTAAAAGCTGATCCTGCTAACGGTAAGTAAAAGAGCATTTGATCGAACTCTGGTTCGTACTCTTTCATAACATCCATGAGTTGATAGTTCATGAAATTTTTAACACGATTAGACTGTTCTTCTTTTTGTCTACTCGGTCTTCCTAAAATCTGAGTTCTAACTGGACCCATTGATGGAAGTAATTCTTTATAAGCTTGCGCTTGAAATTGTGTTACCGCTTCTGCAAGAACTGGGTGAGTTGCACCACTTGCTCCTTGAAACGGTTGAGTTGGATTTACATATTTAAATCCTAATAAATCTAAACCTTTGGTATAAGTATCTTCCCACTCTTTACGAGAAGTTTTATACTGCATATAATTTTCATTTAAATTTGAACCGATTGGTCCTAAGACTTCGTCTGGAAGTAATTCTGCTAAATTAGCAAAATGATCTTGAGTAACTTGTTGTTCAGACATTGGATCGAAATTAACTTCCGCTCCACCTTCTTCATCCATAATAACTTCAGCACCATCTGGACCTACTTCAGTCTCTTTCTGTTCTTCCGTTACAACGATTTCTTCAGGTGCTACGATTTCTTGGTCTACGTTCGGTAGAGCCTTGTCGATACTGTTTCTGTCTGCCATTTATATTCTCCGATTTTAACACACTTTTAACTTGTTTTAAAGGGACATTCAACCCTTGTGGATTGGGCCCTTCTAAAGGTGGAATAGCATCCCACCTCACGTGTGGCATATTTTTAACTAAGGTTTTGTTGCTCATTTACATCTGCTGCCACTTCCTCATCGACAGCTAAGGGTTGTCCTTCCAATGTTTCGATCAACATTCCTTTCATTTGATCCTCATTTGTCAGATAAGTTGTTGGATCATCATTTCTGAACTGTTTAACCAACGATATAGGTTTAAGAGGTTTTTTAATCATTATACCGCCAATATCCCTGCGAGACCGCCATTCTTAAGTTCACTTGGTAAAGCTCCACTCATTAACATGTCATGTATACTTATACCCATAACAGGACTTTCTTTAAAAGAAAGAGCTAAATCGATAAAGTCTTGTCGACTTCCACCTCTTCTAGCAAGATCTATAAAGGCTTGTCGTTTTGATCCTGCATAACCACCTGGATGAACTACTCGTCCTCTTCTTGGTGTCTGCATCACATCAGCTAAGCCGCCATCAGCATAACCTAAGTTTCTTATAACTTCTAAAACTTCTTCCCAATTTTTACCTTTAATTAATTCCACATCAATACCGTAATGGTCAGCAATCATTTGATGATTAACTTTTGAAGAAGTTGGATTCCATTTTTTTGGAACTACTTTAGGTGTCCAACCCATAAAAGCTTTGCTAGAACCAGTGATCCCTGGAGCCTGAGTCGGCATTACTGGATATAAAGCTTTGTTAAGTTTTTCCATATTCAGTGTTAAAGCTTTAAGTTGAATATCGTTTAATTTACCTTCGGTTGCATAACCCATAGCATCTTCAATAGCGCTGATTGCTCTACCACTCGCTGCGCCTGTAGCAGCTTCTTTCTCGATTCCTGCTACCGGGCCCTGGAACAAAGGATTCTTAGTAGGACCTTTTCCTAAAAAACTAATATTAGATCGAGTTCCAGTAAACTTACTTTGATTGGCTCCAATACTTTGAGCCAATTTTATTAAATTCTGTAATATAAATTTTCTAGCCATAATACTTTATCTTCGTCCTCTCAATTTTTTCATCCCTATAATCTTGAGGGTGAGTTATAAACATTCCCCCTCTTAAACGCATGATTGCTTGGGTAGTACTATCAACATAGTCGTCATGATCGCCATGCGGGAAGGATGCGCACTCTTCCACTACTTCCTGGGCAAAATGTTCATGCATCGGGGCCCAAATCTTCCCAGCTTCAAAAAGCGGAGAAATAGAATTTACTCTAACATGTTTATCATTTCCTTTTGACGGCGTAAAGTTAATAACTGGGATTCCCATATTTCTAAGTTCGTGAGTTAGAGGGATTCCTGATGCCTTGGCCTCGATTAAAACAATATCAGGACGATGATGTAGATATTCTTCATGGGCTAAGCGTCTTAATTCTGGAAATTCATATCGACCTTTAAATGCATCTAGTAAAATTGCATTTTGACCACTATCCTCTGTATTAAATACGCCCCAGGTAGTAATAGCTGAATAGTCGGCAGATTCCTTTTTCAAGAAAGCTGTATCATAGCTTTGAATAATAAAATCACATTTAGGAGGTTGTTCATGCTTCCAATCTCTCCACCAGTCCCTTTTAATAAGGGCTCCTTCTTCAGCTGTTGGAGTTTGCATATATTGAGCATTCCACTTACCAACACTAATAGAAGCTTTCACAGTTTCTAATTCATCTAGGTTCCAGTACTCTGGCCAGACAGGTTTATTGTTAGGTAGGATAGCTGGAAATTCTACAATGTCCCATTGATCACTTTTTACTTCTCCCTGAGCCTTGAGTAGTGTACCCGTTAGATCTCTTGTAGACCAACGTGTCATAACTAAAATGATCCGGCCTCCGGGCTGAAGTCTTTGTCTAGGTCCAGCTGTGTACCATTCATATGCTTTATCAAAAGATTCTTTACTCGATAAATCTTTTTCTTTATGTGGATCGTCAATGATTAATAAATCAGCACCACGACCCGTCATGGCACCTCCAACCCCAACCGCAAAGTATTCACCTCCTTGTGAGGTTTCCCATCTTCCTGCAGCTTTAGAATCTTCTTGAAGGGTTGTATCAAAAATTTGTTGATATTCTGGAGAATCAATAACATGCTTAGCTTTACGACCAAATCGTATAGCAAGTTCAGCTGTGTGAGTAGCTTGAATTATTTTTAATTTTGGATTTTTTCCAATCATCCAAGCCGGTAGGTAGTTAGATGCAAATTCAGATTTAGTATGTCTAGGTGGCATATTTACAATGAGTCTCTTAATTTTACCACTAGCGATATCATTAAATTTTTGCGCAATAATTTTATGATGTTCTCCACTAATAAATTCTGGCCAAATATATTTTATAAATTCCATAAAGTCAGAATTAACTTTATTTTTAGTTTCTAAGAGATCTGCTTTTAGATAAGCTTTTAAATATTCTTTTTGTTCGTCTACTGGTAATTTTTTTATAAAATTTATGTCGTCAATCATTATATGAAACCATTTGTAAAAGTATTACCATGAGAGTCCAAATTAAGCAATAAAGGGTAGAGTTGGGACCCCTTTTTCCTTAAAACCGGGGTGGGCCCTCCCGATTCGATCCAATTCGTCCCGGAGCCTGGTACCTCTATCGATATGGGTGGGCCCTCCCGATGACAGCGCCGTTAGGCGCTGTCCGGGTAGGTATTAGCTAGCCCAAGTCTTAAGTGCTTGCTTCTTAATTAGTATTGCCGGCCCAACAACAAAGTCATTACGACCTGTAATATAGTTGTCATTGTCGAACGTTGCTCTCCACAATGCCGTTGCTTCAGGGTTCAATGGCAAGCCTGTTAACTTGCCCTCCTCATTGACAATAAGGTAATCTCCATTAGGGAAACTAATCCCCTCAACATAACCACCAACAAACTCTTGCGCTTGTTTAAGTGATGGCTCATCTTTTACATCATCAATGATTTTAAACTCTGATGCTTTTGTATTTATGTCTGTCATTATGCTACCCTCCTTTTATAAACTTCTACTTGTTCTAAAACCATACTATCATTCTTAATACTTTGATCTTTTGTTTCATTAAAGTATTTCAAAGCATTAACCGCAAATTGTTTAGATAGTTCATCATAATGTAGATCATCTAGTTTGTTTATTAGATCCTCAATTGATCTAAAGTTAGTATGATACCAACTACTATTTACAGTAACTGTTTCACGATCTATTTTTTTAAGTTCTTTAATGATAGTTTTAATATCACTACTCAATCGTGAGTCCCGTTCGACTTTGGTAATTTCTTGAACATCATCATGAAATTTCCACCATCCACCTTTTGTCATTTTTTCTCCTTTATTATTAAGTTAAACATACATAGGATTTTAAGGGAGAAATAATTAAATGTCAATCATTAAAGAAAAAAATAAAAGGGCTCGGGCCCCGCCCGAGCCCGGGATTCGGGTGGGGAATGAATATAGTATTTTTTTAGGGTGGGCCCTCCCTTTAGGGTGGGCCCGCCCTGTTGCCTTTTTGCAACTGTGATATTTTTGCAACAGTGATATTTCTGCAACTGCGACACTATGTCCTATAATATCCTACATATATAGTTTGACACAATATCTAGTAGGTTGGGCGATCTCTCGCCCAACCAATGTTTAACTCCTATGGAGTTATTCTTTAATTTATCACAGTATTAATGTGATTTACTTCAATAGTTGGTTGCTCGTTAAATTCCCAACTATGAGAAGCTGTACGATATTGTGGACTACCAAACTTTTCAGTTGCCCAAATATCAAGATAGTTAAAACAAGGGTGTCCTTTCTTCGCTACAAACTCACCTCTTGCAACATCATCTAATTGTCCTTTTCTCTCAATTACTTCACCATATTTTGTGGCATAGTATTTGATATAAAAGATTGCGTCTTTTTCTTTTGTCATACTTTCGCCTTTCTTTAAGTTAAACATAATAGGAGTATATATTAATTAATAGGAGTTGTCAATACCTTAAAGTTGATTAAATGTATAATTACTATCCTCAAATTGTTGCTCGGTTATGTCCCTTTGTTCACCAGTACATATATTATAAAAGTAATGTCTAGCTTCGTTTTCCTCTTGTTGCCAACTCCACCTATATCTTTTTACCCACGCATTTTCTTCTGTTAGTTTTTTTGGGTGAGTTATTCTTCCAAAATGATCTATTGCTCTATTCCCATATTCTTGAAACCAATCGTTTTGACAATTCAAAGAACAAAAATTTCCATTTCCATAGTAAAAACTACTTCTTCTTCTAGTTTGATTTGTCTTATTTCCCTGACTACCTTTTAATCTGTCCTGTGTTTGATAAGTATGGCAAAGTGGGGATTGACAATATTTTAAATTACTCATATTTTTGTAATTCCTCTCTAGCTTGTTTAAATGTGTATTTTATTTGATTTAATCTTTCTTGTTTTTTTAATTTCTTTTTAGCCCTATAATCTAGCCAAATAAAATAGGTGCTAGAAATACTAGCACCTAAAATTATAAGAATTAAGTCCTCAATCATTAAAAGGGCATTTCTTCTTCACTTGGTTTTTTAACGTCAGGGTGTTCTTCATAATAAGTTCCATTTTCAATAGATTTATTATGCTCACCAATAACTTTATTCAAAATAGTTTCACTATCACTCGCAATATAATAGTGCTTGTCAGTTCTTTCATCTTTCGCCAGTTCTTCAAGACAAACTTTTAACTTTAAAGCTTGGTCAAATGTATCGGCAACTTTTGATAAAGTTCGGCTTTCGCTAGTTTCACTAAAAGTGATAACTTCAACAACAAGCCATTTCTTTTTAGGTGTCATACTTTCTCCTTTTATTAAGTTAAACATAATGGGAGTTTAACATAAACTCCCATAGATGTCAATAGCTTAATTTACCGATTGTTGCCCTTGTTGTTTTTCATACAACAATCTTGCCTTTATTTTATCTTCTCTTGATACATTTTTATTCTTCATACCTTTTATTCTTTCAGCAAGATTTTTAGGATTATAGATTACAAGCCCAGTAGAGTTAGTCCTGATTATTTCAGCTTCATTGACCGACAAGCCAAGTTCAGTACATAACTCAATCGCCTCATCAAGATAGTCATAACCTTTTAGACCAATTTTAACTTCTTTCATCTGATCTAAAATAGACTTAATCCATTTATAGTGTGCCATTATTAATTGACCTTTGGCTTGTTGCCACATTTCAAATGTTTTAAATTCTTCTCTTGAAACTGCAATCTGCCTATCACGACAATATTCTCTACCAATTAAGTCTAACTCATATTCCTTATCCCATTTATCAGCATAAGAAGTTAAGTTATTATTACCACTTATTGTTCCAAGATATTTGTCGTTTGCGTCTTGGTACTTTGTCCAATGTGGATTGTTGTCCTTGCCCTCCATTTCAATCGTAATATCAGGGTTGCAATCATCTTGGGCTTTTAACTCATCACGAAAATAAGCATACCCAAAATCCCTACTATTAGGTTTATAGTTTTGGCTATCTTGTCTATCAACATTATCCAAGTCGCCATTTAAACGAAAGTCAAAATGTTTTGAGATATATTTATCTTCTTCATCTGCCTCGTCAGGTTTCCCCATATATCCAAAATGAAAACAACTATCTTTCGCAATAGTATTTACGTTGGGATATTTGTCTTGAAGATAATGTGCAAGTTCAACATCTTTTTTAGGATATTGTCTTTCAACACATTGTTGGGCAAGTTGCCAAGTGTTATCTTGAACAGATTTAAAATTTTCCCTTGCCTGAAAAAATTTTTCTTTCTCTTGCGTATCTTCTTGTTCAAGATGTACTCGCATACGATTTGCGATCTTATTTCGCTTTTCTGCGTTTAGTCTTTCTCGTCTTACTTTTCTAGTCATATTTTACCTCTTTCTTTATTCTAGGATATTATGTGAATTAATTTTTATTGTCAATATTTTTTTTCCTTTTTTTTAGGGTGGGCCCTCCCATTAGGGTGGGCCCTCCCAGTGGGCTTCACGCATAAGTTGAAAATAAATTAATTTTTTATTTGACAAATCCTATAATATCTTATAGTGTTCAAGCTACTATTACTGCTTTAGTCTATAGAACTATTGTGGGAAGAGTGGGACAATTTCTGGTTGTGAAGTACTTTAAGCTTGCTTCAAATTACCAACGACCAGAACTGATCCCTGATCCATTGGCAACTAGAATTGGTGTCACTGTCAATGGATCTGGGATCAGTCTAGGTGACGCCCCACAGAAATTAAAGGGCTATATCATGGGTCGCGATAACAGTGCTGTTATGGTCCGGTAAGGTTGCAAACTGAAAGGCCCGCCCACGAGTCACTAGTACTGGTCCAGGATCAGCACGGAACGAGAGATATCTCGTAGCAATAGGCCAGAACAGCATCGCGGTTCGGTATTGCCTGATCTGAAAAAAAATAAAAGAAAATCAACAAGCGCACAAGCTCTCAAGCGGGTGGGCCCGCCCAATAAGATTCAAGTATAAGTTGAAAAAAAATAATTTTTTTGTTGACGCTGCCCTTGCATCTGGGATATACTGGGACCATATAAAGGAGAATAAAATATGAGTACTAGAAGTAACATAGCAATAGAAGACCCAAAGACTAAGAAGGTTAAAGTAATATATGTTCACTCTGATGGGTATCCATACGGCGTTGGTCATTGCCTAGTTGATAACTATAATAGTTATGACTTAGCAAAAGAACTATTTCAATATGGCGACGCCAGCTATCTGGACGAGACCATTGATCAATGTAGTTTCTATGGTCGAGACTGGGAAAGAAAGATAGATAAAGCCAGAACCTATAGAGACGAGTGGATGTATATGTACAATATGCGCGGAGAGCCCATGATTGAATATATTTATATATTTAAAAGTGGTCGATGGTTTGTTTCAACTTCAAAATATATCAAAGAAGAGAAACTAGACCACCCTTACGATGGCGGGATCTGGTATTATTCTGAGTTTGAGCCTGTTATTACAAACAAGGAATATATCAAATATAAAGGTAAACACGAGAAACACGCTGAAGTTAAAATGATCGGTCAAATAGGAAAGCTCTTGAGTGGTGCTGGCTTTAAAGATGATGATGTAATGGTTCAAGGCGGCAAAGTTAAAAAGGCAAACTAAATGAATAAAAAAACTGTCATATGGAATACCGGGAGCGCGGCCGCGCGCTTCCGGTCCCAGAATAAAAAAAACAAAAAAAGGAACCAGGGTTCAAGCTCTCAAGCGGGTGGGCCCTCCCATAAAGACCCCTTTGGTTTTAATAAAGCAATCAATTGGGAGAAGCTGGACGATCCGGAAACTTTAAAAGAACTAGAAAAAATTTTAGATAGAAATGGGTTTTAACTCTCAAGCGCTCAAGCTCTCAAGCTTGACAGGTCCCAAGCGATAGGATATTCTGGGAACCAGAAAGGAAAAAAATTATGTTAAAAAAAGAAGCTAAAAAGATAACCGGGGGCCTGAGTGCTCCATCGAAAATGCCTGGACCGGCGTTTAACCTGCCAGCTCAGGCTTGCATTACAGGATCCAAACTGGTGAAGGTGCCGGGCTCAGTGTGCCATGGCTGCTACGCTTTAAAGGGCCGTTATCGATTCCCAAATGTTAAAGAAGCTCTTCAACGCCGGCTGGCTGCACTCATGGACCCCAGATGGGTAGACGCCATGGTGGTGCTAATTGATAAAGAACCGTTTTTTAGATGGCACGACTCAGGGGACCTTCAGAGCGTACAGCATTTAAAAAATATATTCGAAGTATGTAACAGGACGCCGGGGACCCAGCACTGGTTGCCCACGCGCGAAGTTAAATTTTTACCATTAAATTTTGATGCTATACCTAAAAATTTAATAATTAGATTATCAGGTCATAAAATAGATAAGGACGCCGCCAGCTTCTGGCCGTGGACCTCTACTGTGGTGACCGCGGGAAGGACCTGCCCGGCGCCTGATCAAAATAACGAATGCAAAGATTGCCGGGCTTGCTGGTCCAGGGACACAGCCAACATTGCATATGGCAAACACTAAAGGCCACTTTAGAATGATTCTAAAGTGCGATTTTTATTCTCCAAGGGTGGGCCCTCCCAGGGGCCAAGCTCTCAAGCGTACAAGCGCCCAAGCTTACAAGCTTTCAAGCTTCCTGATACAGGAGGCCAGGCCACAAGCTAAGGGCTCAAGCTTAGTTCCTAACTTAACGAGTTCCAGGATTCTGGAGCCAGGGTACAAGCGCACAAGCTTATCCAGGGCACAAGCTACCAGGATATAGGAATTTCTGGGATGCTTAATGTGAAAAGATATTTGGTGCGGGGAACAGCGCACCAAATAGGGTTTTTTAGGGGTGGTCGCTTTTAATTCAAGTGTGAAAAAGTTGCCGCTAGGAGGGTAGCCCAGAAGATCAGGAGTACCGAATAAAGCCCAATTTTCAAGCCTTGTCCACGAAATATTTTTAGATTCATTTTTTAATTTCTTCCAAAGTTGTCTCTCTAACATAGGTGGTCTAACCGCCCCTAGAGAGGGTTATAGTTTTCCAATTATTTTACTCATACGCGCTCTTTCTGGTTCGGCTACGAGTACTAATCTATGCGACTCTCTATCACCAATAACTCTGTTTTCTAGAAGATTAATCTCCCTAATATCCATCATCTGGCCATTAGGTAATTGAATCTGAACCCTTGCGTTGCCGCTAGTAGGGCTTTCAAAAAACTTATCCAAAGCTTGTCTGAATGATTTTCCGTTTATCATTAGTATTGAATATATACAATAACTATTATATTATGCAATATTATGCCAGGACCTAAAAAGCAGCTAACACCCATGCAAATGAAATTTGCCCAACTCATAGTCTATGGAGTGGACGGGAATCCTATAACTAAAACAGAGGCAGCCAAACTGGCTGGCTATTCTGACGCTGCCAACGAAGGGTCAAAGATGACTAACCCAATTAAATACCCTCTTGTCTGTGCTTACATTAGTAATCTTAGAGATGAAGTAAGGGAAAAATATGGCATAAGCTTTGAAGGACACCTGGAAGAACTAGGTAAAATTAGAGACAGAGCCAAAAAAGACAGTAAGAATCTAGCGGCTGCGGCTACTACGGAAATTGCTAGAGGTAAGGCGGCTGGTTTCTATATTGACCAGAAGATAATAAGACACGGCAATATTGATGATCTCAATCTCGATCAACTCTATGAAAGAATGAAAACAATCAAAGAGAAGAACGAGAAAGTGATAGAAGCTAAGGAGCTTCTGACTAAAGACTAATTATCTTTTCTTTTTCTTTTTTTTCTTAGTCTTAGCTTTTTTCTTTTTCTTCTTTTTCTTTGGCATATTTATCTCCTTTCCTATACGTCTCTCTTTTCTGATTTCAATACACACCCCATAGGTATAATGTTTCTATCTGAAAACACTTCCTCTTTGGTATCGAAACTACTAAAGGTCCATACAAACTTTTTAGTTTTTTTATATATGTAAGCAAAGGTAACCATCTTTGCACATTCAAACTTATCAAACTCATCAGCACTAGCATGCCCGGCATCACCCGTGATATCCAACCACGTTATTTTGTAGAAATAATATTTCTTCTTATTTATGACTATGTGTTTATATTTAGACTTTTTCCTTTTCATAACTACTGTATACTCCCCCTACTATAAAATAAAAATAAGAAAGAGTGAATCATGTGCGCGCGACCCTTAAGTTGTTGGTATTGCTAGCTTTTTGAGCATTTTTTATAAAATTGTATCTTTTGTAACCAATTGTATCCTGCTCTAAGATACAAATTTGAGCGAATAAGTGTTGGTATACAACAATTCTAGAATTTGTACCAATTGTAACCACTTTTTAAAAATATTTTTTTTTATTTTTTATTTT
>Ga0209232_1000724_pt1 | contig 19096 bp, 29 predicted proteins | sample ETNvirenome_2_60_FD_184066 | JGI IMG/M metagenome (GOLD analysis project Ga0209232, IMG submission 184066) | Marine viral communities from the Pacific Ocean - ETNP_2_60 (SPAdes) (version 2) | ecosystem: Environmental > Aquatic > Marine > Oceanic | place: Pacific Ocean | collected 2013-06-22
GATCCTTCGTGCATCTGGTCATACGTTTGAATATCTTGGTTATGGATCAGGAAACTACTCTACATCATTACCACAGAAACAGGACAGAGTTCTATCTGACCAAGAATCACTATCCGCTCAGAAGAAAGAATTAGATGGTGGTACAGTTGTTTATACTGGTATGAACGACTCTGGAGACTTCTTTACAGGATATAAGAAACTATCATCTATCACAGGTGAAGAGGAAGTTCTTGAAGCGCCAGTGTTCACCTATGTTGGTGACGATGCTGAGGCTGAGACAATCAAGAGAGCATCAGGTGTATTTGATGAAGTCTTAGTTAGAGAGTCACTCACAGTTGAGGGTGGAGATAACAACAATAGAACCACTCAGTTCTATGGTCCTGTCAACATGACAGAGAAACTTACCAACACATCTGATGATGGTATTGAGACTGTAACTATATCACTTAGAGGAGATGCCCCACAGGGTAAAATTATCACAGTTGGTATTTCAACTCCTACATCTGCTGGAAGATCAGGTGACTTATCATTTGTAGGTGTTCCTGATGCTGGTGGATACTTAGGACATATCTTTGCAGAAGGAGAATGGAGAAGATTCGGTGCAGTATCACAGGAAAGAGACAGATCATTCTACAAGTTTGATCAGATAGGTATTGGACAATCTGGCGTTGGTGTATTCAACTTCAAAGATTCATTTGAATGTAATGGTGTTGCTAAGATCAAAGACCTGTTTGTGTCTGGTATGGTTACATTTGCTGCCAACCAGTCATTCGCTGGTGTATCTTATGACACTCTAGTAATTAAGAAGAACGCTAATTTCTGGGGATACAATACTACAGGTGGTATATCTTATGATGGAATCCCTTGGGAACAACATGGTTACTACACACAGGTGCATGAAGCTGGTACTTCCAGACTGTATAACATAGAGACTGTTGGTACATATGTGACCTTCAAACCCGCTTCACAAATAGTGGTTGAAGGACCTATGAAGTCCACATTCTCTGGTGTAAGTACATTTGAAGGTACACTTAAAGTTGGAAACCTTGAGAGTACAGGTGGTACATTTAATGGTACATTTGTCAATGCAGACAATGGTTCATTTGGTGTACTTGAAGCATCAACACAGTTGTATGCAAAGGCTGGTATCGTTACAGACCTACACGTTACAGTCGGTGTTGTAACTAACGGACTGTATGCTGATATTGGTATTACAACTCTATCTCATGTTGGTACACAGTATGTCAATGAGAGTAGGGTATTCACTGGATTTGTTACAACCTTCAATGTAACTAACCAAGCAACTATTGCCAACGAGACAGTCACAAACGCAACTATCACTAACCTAACAGTTCCCTCTGCTGGTGGTGGTAATGCAGACATTGAACTTGCAAATATTGCCGACCTAACCTGTACAGACATCACATTTACTGATGACCTTATAGGTCCTGACGCATACTTCTCTAATGATGTAGACTCTGATGCCATGACTACCAGACAGATTGGTAGTAAATATGGTCCTACTCCAGGCGTAGAGTCAGAACAGTTGACTATCTTTGCTAACGCTGGTATCTACACTTGTGTTACTGGTTTCGCTATGACAATGGCGAGAATCAACATGACATCTGGTGGTGATGGACTTGCTGCTCCTAAAGTCACCGCTGACGTTGGTATCATCACTGCCCTAAGTGCTGGTAATAATGCAAACATGACTATTGATGCAGGTCCTGCTGGACAGATCAAGTCATTCCAGTTTGAGTCAATCGCAACAAACGTACCTCCAATCAAGACATCATCTAGTATCAAGTGTGTAAACTTGAACGCTGATTTACTTGATGGTCTTACAATGATAGACAGCAACTGGACATCAGGTGCATCTATTATGGGTAGAGACTCAAATGGTAGTACAAAGGTCAAAGATATTACTGCAACTGGTATCTTCCAAGGTGGTGCTGGTGCCTTCCCTGTATCAATCACAGGTAATAATGCGGACATTGGTGGTAATAACAAAATCAATAACCTTGAGGTTACAGGTACATTCATTGCTGCAACTGGAACTCAATTTGATGGTAACGCAACAACATCAACAACCGCAACAAACGTAGTTGGTGGTGCAAATAGAGTACCATACAACAGTGCATCAAATACAACTACAACCAGTAGCAACCTACAGTTTAACGGAACTAAACTGACTGCCCAAGCACTGAAATCAAATACTACTATCGAGGGTAGTATCGATGGAAACTCTGCTTCTGCTAGTACGTTGAATGTCACGACTGCAACCAGTGGAAGTTATAACTTGATAATGACTAACTCTGGTCAGTCATCTAGTGCAAACATATATCGTGATGGTGGTATATCATTCAATGCCTCAACTAATGCCTTAACTGTAAACGGAGACATTACTGCCTTCGCATCTGACATAAGATTAAAAACAAATATTGAACAGATTGAAGGTGCTGTTGCTAAGGTATGTAAGTTAAGTGGATTCACATATGAGTTCAATGAGACAGGTAGAGGACTTGATTTACCAACTGGCAGACACCTTGGCGTATCTGCACAAGAGGTACAAGAGGTATTCCCAGAGGCCGTTACCACTAGACTTATGGACGATTATCTAACAGTCAAGTATGAGAAATTAGTTCCAGTTTTAATTGAGGCAATCAAAGAACTTAAAGGGGAGATTGAGGAACTGAAAAATGGAGGATAGGTACGAACCTCGGCCGTTTCAAGATGGAGACTGGCACTGCGAAGCAGTCATGGGGATTGAAGAGGTGAGAATACTTCACCATACAATCACCGATTATCTTAAAAATACTGAGGACATACCGCCAGTCAATAAATCCTATCTAGAACATATACAGAGTAAAATGTTCGGTATGATTGCTGAATACAACCTAGAGTTATAACACATGAATTTGAATATTATTGATGATAAGACTCACAGAGTCAATGATGAATTAAAATATGAAATCTCAAAACTAGAATCACACCCCATCATTATCATTGATGATGTGTTGGAGAATCCACATGACTTCATAAATCAGGTGGTGGAGAAACTGCCAATGCAATACAATGAACTGCATAAGGGAGATCCAGACGAGGTATTTCCAGGCTACCAATCAAATATACATCTTAATCTGGCGGAAGTGTCTAAACTAACTGGACACATGATACAAAAGTGTACAGATTTTAAGAACATAGAACCAGATTTAGTAAAAGTATTTTATCAGATCAATGCCATGTATAGTGATAGGGAAGTTCCTAGAATCTCTATACAACCACACATAGACCCAGCAGTATATGCCACAGTATTATATTTGAGTGATGGTGAAGGCGGAACTTCATTTTTCACCCATAATGCAACTGGACTAACTAATACAGAGAACATACACAAACCATTCAAAAGGACTGAGGAGTATTGGAACTTAAAAGAGTGGGTATATGACTTTTCTCCAAAGGCAACTGAACTTGTAGATAATGACACCATGCTCATTGATGAAGTATGGGAAGAACAATATCATGTTCCTATGAAGTTCAATCGAATGATAATATATCCCTCATTCTTGTGGCACACTGCCGTGATGAAAAATGGGTGGTATAAAGACAAACCCAGAGTTTCAATGTCTGGATTTGTATTTGCTGATTCTTTAAACTTAGACATCAATGCTGAATGAAACAAACGGATTACTTCACTATATCCTTCATTCTGGGAATGTTCTTTCTACACTCGATCATAGAAGATTGCTCGAACTCGTTGAAGGACTAGACTGGCCTGAACCAGATTGCCCTCCGCCTGGAAATTATTACAATATAAAAGGTTGGAGATCATCACTAGAGATAGAACCTCATCATGGAGAGATATTTGATTTGATTCATAAGGCACACATTAAGTTGATGCCTCAAATATATCAACACTACGGAGATACTTTACCAACAGACCCTATCTACAATAAATACTCAGGATACTGGTTATGTAAATACCCAGAAGGCGGTTATCTATCTCCTCATGCAGACGTTGATGCTGATGCTGGTTCAGTAACTACATCATATACTATTAATGATGACTATGAAGGTGGTTGGATCACATTCTGGGGTAGATATAATATTCTCTCAGGTGGCAACTCTGCTCATGTATATCCAAGTAATCACTTGTTTAAACATGAAGTCACACCTGTCACTAAAGGAGAGAGATATTCTGTTATCACTTGGTTTAGTTACGAAAAAGGAAAGGAATGGTTAATTTAGATCACTTAATGTCAATATCTGACTACCCTAATTTGTTTAGTGGAGAGGATAAAGATGCCATAAAAGAGTTAGCAGAGATGTATCCTGACTTGTTTTCCAGTGCTAATGATTCCATAGGACTGATAAAGACTGATGGCGGAGTCTCACAGTATGGATTGAAAGTAAATATCCCCACAGGTGTAGAACAGTATGAATACTTTGATGGACATTTAGGAAATAATGTACTATTCAAGTATCTAAACAAATATAAATTCCTATATTTTAAAAATGGAGTGATGACAAAAGAGATTCTGTCATTTGAGGGACCCCCACTAATCGACCCTACGATTGATGCCTTATGTCAACTTGCAACTGAGGTTACAGGTAATACTGACACTTCATCTTTGAGAGAAGTGTTGAAGATACTAGAACCTGATGAGTTTGGGGACTATGAAATATCTACAGCAGACATCAGTAGAGTAGATAAGTCTATTAGAATAGGATTAATTAAGAAATCTACCTCCATACCAGAGGAAGTATTGAAATTATATGGCACTAGATCGAATACAAAGATATATCAAAATATTCAAGGTGTAAGTCAGTTGGTTGATACACTCATAGTTGATGATGAGAATAACTTAGTAGAGATAATACTTGAGTTTGATTCAACTGGATTGGTAAAAGAAATTGGATATGCCTTATCTTCAGAGTTTATGAAAGATGCTCCAGAAGGAACTACTGCTCAGGATAATTTTCCAGTATATCTTGAGAGACATCAATCGCACAATAATGCAGTCGCCACTATCTCATCAAAGACAAAAGAGTGGTATTGGTTATCAGATACTTGGTACAATGAAATATCTGTATGGGAACAACAACCAAAGGCAGTGCATGGTGCCACCATTATCACTGCTGGACATGATGGAACTAAGTTAGAATTAGTATATGGTTTAGATTAGATATTACTTATACTTCCAGAGTTACTGGTAGTAAACTTACCTTGATTACCTCCAGCAGTTCCTCCTCCTTGGCCTCCTTGACCAGTTCTACTGCCTCTATATCCACAACCCTGTTGATCTCCGCCACCTTGACCGCCTTGATCTCCTCCTTGACCACCCTGAGCGTTTGATTCATAAGTACCACCGCTGCCTCCGTTTCCGCCGTCTCCTCCTTTACCGCCTGCTCTGCTTCCTCCATTACTGCCACCTTGACCACCAGCACCACTTCTCTCTGCACTAGTCTCGACATCAACAAAAGCATTATTTCCATTCCAGTAATATCCCGCTCCTCTACCTCCTACTCCGCCATTACCACCGCCACCGCCTGCTCCTCCATTGTTTGAACAGACACGATAAGAACTATTACAGAACCAACCTCTACATCTTCTACCTCCGCCGTGACCACCGCCACCACCAGTGCCGCCTTTGCCGCCACCGCCGCCTCCGCCGCCACCGCCTTTTACACGATTGTTTTTGTGGTCATTAGACATTTTAATTGGCGATGAAACGTGCATAGCAACGTATCCTGACTTACCATTACCTTTATTTGCATCTCCACCCTCGCCTGCATAACCTCTGACACAAGGACTATTGGTAGTATTGTTGACATAAACTTCAATGTCTCCTTGACCACCAGTATTGAATCTTAACGCTGGACTTCCGTTTGCTGCTCCAACATTTCCATTAAGATTAAGTGTTTTCTTAAGTGTAGATGTCCACAAATCTCCAGTAAATACTTCATATCTTGCCTGTAGATGTTGCCAGTTACCATTACAGTCTGCAGCAACAGCAGTGGTTACAGTTCTAAAGTTACTGAAAGATATAACGCCACTTGTAGGAACATTGGTGTTCAAAGATATGTCTCCAACTGCTTGCCCACGATAGTAACCACTAATACTATTACCGCCACCCAATTCTGTCTTTAGATCACTAAAGGGAATACCACCACTCTGGAACTTTTGAGTATAATATAAATTCAGAGTACCATTACCAACAGGACCTGATGTAAAATCTTCATACACGTTGTTCGATACGTCAGAGTATATCTTAGATACTACACTATCATAACTCATATCGTACATGGCATTATTATCCTCCATGTCAATCACTATGATCTCTGATGCCCCGTAGTGAGCAGACACACCTGTCATATATTTCACACAGTCTTTTAAATCATTATTACTTGTAAACTTTACGCCATTCCTTCTTATGATAGGGTTGACAAATACTACACCCTCTGACCATTGGTCATTGGCAGTGTTAAAGAAGTAGTTTATATCTGATTGCTCTGTTATAAAGTCGTCACTTGATGGAACTATGTGTATTCTCTTACCGCCCTGAGTGGTTCTAGAAGGGTCATAATCATCATCATAGTACCAAATCCTACAATAGAAGTCTCCTACAGTTGCCAGTGTCTTATAGACCTTATCATGCTGGCACATAACCCTTGCTACAGATGGGTTTAACTCATTCCTCTGTAGTTCGGGATTGTTTTCAATCTCGTATTCTATTCTTTCTTGATCGGCACTATAATGTTCGTAATCCATATAAGTAGTGATACCTTGCCAATTCTATTTATTGTGGTATAATATATAGAGTAAGTGCATCAAAATTATGAGTCATAAAGAAGATCTGACTAAGAGAGCGAATGATCTACAAGTAGAGATACAAGAGTTGAGTAAGACCTTTGAACTCAAGAAAGAGGAGTTTCTAAAGGTACAAGGCGCTTTAGAAATGCTTCAAATCTTAGAAAATGAAAAAGCAAGTACAGAAACTTGATGATTTAATTATCAAAAAAGAAAACCCAAGACTATACAAACAGATGTACAGTACAAAAACTGTCCACTGTTGCCCCAAATGTGGACATTTGTTTGTATAATTAAGATAATCATTTTAATAAGATGAACAATGAACCCGCTAAGTATAAAATAGACAGGGAACTATTTGAAAAATTTAGAAAGGAATTTGAGAAAGGCAAGAAACCAATTATCAGAAACCTTCTTTCAAAAAGTCCTGAGTTCATTAACAATCTTTTAAAATGACAGTTGACAAGTGAAAACTATTCGACTATAATGAGAACATAGATCCGAACTTTGATGTCACCTTGAGGGGAGACAGGACGAGAAAGGGCAATTATCCACAATTATCATGAACAAACGAGGCATTGGTTTCGGTTTTCAAACCTCCCAAGCAGAACGCAAGCAACCTGTAGGAAGTATTGCATACGACAGGTATCTTAACAAACAAGTTATTGTTAGAGACGATTCAGTACAAAGAGAAAATGTCTGGGCAGATATTCCAGGCAAACAAGAAAGTTTTTTAAGTCATTGCTGTACAGGAGATACAGATGACACAATTTTTCATATCGTAGATATAGAAGCGACTATTGCGAATCTATCTAAGAAGAACTTATCAAAGAAGAATGTTAAGTATCTAAAAAGATTAAAAGAGTTCTTTGCGAAAGGTTTTAAATACCTCCACATTGATGGCGGTAACAGAACAGATACACTTCAAGGTTGGTATGAGAACAGAATACCACTTCAGTATCAAGAGCACTCTGTTTACTCAAAGAGAGGGCAGAAATGGATTCACTTAGATCTAGTAGAAACTAAGGACATAAAGAAAGGTCTTAAACCAAAGTACACCAGAGATACATTAATCTCTCTTGGTGGCGACTATGAGTTACTCGCATATTGCATAGATGATTCTCAGTTCATGTTCAAAATTTACTCTGACATGGACGAAGATCAGAGAAAGAAGAAGTTTATTGTTCTTAATGCTAATGAGGACTTGAACAGAGAGGAAATGAGAAATTGCTCTCTAACAGATTGGTGTACTTATGTCAGAAACTTAGGTAAGCAGTGGAAGGGTTTATTCCTTGCTGACAAACTTATTGAACCTAAGAACGCAAAGAGATTCAAATTCAACGGCACACTCTCTGCCTTGGGTAACTCTTATGTAAACATGGAGAGTAAAAAACTATCAGTTGATTCATTTAGTCCTACCATTCTTGATGAAGATTACGAAGAGGGAACTATTGCTAACAGTAAGGTCACAGAAAGTATGAAGGACTTTAATGATCAGTTCAATAGATTTACTGTCTTTATTGACAAGTATGTCAAGGGAGAAACTAATCTCAAGGACAATTATGAGTGGAATCAGAGAAATGTTTGGGTAGACTTTTGGTATCTATTTGTTTACGTTGAGAAGGTTCTTAAGTATAAGATTCCAAAGCAACAATATGGCAACTTATTCAATACTGTTATGACATGGTATGTCGATAAAAAGAAGGATAAGACACATGATGCTTTTGGAAACCCATATCCAATTCAAGATGGCAAGGCATTCACTAACGTTTACAACACCACTGGTACAAATGGAAAGTCAAACTTCTCTGATTACATGGGATTGTTTGGTGCTAATACCCTATACAAGTTGAATCACAGATTTAAAATAATTACTGATGTAATTGTGCCTATGCTTCAAGATAAGGGTATCATCAAGAAATCTAGTCAGTACAAGAGGGAGTTTGATTACAGTTACAGGCAACTTCTATGGGAAGATCAAGGAGGCAAGTGTGCTCTTACTAGAGATCAAAATGGAGATCAAATTCCAATGACTCTAGATGAGGCACTAGACCCATCATTAACTGAACTAGACCACATTATACCTTTTGATATTTGGTTGAGTGAAGGTAGAGAAGGGAGTCCTACTGTTTACGAAAACTGTCAGTTGGTATTCACATCAACAAACAGGAGTAAAGGCAAGAAAATGGTTGACTCTATTACAGTATGATAGAAGTTTACGATAACTTTTTACCTGCTGAGGTTTTTACGCCCATCAAGGATTATGTCTTTGGTGGGCGTATGCCTTGGTACTATTCGCCTACCTCTGTCATGGAAGGCGATGATTGCCCACAATTTTCTCATGCCTGTTACATAGACTCTGAACCAATATCAGATGTTTATGGTATAATTAAACCAGTATTCGCATCACTTAACCCATTTGCTATACACAGAGTTAAGTTTAATGCTACGCCAAGATCAAAAGATATAAAATGGAAACCATTACACGTTGATGTTTCAGGTCCCCAAGATGAAAAGGGAAACTTCACTGACATACCAAACTATCATATATGTGTCTTATATTTCAATGATAACAATGGATATACATATTTTGAGGACGGACAAAAGATAGAATCAAAAGAAAACAGGGCAGTGATATTTGAAGGAGATTTGCTTCATGCAGGCACATCATGTACCGACACAGATTTAAGAGTTGTTCTCAACATAGACTATTGTAAATGGAATTGACATGGATTTATTTCCTACACTATTAGAAGAGTATGATCTATCAGGTGCGCCTGGTCTAGATTATCTGAAGAAACATATCAAAGAGAATGGCAAAAATAATGAACATTCACTTGCCGTCAATGGTGTGAGTTCTCATGGTGGTTGGGACCCACTAGATGATGAGAATTGCAGACCAATTATTGAAGTTTTACATGAGTGTTTAACAGACTATAATCATAAAATAGGAAACTATCCTACAATAGTGAGTGGTTCATGGTATAATATACTTCCAAAAGGGGGATTCACAGCACCACATCGCCATGAGTCTAGTGTGATTAGTGGTGCCTTTTACCTTCAATTACCAGAGGGAGATCATGGACAGTTTTATGTCATGTCGCCACTCAAACCATATATGATGTGTATTCATAATATACAACCCACACAATATTGTGTATATGAAATGGACATACCAATTAAGGAAAATCATTTATACCTATTTCCTTCTTGGTTAGAACATGGTAGTAGGGTAAACAATACTGATGAAGATAGGATTACTATGAGTTTCAATACTTCAGCAGCACCAAGAGAAATGTTACCTGACTCATTCTTAAAGGAAGTTTGGGGACCCAATGGGTTAGGTGCCAAGAAAGGTGCAAGTTGATGAAGGTGGTTGACATATTGCCATTAAAATTAGGTGCAGTATTATATCCTGAGCATGAGAAAGTTAAGTCGTTATTGATTGATGAGATTAAAAGTCATGGTGATGAATATGAACATAAAAAAATAGATGCTGTCACCAAATCACTTGAACATTTAGATTACTATTCGCCGTTATCAAATGATAAGTATAAAGAGTTTAGAGAGTGGATAGAACTACAGGCAGAGATATATGCCAAGGACATACTAGGTTATGATACATCTGATTTTATATTGACAGACAGTTGGTTAAATGTGTGTGATAGTGGTGGTCGTCAAAATCCCCACTTTCATATAAATGCTGTTGTGTGTGCCCTATATTATATTAACTTTGATGATGGAGTCCACGCTCCAACATATTTTTATCGACCTAACAACAGTATGAACTATCCAAACTACTTTGCATATATGTTGACAAACCAAAAAGAAACAAAGTATAATTATATTAATGAAGTTATAGGAGTTGAAGGTTCGTTGTTATTGTGGCCTGCTAACACTTGCCATGGATATACAACTAACTATGGTAATAACAGAATAACAGTATCAAGTAATTTGATGCCTAGATATGTCAATGAGGTTAGGATTGAACCACTAACAAAAGAAGAGAGACACACTGCCATGACAACATCTAGGTCTGGTAAACTATGGGATAACCCTAATTTATAATATGGAAGTCGTAAGCATACTACCAACGCCCGTTGCCATTATACCTTGCCCTTTCCACGATAGGGTAAAGGAAACTATACTGGCGGAGATAGAAGAACAAAAGATAAATCAGTTATCATACAATACTAATTCAAAAGAATTAAAACACGTTGGTCACTACTCAGTTATACATGATGATATAAAGTATGGTAGATTTAGAAATTGGTGTGAACAACAGGCAGAACACTATGCTAAAGAGATTAAAGGAGATTATATACAGGAGACAGTACAAGTAACTGACAGTTGGTTTAATATAAGTGACAAAGGTGGGTATCAACACCCACATTTCCATAGTAATTCTTATCTATCCTGTATATACTATGTAAACTTTGATCCAGAAAAGGATCATGTCAATACACACTTCACTAGAGAGGAGAGTTTATATTTTCCTGTAATGCCTGCTCTAGGATTGATGAGGAAAAAGTTTACTGACTACAATCAGGACAATCAAATACAGGTGAATGAGGGTGAATTAATGATTTTCCCTGCTCAAATCATACATGGATATAATAACAACGAGGGTTCTAATAGAATCACACTATCAATGAATATGATGCCTACAATCGTAACCAATGGAGACTATGGTTGGCGATGTACCAATCTATCCCCACAGGAGAGAATGAAGGCATTTGATACAAAAGAAAACTTGACAAACAATAATTGATATACTATAATATGGACAGGGAAACAAAATGATCTTAGTTATCATTTTTGTTTCTCGCACCCAATTATATTATTGCCATGAGAAATAGTGAGTATGGTACTGGCATGGACATTGCTTTGAATCAAATGAGCAAGACAATGCAAAAGTATGCAACAGTTGGAGTCTTTGCTCTTATTGGATATTATATCCATAAGTTGACTAGACGTAAAACCGCACACTATCATACAATGAGGACTAAGAGTGGACAGTTGAGGTAGTGTCACACTGCTGGTTGCATTATTCTCACAATGGAGTAATATAAGAATATGAGAGGGAAGGTTTTGTGTTTGTTACCTTCCCTTTCCCTTTTTACAACAAACAACAATTATTATTATGACATTGGCAAACTCAATCCAAAAGACAGAGATTCTTAAGTGGACACAGGAACTATGTAGATGCCTAGAGGCACAGTACAGGAACTATTCTTTGAGATATGTCATGGATAGTCAGAATGGCAATGACAAGTATCTACAAGAGAGGGCAAGAAAAATTGAGAATGATGAGGAGTGTATCAAATTCACTATCACATCAGGTAAGAAATACTTTAAGATCATTCAGAATGATTACAGAAATGGTAAGTATGAGAGTGCAGGGGTACACGCCTTTGTTGACAAATCTACAGGAGAAGTTTACAAACCTGCTTCATGGAGAGCGCCTGCTAAACACGTTAGATTTGACATGAGAGATCAAAACCAACGTGAGTATATGTATGCTAATTGCGATTGGGCAGGCGGTTATCTCTACATGAGATAATCTATATCATTCTAAATAACTAAAAAGAATAAATTATGGGTTACGATTCACTTACATCAGACACAGAGACACTAACTAAGGTTAAGTTACAGCAAGTTGATCGACTAAAGAAACAACTAAATGCGGCAATGAGAACCATAGGTAATCTTGATGAAAGATTGACTTCACTTGAGTCAATGGTTCATGCTGCCCTACTCAAACAGCAAGATGACATCAAGGCACTTATTATAGAGGTCAATGCTTTAAAAGGTAACAAAGAGTATGAGGTTGCCTCAACTAAATTTGACATGGAAGCAAAACCCGCTGAGATACCAAATGCGCCTCCAGTTGGATAACTGGCACACATACAGTTGCAAACAATTTTACATTATACTATTATATGAAAGTAAACAAACAAAAAAAGATTATGGATTTTGAATTGGAATTTGATGAATTTGATGGACAAGAGCAAGATGATTGGTTGATGGACATTAACGGAGTCAGAGAAGAATTTGACCCAGAAACTCAAAAACTATTGGCACAGTTCTAAAACTGTCACAAGACCCTTGCAAGGGTCTTTTTTTTATTCTATAATATGATTATTGAGACAATACACAATGAAACTTAGAGATCATCAGACAGAGATAACAAATCTCATGCAACAGAAGTGTGGTCAGGTTCTAGTACCTACTGGTGGCGGTAAGACAATGTGTATGATTGTGGACGCTAAGTGGCGATTCAGTATGCCTATACCACAGACTATTATTGTTGTTGCCCCTAGAATCTTACTTGCTCAACAGTTATGTGAAGAGTTCCTAGAGCAGATTGATAATGTCGAGGTGCTTCATGTACATAGTGGAGAGACTAACTACAAGACTACCACCAATCCAAAAGAGATACAAGAGTGGCATCATTCTAGTACAAAGAATCAGTTGATCTTTACAACATATCATTCACTTCATAGAATCAAATCAGATGTTGAAGCGGATACAGTATATTATGATGAAGCACACAATTCAGTTCAAAAGAACTTCTTTGAGAGTGTCAAGAGTAGGTCTCACACCACTAGACGTAAGTTCTACTTCACTGCTACACCTAAACATCATACATCACAGGAGCGTGGTATGAACAATGCTAAGGTGTATGGTCAAGTGATCGCAGAAATCCCTGCTCCAGAGTTAATCAAGAAAGGTTATATTGTGCCTCCACAGGTCAAGACTAGAAATTACAATACTGGTTTCTATGAGAGTGTAGAGGAGATTGACAAGGAAATGATACTTGATGCTCTAGACAATGAGGAGAGCATGGACAAAGTATTAGTAACTGCCAAATCTACTACCAATATCCACAAATTGATTACTAGGACAGACTTCCAAGTTGAGTGTCATGCTCGTAAGTACAATGTCATGTGGATTACATCAAAGTATGGTGCTATCATCAATGGTAAGAAAGTCACTCGTAAGACATTTTTCAATCTAATGAACAAGTGGGGCAAAGATGATACTAAGAAGTTTCTACTATTTCATCACTCTATACTATCAGAGGGTATGAATGTGTCAGGTCTAAATGCCTGTATTCTATTGAGAAATCTTGATCTTATCACTATGGCACAAACTATTGGTAGAGTCATCAGACTACATAAAGAAGATGCACAGAAGATTAGTACAGGTGCCTTGAAACCCTGCATCAAGGGTACTGGATACATCAAACCATTTGGTAAGATGTTTGTACCAGTTTACAACAATGTTGGTATTGGTACAGAAAAGCGCCTTCAATCAGTTGTTGATACCATATTCAACAAAGGAGAGGCACAGGTATCACTTTCTAACAGAAAATAGACAATAAACCCATTTTATAGTATAATCAAACTAACATAGGTAACTACCAATGCAAATTGAAAGAATCAGAGAACAATGCCTTCAGTTGATGGACGAGCAGTATGCTTCTCAAATGGAGAAACTTGTTGATGAAACGAGACTAGAAGATGCTGAGTCTCTAGTACTGGAAATGATGGTTGATGCGGAAAATTTTGATGACGGAGATTTATTCCTTGATGACCTAACCGAGTGGTCAGAGAAGGACTTGAGAGGCATATACTTTACAGATATAAATGATATTGACATAGACAATGGATAAAGATGAAAAACAAATTAAAAAAGATGTTGAGAAGTTAGTCTATCCGAATCATTTAAAATATCTGAAGAAGTTAAAAGCACAGTTGAAAAGGGATAAGGGCATGAAACCTAGAAGAAATTGGAATCCATTTAGGAAAAGGAAATGAACTCTCAATCTATGAATCTATTTGGTTTTCCTATCATTAAATTTACAGTTAGTGATTGGCAGAACAAAAAGAGTAAACTGTTAAAACTAATAGATTTTAGTGATACTGATACTAATTTTGATGGGCAACCATTCTCTATTATAGAGTGTGAAACAGATTACTACAAGTATCAGACTTCAGCACCATATCTTAATCAGTTCGTTGATATATTGCAAACTGATTTGGATAAGTTAGTTGAAGAATACACAGAGATATTGACAGATAGATACAGAGGAGAGTGCCCTGTTGAGAGTGTTGATAAGTGGCAACTATGGTCACAGAGATACACTAAAGGACAATATCATGGTTCTCATAATCATGGTCTAATGAATATATCATGTGTATTGTATGTGGAATTTGATGATAAATTACATTTTCCTACAACATTCTATAGTCCACACCCAAATCCCTACTATGGAACTATAGATAAAGTTGCTCCGCCTGTATCTGAAGGGGATATTATTACATTTCCCTCTGTATTATTGCACGAGTCGCCAGTGTCGCAAACTGAGACACCAAGAACTATCATGTCTTTTAACATACCTATGAGGTAATATGTATAAAATCAATGTAACATTAACCGATAAACAATTCAACTTGTTAAGTGAAGCATTATTTTTCTATTCTGAGGAGAAAAATGATGACAACCTTGCCAATTCTATTGAAGAGTTAGAAGATTTAATTGATATTAATACAACAAAAGTAAAGAGAAAGAGAGAGTTTGTCAACCCTGATTGTGACATTTAATAAACTGGCACACAGGTGGTTGTTTTGTTGCCATGATGTACTATTATATAAATGTGGAGGGAAGAGTTAGTACTCACACCTTCAAGGTAGCGGACACCACACCAGAACACGCTTTTAATTTGAACTTAGGTCAAAGTTGAGTGAAGCACCTCTTGACCTTCCTTCCACATTCATGTTATAATGGTTCTATGAAGAACAAACACTTGGAACACATAGAAGATCATGTACTCACTGGCAGACAGGGAGCGCTTGATGCTATCAAGTTTTTGGATACTAAACAGAGTCAGGTATCAGTAAAGTATGATGGTGCCCCTGCTATAGTATATGGAACTAACCCTGAGAATGGTAAATTCTTTGTAGGAACTAAATCAGTATTCAATAAGAGAAGAGTTAAGATAAACTATACTCATACAGATATTGAAACAAATCATGGACATATACCTAGAGTTGCTTCGATTCTACATATATGTCTAGACAGACTACCACAGAATGATGGTATCTATCAAGGCGACTTTATTGGTTATGGTGGTTCAGATACTCACACGCCCAATACTATTACATATAAGTTTGATGGTGTAATTGATGACATTATTGTTGCCACTCATACACAGTATATTGGTGCTACCATACAAGAGTTAGATGCTAAGTTTCATTATAGAGAATCTAAGAGTTATGGTGTTCACTTTATTGATACAGGTGCATCAATATCTAATAGACATTTTAGATTAAGTTTGCTTATCACACTTGCTAAAACTGTAATACCATTTATCAAGTTTCCAGAGAGTAAAGATATACCACAGTTGAAAGTAAATATCAATAGTTATATCAGATCAGGACAAACACTTGATGCAGATAAACTAGCGAGTGATACTGGATATTCAAGAAACTTATTTCACTTATACAATATGATAATTGAGATAAAAGAGTTACTTATGGAAGGCATCACTACTACAGAGAATGTTCAATGTCTATTTGATAGTGTGCCTTATGAACATGAGGGTTATGTAATGTCTAACAAATATGGTACATTCAAACTTATCAAACGTCAACAGTTCAGTTATGCAAACTTCAACAATAGACAGTTCAGATAGTGGCACACAGGTGGTTGTACTACTACATGACCATATTATAATAGAAGTATATTAAACAAACACTATGAAAAAAGTATCACTCAACTTTATAGTTGACAACTTGACAGACTTAGGTTGGGATTACACAGCAGGCAGAATGTCAAGGTCAGGCATGGAAATCTATGATGGTATCATGCGCCACGTTGGTATCCTAAAATCAACAGAACATTGGAATGAAGATGTTTTTGCTGAGTCTAACGGAGATTGGTAGAATGACACATGATGAAATTCGTAACGCATCTACGAAAAAACTAAAGGACATTTTAAGGAATGATGACCCTGACGTAGATTTGCATGATATGATAGACTATGAACTTTATATCAGGGAGTTTTCATAATGGATACACCCAAAAAGTCATGGACTATTGAAGAACAATTTGTTGGTTGGGGGCACGCCACAGTATGGGCGGAAACTGAAGAAGAAGCAATGCGCTTATATAGATTAGGAGAATATGATGACTATGAGCATGACATGGACAACTTTCAAGATTACGAATTTTACTCAATTACGGAGAACTAAATGAGTCTATCAAAGGAGACTATCGACAAACTTGCTGATGCCCTATTGTTAGAGGTTATCGAACATATTAATGATAATCCAAAAGCAAAGAACTTTATCTATGAGTTAGTAGGCGATGCTATTTGCGATAAACTAGGAACAAAGAATAATGACGGAACTTGCTCCTTTGATGGTAGTAAGATAGTTCCCGCTGTTGTTGATAAGTTACAACTATCAATAGCACCAGTTAATATGCCCTCTGACCCTGCTACACTATGATTAAATATGAATACCCAGAACATGACATTTATAAAGAAGGTTCAGAAGTATTCTATACTATGACTAGGTATATGACCGATCAAGAAATTGATGTTGTATGGGCAATTTTAGATCAGGCAATTAAGAGAGAGAATTTAAAACTATCAGGTTCAGAAGAATTGTCAATCAGAGTGTATGACAGTTTAGATAGTGGCACATAGGTGGTTGTATCACCTCTTTCACCATACTATAATAAGTACATAACAAACAAACAATCATGTCAACTAATTCAAGAATAGGACTAAGACTCGCTGATGGTTCAATCTTATCAGTATATCATCACTGGGACGGTTATCCACAGTGGTTAGGCGTTACTCTTAACCAACAGTATCCTACAAGAGAAGATATTGCAGAACTTATTGATGGTGGTAACATGAGTTGTTGCTATACTCAATCAGGTTGGGAGATAGAGGACGAAGAGCAGTTAAAAGGATTACCATACAAACCTCTATACTACACAGAGAGAGGCGAGTCAATGGAAGAAAATGCTCCTAGACTTCACAAAACAACTTCACACTTTTTTGAGGACACTAACAAGTGTTGTGGAGAGTACGCTTACATTAAGGAACTAGACGGAACTCTAGAATGCCATGCTATATCATTCTGGAATGAAGAGACTAAAGACTTCAATGACGTATTCACACCTATCAAACAAGAGATACCCGCTGACTATCCACAGGAGTTAATGTCAGCATGATATATCCAAATGACTTAAAGACTACTCTATTCTCAGAGATAGCAGAAATCATAGAGGAGGCGGACAATTCCGCTCCCTATGACATAGTTGATGCTATGATCGAACTAATGAATGAAGATCAGTTGAATCAACTAAGTGACATTATTACAAATCAGTATCCTAAAGACTAATGAATGACCCAAATCTTACAGCAGCAGAGTGTGATGCTTTAATTCACTTGATATTGAAAACACCTAACAGATTAACTGATAAATTTAGTGATGATTTTCAAGTCAATTTTAGAACAATACGACATAAATTAGGACACTTAGCAGATATTCAAGATGGAATACCACAGGTGGGTGTGCCAATTGACTAAGTGGCACATGGGTAGTTGAAATTGTATTTCACTGCCCTATAATGATAGTATAACAAACACAGAGGTATTATGAACTCAGGTCAAACATCTACTGAACTGAATGATATGTTAACACAGTTCACAGAATATGTCTATTCATTCTATGGTGCTCCTGATGCACTATATCCTATGGGTGCTACCAAAACAGATATTATTGGTGCTACCTATGACTACCTACACGCTATTACTACTCTCAAGAATGAGAGATTCACTTGGGGCGATGGCGATTCTATTGATAGAGAGAGAGTAAGAGACTTCTTAGTCAGAAACTACGGATATTCCACAGATTTTGATGGTGGTAGTCTATGGGCACTAGATCAGGAGGCAGAGTAATGGCATATTGTGATAGGTGTGGAAATTTTGATGAATCACACAGAGAGTCTATGGAATATCCAAAAGACTCTCAACATTGTATTCAAGATTATCAACCAGAATTATATTACTATTGGGATAGTCCAATAGAAGAAGATTACAGTTGGCGTGATGCTGTGCCTCATGCGGATTGCCTTTGCGAGATATGCTTTGATATACTCAATGAGGAGAAGAAAATCAAGTGGAACTGTGCCAGTTGTTAAACTGTCACACTACCAGTTGAATTACGATTTCACGCTACTATAATAGTAGTATAACAAACA
>Ga0209232_1000725_pt1 | contig 19078 bp, 15 predicted proteins | sample ETNvirenome_2_60_FD_184066 | JGI IMG/M metagenome (GOLD analysis project Ga0209232, IMG submission 184066) | Marine viral communities from the Pacific Ocean - ETNP_2_60 (SPAdes) (version 2) | ecosystem: Environmental > Aquatic > Marine > Oceanic | place: Pacific Ocean | collected 2013-06-22
CGGCACCTTCCTCCTACCGAATAGCTCAGTAGCGACTTGGTGAAGCGCAACGCGTATTGAATCCATACTGCGCGGCTGACATTTAAAAGCAGCGAGAGCGTTTCTCAAGATATTGCAGACGTCTCCATCAGCCTCAAGCGTTCGGCTAGCGCCGCGTAAACCGTTGTGGCTAAGCTTTGCACCGGATATATGGATGCGCCGGCCATCGATAGAAATTCCGTTAAGCTCGCATGGTCGCGCTCCGGTAAGAGATATCACCATTAAAGCTCCCGCTTCGACAGGCATATCTCGTTCAGCCAGACACCGTAGCCACGCTTCGAAATCAGCGGTAGAAAGCTTCTGCGGACGTCGCTGCTTTTTCTTTCGCGGCAGATTTAACACAGTGACCGGATTGAGCGTACGATTGATTTCTTGGGCAGCCCAGAAATTTCCTCGATGCTTTTGATCAAACGCCAAAGCGTTACGTAGGCGCCGATAATAATCCGGGCGGTAATCAGGGGCCGCCCGTAGTAAAGCACCAATAATATTGAGCTCATCAAGCTCAACGCCCTGCATCCGAGTCGCATAAAAATTACTGGCCAAACTAATATAGGCGCTTTGAGTCTCTGCATTCATATTATTCTTCTAATTATTATTTGCGTGACACATGCCACACAATCAATTATTGCAAATACGAAAACAAAAAAACAACAACCAGAGCATTATTTTTTATATAACCCCAAAAGCCAAACATTGCAAAGGTGCAAAAATTCTATCCTTTCTATATCGCATTCCGGACTTTGGTTCGTTGGCCAAGGACGCACCATGGTACCTGCCCCCACAAGACGCCCCCGCGGGAGCAGCACATCGGCCTACTGGATAGCGCTGAGCATGAGCAGGTGCTTCCACTCTTTTAACTGACTTACATTTAAAATGTCAGAACCAAGTGGAGTATTTTTAAATTGCGCTCACAGTCTGAATCGGCGACGGACTGGCGCGATTGCCACTGAGACACCATTGCCCACACGTCTTGTGCCACTTCTAAATTATGGGATCTTGGGTCGGACGCCTCTACGAGATAGCCAGGGCGAACGGTCTTCAGGGCATTAACAAGAAGCTGTATAAAAATACAGTATGACCTATTGCTTTTTTTAAGCGGGGGAACTTAGAATTATGGACAGAACAACAACCTGAGGAAAAACATGTCTATCCTAATTCTTAACTTCCAGCGCGACGAATTCGGCGGTCAATATCTAGCCGTAAGCATTCACGGTGTGGAGCACTGCGTATCACTTGATGATGACTATCCGGAGCAAATCCCAGATTCAGATGATATAGTCCACCGCATTAATGCAGATGACTTCAATGAGCTTTCAGAGAAGGTACGCGCCTATGTGCGCAAGCACAGCATCGCCCCCATTCATTCACTCGATGACGTTAGGCTGCTTGCGATGCGGCTCGGCGATATGACAGCAAAGACCTACGAAATCGACGAAGAAGGTCTTGGCATCACGCTCCGTGACTGTAACGTAGAGAAAGGTGTACGCACCCTAGCTCGTAAATTTCAGAGTACATACCAGGCACATCGCTGGTTGACCGAGCAACTGGATATTTTGGGTTTCAATGCGTCACGGTAAGCGTGCAAGCGCTAATTTCCCGCCATTGCATTCCTAATCAAAAGCCGCATGCAACCGCAGGCGCGCTATAGATAAAGACGTTTAATCGAATAAATTGACTTCAATGCGACTCGGTTAGACGTTGGCTTTATTGTAGACCACCTGATTAACCTCAAGACTGCTCACCTCAACCTTTACTGTCTCGGTAGCCTTTCGTTAACCAATGCCGGGCAACCGACGCGCATGGATCATGGTTCATCTACAGCAGAAGTACCGTCACCCGATATTTTCCTCGATACTCCCCGGCGCTGAGCCGCCTCGACTTGCCGGACGGTGAAGGCTTTGCCTGGGGCGCAGGCGAAGCAAGCGCGATGACAGCGGCGCGTCAGGTGCTGCTCAATGAAAAACAGCATCCGACCAGTGCCATGCGCGTGGCGGCATACTGGCGAAAAGGCGCGTCCGACTTTCATGAAGAACTCACCGACTAAGGCGCTCGCTATTCGATTGGCTCGTATGGCAAACCAACATCATTTTCGGCAATAGTGGTCAGGCCGGTCGGTGCTGATGAAGTCATCCTGCTCACTGTGCTGGATACGCTGACCGCACGGGTCGGTGTCGGGGAAGCGGTGCAGCAGGCTGGTCATCCACCAGGAAAAAGCGCTCGGCCTTCCAGATTCGCCGCAAGCACATGGGCGAGTAGCGTTCGAGCAGCTCTCTGCGGCCTTCGCGATAGACCTTGAGCAGAATACAGTAGAGCGTGCTCACATCGCTGGCAGCCAGGTTGAGTCCTTTTGCGCCCGTAGGCGGGACGATGTGCGCGACGACACCAACCAGAAACAGATGGCCGTACTGCCTGGGTTCGACCACAAGGCTGCGCAAAAGGGCAATGCTCTTTTCTATCGACGTGCCGTTGACCAGATCTTCCGGCATGCGGCGCTTGAGTCATCCCAGAAGCGCTCGTCGGGCCATTCCTCTACCTTCTCTTCAAGCCCCGCCTGCTGGTAATAACGTGACCGGGTCGGCGAGCGCATGCTGCACAGTGCGAACCTCGCCCTGCCGATGGCACCTGCAGGACGCTCGAAAACCACTGAAAATCATATTGGTCAGAGCGATATGAAACATGCCTAACGCCCTCGAAGACGGCCCAGAGAAAGGGCATATAGATAACCTATTCGTGGCAACGAGCAGCACCGAGCGGCCTGAGGCCGCTCGGTCTGTGAGCGCGTGAAAAACTGGCGTCGCTCCCGCCATCGGCGCATTGATAACCGGCATTGACCAGCCAGTGGGTGTCAGCCACGACGATGGTGTCCACACCGCGCTCGCGGATCAGCTCACCGAGCCGGCATGCCCGTCGATGGCCGCCTGACGGCAGCCGTGGTGCGGGCCGGGTTGTTCGGAGATGAACATCGAAGGGACGTGGGTGACCTTGGCCGCCAGAACGATTTCGCCCATGACGCGATTCCTTTTGATAGAGAGGAGACGGGCCGCCCGGTTAGCGGGCGGCGGGTAGACGCGGGATCACACCATCGTCGGGTCGGGTTCCAGCCCCATCAGCTCACGGCCAAGGATCTGCGCGCATACGTCGTAGTCGGTATAGGCATGGGCACCGGTCATGTGCGAGTCGCGGAAAAGCCGCTGCATCTCGTTACTCTCAAACCAGCTGGTTCCGCCTGCCGCCTCGAACAGCCGATCGACCGCCTGAATGCACATTTTTACCGCGTAGGCCTGGTTGGTCCGCCAGAAGGCCAGCGTCGCCCGCGTTGGGTATTCCTTGCGTTCGCCGTGGTCGGCGTGGTCCTGCCAGGTCTTTTCCATCAGCGCACGTGCCGCCAGCACCTGATGGGTAGACTCGGCCAGGCGCATCAGTGCCGGGGTGGCGGTGCCGACGCTCGCCCCGGTGTAGGCGCGCACGCGATTCCTGGTTTTCTCCTTGAATGCCTCGAGCATGCGCTCGGCGATACCCAGGCTGATCGCCGCGAAGCCGCTGGCGAAGTACGGACGGTACGGCGTATAGAAGATCTTGCTTTCCGGGTAGAGCCCGAAGCCGGCCGACCGACCCTCCATCATGTTCTTCGCCGCTTCGATGCGGTGGTTGGGCACGAAGGCATCCTTGATGATCAGCGTCTTGGAGCCGGAGCCTTTCATACCAGCGGCGTACCAATAATCGTCACGAATCTCGTAATCGGCGCGTGGAATGACACCGAAGCTGTAGACCTTCTCGCCAGTCGCGTTGGGTCGGAGGAAGCCGATGATTGCCCACTCGGCGTGGTCGCAGCCGGAGCTCCAGCCCATCTCGCCGTTGAGGATCACGCCGCCTTCGGTTTCTTCGATGCGCCCGAACGGGGCGATGCTGCTGCTCGCCGTCGCGTCGGGATTCAGGCCCCAGATCTCGTCCTGCAGCTGTTTGGAGAACATGGCTAGCTGATGGTTGTGCGTGCACAGCAGGCTGAACGCCCAGGCGGTGCCGCCACAGGCGCCGGCCAGCGCAGCGACACAATCGGCGAACTCTGGCAGTGAGATTTCCATGCCGCCATAGACCTTAGGTAGGAAGGCACGGTGCATACCGATAGATTTGAGCAGGGCAATGTTTTCTGCCGGCGCCTGGCGGTCAAGTTCTGTCTGGGCGGCGTTCGCCGCGATCGTTGGCAGGATGGCGTGAAGGTCGCTGAGCAGCGCATTGTGCTTTTTCATGTGTAACCTCGAATTCTTGTTGTGGCCGGCTGCAGGAAAGCCGAATCGTTAACCCACCGCGCGGCAAGGCTGACGCTGGGTAGCGGAATTATCCGAGGCAGGTAGATCGCGATTAAATGGAGGTTACGGGCAGCAGCTTGCACTTCTCATGGCGACGTTGATTTGGATCAACGGCGATAAAAAAAGCCTAGTGAGGACGATTAAGTATCGGCAGAACGGACACGAGCACGGCTTTAGCATGGAACCAACCGCGGCCTTGCCGGGAAAAAATCGTCTTGCCCTTTTTCTTATAAGCATTACAAACGCTCGGCATGTCGCATGATCAGCGCCTTCGCCATAGGCTTGGCTGTCTTCGAGTCGAAGCGCTGAAGTTGGCTGGAGCTTTGCACCCCGAATACTTGAAAGAAGTCACTTGGATCATGAGCATCGCTTCCGTTGCTCCGAGCGCCAATTCCGAGAGCCACCGATCTATGACGGTGAGCAGGCGCTCGGCTACCTACTCGCGGCTAGCCAGATGCGTCCTTGCTCGCGAAGTGCCGGAACAGTGCACCTCCCTGGCTTACGTGCATGTGCTTGCCGATCGCAGCGGCGGTGATCTGGCTAGACTATTCGGTCCGGCTCGCTCAACGACCGCCTAGACCCTCACGGCTCGACGCCCTCCGGTGGAAGATTCCTGTACTAAGTTCCAAGGGCCGAAGGCAGTCTGCAACGGCCGTGACCGCCCATACAGCTGATCAGGCCAGGTTCAACTGGTGTAGGCTCGCTCGTTGTGGCTCACCAGATCGAGTCCTTCGTGCTCCTGCTCGGTAGTCACACGCAAACCGCGCGCTACCAAAGCGGTAAGTTTGAGCAGAATGAAGGTGATGATGGATGAATATGCCACGGTGAAGAGCACTGACTTGGTCTGGATCCACAGCTGGTTCCCGACTTCGATGTCCATAAACCCGCCATACTCGGTGGCGGCGAACACGCCAGTGAGCAGCGAGCCAACGATGCCGCCCACGCCGTGAAGGCCAAATGCGTCTAATGTGTCGTCATAACCCAAGGCGCGCTTGAGTCGCGCCACCGCGAAGAAGCACGCCACACCGGAAACCAGGCCGATGATTACCGCGCCCGCCGGGCCGACGAAGCCACAGGCCGGGGTGATGGCGACCAGACCGGCCAACGCACCCGAGGCGGCGCCTAGAGCGCTGGGCTTGCCCTGCCCTAGCATTTCAACCAGCAGCCAACCGACAATCCCGGCGCAGGCCGCAATCTGCGTGGTGAGCATGGCCATGCCCGCGTTGCCGTTGGCGGCGATCGCCGAGCCGACGTTGAAGCCGAACCAGCCTACCCAGAGCAGCGCCGCGCCAGTCAACACGAAGCCCATGTTGTGCGGCGGCATCATCGAATTCGGGTAACCCTTGCGCGGACCGAGTACCAAGCAGGCCACTAGGCCGGCAACGCCAGAGTTGATGTGAACCACTGTGCCACCGGCAAATTCCAAGATGCCCCAGTCCCATAACAAAGCACCTGGCCCGCTCCAAGCCATATGGGCCAGCGGTACATAGCAGAAGGTAAACCACAGAGCGGTGAACAAGATGACCGCGGAGAACTTCATACGCTCCGCGAACGACCCAGCGATGATCACCGGCGTGATCAGAGCGAAGGTCATTTGGAACATCGCAAACACGCTTTCGGGAATAGTGCCCACCAAACTATCGCGGGTAATCCCGGCGAGCATGACCCGATCCAGCGCACCGACCAGCGAGTGAAAGGTGAAGACCCCTTCGCTCATGCCAAAGGTGCTGACGAACATGCTGTAACCGTAGACGACCCAAAGTACTCCGAGCACACCGGCGACGGCGAACGCCTGTGTGAACACCGATAAGAGATTTTTGCTGCGCACCATGCCGCCATAGAACAAGGCCAGGCCAGGCAGCAGCATCATCAGCACCAGTACGGACGACATCATCATCCACGATGTGTCGCCACTATCGAGCGTGCCCTCTTGCGCGAGAGCCATGCCCGGCATCGCGGCGATCAGGATCAGAGCTAAGCGCTTACAATAGGCTGGGTCCTTCATGGGGAAACTCCTCTACTCGGGACAATGCAAGGCCTCGTTTGGCCAGTATGGGAATCGAACGCAACTTGGGATCGAAAAGTGGGAGCCCGCTGGGCTCCCGCTCAGGCTCAGTAGGAAGTACCCGGCACCCAGCTGGTGCCGGCCAGCGGCACCCGGGCCATGGCTGCGGATTCCACGGTCAGCGCCACCAGGTCCTCGGGGTCGAGGTTGTGAAGGTGGGACTTGCCGCAGGCGCGGGCCATGGTCTGGGCTTCCAGCACCAGCACGCGCAGGTAGTTGGCCAGGCGGCGACCGCCCTCTACCGGATCCAGGCGCTTGGAAAGCTCCGGATCCTGGGTGGTGATGCCGGCCGGGTCCTTGCCGTTCTGCCAGTCGTCGTAGAAGCCAGCGGCCGAGCCGAGCTTTTTCAGCTCGTCGTCCAGGCGCGGGTGGTTGTCGCCCAGGGCGATTAGCGCGGCGGTGCCGATGGCCACCGCGTCGGCGCCCATGGCCATGGCCTTGGCCACGTCGGCGCCGGTACGAATGCCGCCGGAGACGATCAGCTGCACTTCACGGTGCATGCCCATTTCCTGCAGGGCCTGCACAGCCTGCGGGATGGCCGAGAGGATCGGGATGCCGACGTGCTCGATGAACACTTCCTGGGTGGCAGCGGTGCCGCCCTGCATGCCGTCCAGCACGATCACGTCGGCGCCGGCCTTCACCGCCAGCTTGGTGTCGTAATATGGACGGCTGGCGCCGATCTTCACGTAGATCGGTTTTTCCCAGTCGGTGATCTCGCGAATCTCGGCGATCTTGATCGCCAGGTCGTCCGGGCCGGTCCAGTCCGGGTGACGGCAGGCGGAACGCTGGTCGACGCCGATCGGCAGGGTACGCATGCCGGCGACGCGCTCGGTCACCTTCATGCCCAGCAGCATGCCGCCGCCGCCCGGCTTGGCGCCCTGGCCGAGGACGATCTCGATGGCGTCGGCCTTGCGCAGGTCGTCCGGGTTCATGCCGTAGCGCGACGGAAGGTACTGGTAGACCAGGTGCTTGGATTGGCCGCGCTCTTCCGGGGTCATGCCGCCGTCGCCTGTGGTGGTGCTGGTGCCGGCGATGCTGGCGCCGCGACCGAGGGCTTCCTTGGCCTGGGCGGACAGCGCGCCGAAGCTCATGCCGGCGATGGTCACCGGAATCGCCAAGTGGATCGGCTTCTTGGCGAAGCGGGTGCCGAGCACCACGTCGGTGCCGCACTTCTCGCGGTAGCCTTCCAGCGGGTAGCGGGACATGGAGGCGCCCAGCAGCAGCAGGTCGTCGAAGTGCGGAACCTTGCGCTTGGTGCCGCCACCGCGGATGTCATAGATGCCGGTCTCGGCGGCGCGCTGGATTTCCTGGATGGTCAGGCGATCGAAGGTGGCGGACTCGCGCAGCACAGGGGGGAATTTGTCGCTCATGGAGATGCTCCTGCATTCGGGTCACGCTGCGGTCGCGGCCCGGCCGGCCGCAGCGAAAGAAATCGTTAGTAGGCGGAGGCGTTGTCGACCTTGAAGTTGTACAGCTGGCGGGCCGAGCCGTAGCGCTTGAAGGCCTTGGGGTCTTCGGCGAAACCGGCGCGGTCAAGCAGCTCCTTGAGCTCCTCCAGGTGCTCGGCACGCATCTCCTTCTCGATGCAGTCCGAACCCAGAGACTTCACCGTGCCCTTCACGTAAATGCGGGTCTCGTACAGCGAGTCGCCCAGCGCGTCGCCGGCGTCGCCGCAGACCACCAGGCGTCCGGCCTGGCCCATGAAGCAGCTCATGTGGCCGATGCTGCCGCCGACCACGATGTCGACGCCTTTCATGGAGATGCCGCAACGGGCACCGGCGTCGCCCTCGATCACCAGCAGGCCGCCGTGGGCGGTGGCCCCGGCCGACTGGGAGGCGCTGCCCTTCACCCGCACTGAGCCGGACATCATGTTCTCGGCCACGCCGACACCGACGTTGCCGTGCACGGTGATGCAGGCCTTCTGGTTCATGCCCGCGCAGTAGTAGCCCGCGTGGCCCTGGATATCGATGGACAGCGCTTCGTTCACGCCCACGGCGAGGTTGTGCTTGCCCGCCGGGTGGCTGACGACCCACTCGCGCTCTTCGAGGGTCTTGGCTTGGTCATGCAGCGCCTGGTTGAGATCGCGAACTTCAGCGGTGGATAGATCGATGGTTTTCATTGCATCACTCCGAATTCAGGGAGTCGTTCACAACCGTCGCGAGCGCGTCGAGAGCAAGGAAGGACCGGATCGCAAAGCGAGGCAGTACAAGCAGTACGGCGAGCTTTTGCGTGAGGACCTGACGTCGCTATCGACGTGCGCAGCAGGTTGTGGGCGACTCAGGCAGTCTTTTCCCAGATGTACATGGTCGCCGGCTCCGGCTCCCACACCGTGGCGTTCTCGATTCCCGGCAGGCTGGCCAGCGCCTGGTACTCGGAGGCCATCGCCACGTAGTCGTCGGTCTCGGCGAGGATCGCCGGCTTGCAGGCGATCGGGTCGCGGATTACGGCAAAGCCGTCACGGGTGCCGATGGCGAAGGTGAAGAAGCCGTCCAGGTCTTCCAGCGCGTGGTCCAGCGCTTCCTTCAGCGAGTCGCCCTCGCGCAGGCGCCAGGTCAGGTAGCCGGCGGCCACTTCGGTGTCGTTCAGGGTCTCGAAGGTGATGCCCTTGCGCTTGAGTTCCTGGCGCAGGCGGAAGTGGTTGGACAGCGAGCCGTTGTGCACCAGGCAGAGGTCGGCGCCGGTGGAGAACGGGTGGCTGCCTTCCATGGTCACGGCCGATTCGGTCGCCATGCGGGTGTGGCCGATGATGTGGCTGCCCTTCATGTTCGCCAGCTTGAAGCGCTCGGCGATCTCTTCCGGCAGGCCCATGCCTTTGAGGATTTCGATGCTCTGCCCGGCGCTCATGATGCGCACGCTCGGCGCCAGCTCGGCCAGGGCGGCACGCAGATCGGCCTCGCTGGCATTGGACTTGAGCACCGCCGCGCTGGCGTTGACGAACCAATCCAGCGAGCAGCCCAGCTTGCCTTCCAGCTGGCCCATCAGTGCCTGGTAGTCGAACCCGGCCTCGGCAGCCTGCAGGGTCAGCTTGACCCAGCCGTCGGCGACTTCGTCACCGTAGATGGCGAAGCCGGCGCTGTCCGGACCGCGATCGGTCATGGCCAGCAGCATCGGTTCGAACAGCTTGCCGAGCTGGGACTCCAGCGCCGGGTTCTTGAGGTAAAGACCCACGATTCCACACATGTTGTATCTCCTTCGGAGGCAGTTGGCCGCCGCCGACGGGCGACGGCCCGAAGCGGCTTTAAAAGAATTCGGTATAACGCTGGATTTCCCAGTCAGATACGTGGCGGCTGTACTCCACCCACTCCATGCGCTTCTGCTTGAGGAACTCGCCGACAATCTCGGGGCCGAGCACCTCGGCGAACAGCGGGTCCGCCTCCAGCGCGTCGCAGGCTTCCTTGAGGCTCTGCGGCAGGGTCTTGATGCCGCGCGCGGCGATCTCTTCCAGGCTCAGGTTGTAGAGGTTCTCGTTGCAGGCCTGGCCGGGCTCGAGCTGGCGGTCGATGCCGTCGAGGCCGGCGGCGATGATCGCGGCGCTCACCAGATAGGGGTTGCAGCCGGCGTCCGGCAGGCGGAACTCGATGCGGCCGTAAGGGATGCGCACCATCGCCGAGCGGTTGTTTGCGCCGTAGGTGATGAAGGCCGGTGCCCAGGTCGCGCCGGACAGCGAGCGGCCCACCACCAGGCGCTTGTAGGAGTTCACTGTCGGCGCGGCGAAGGCGCACAGCGCCGGGCCGTGGGCCAAGAGGCCAGCCATGAAGTGGTAGGCCATCTTCGACAGGCCCATGCCGCTCGGGTCGCTGGCGTCATGGAACAGGTTCTTGTTGGTGGCACTGCCGATCGACAGGTGGAAGTGCATGCCGTTGCCGGCGCGCTTGGGGTCCGGCTTGGGCATGAACGAGCAGATCATCCCCAGGTCGTTGGCGATCTCGCCGGCGGCCATGCGGAAGAAGGTGAAGCGGTCCGCCGATTCCATGGCGTCGCTGTAGGTGTAGTTGATCTCGAACTGGCCGTTGGCGTCCTCGTGGTCGATCTGGTAGATCTCGAAGCCCACCGGTTGCAGGGCTTCGGTAAGCCGCTCAAGGAATTCGCGCGAGCGCGACAGGCCCTTGTAGTCGTAGCAGGGCTTGTCGAGGTTGTCGGAGGCGTCCACCAGCTGCAGCTTGCCGGCTTCGTCGCGGCGGAACAGGCTGAACTCCGGCTCAAGGCCGGTGTTCAGTGTCCAGCCCTTCTCGGTGAGGCGCTGCACCTGCTGCTGCAATACATAGCGGGTGTCGTACGGCCACGGCTTGCCCTCGACATGGCCGATGCACAGCACCCGGCCGTAACCCGGCTGCCAGGGCACCGGGGTCAGGGTGGCGAGGTCGCCACGGGCCATGAAATCCGGGCCGTGGGGTTCCATGCCCATGCCACTGATGGCGAAGCCGGCGAAGCCAGCACCGTCCTCGGCCACCGCCCCCAGCCCGCAGACCGGCACGGACTTGGTCTTGGCGGCGCCATGGATGTCGACGAATTGAGCCAGCACGTACTTGATGCCGTGCTGTTCGATGAGTTTTTGCGTTTCGCTGGGCAACATGGGCAAGAGCTCCTTGGCTGCAGGCTTGCAATTCCGGAAAGGAATGTTTCTTTCTCCACAGGAATGCAAAGCCCTTGCCAACTTTTGCCTGCCCAAGCTGCGGATAAGTGAAGAGCGCCCAGAAATCTTCTATCTGCACAGGAATGATGGTTTCATGACAGGAATTTCAGGGGGCGGTTCTAGTCCTAGCATGCTAGACGCAGAACATTCCTGGTGCGAAATAAATATTCACGAACTAAAAAAGTGCAGATCTAGATGAAGCAGAAGGACGACGCTCAACCTCTCAAGCTTGAGCAGTACCTTGGCATGCAGATCAAGCGTCAGCGTCTGGCCCAGGAACTGAAGATCGCAGACGTGGCGCGCATAGCTGGCATCAGCCAGGGTATGCTGAGCAAGATCGAAAATGCCCAGGTCTCCACCAGCCTCGAGACCCTCAGCCGCTTGTGCGATGTGCTCGGCATGCCGATGTCCAAGCTGTTCAGTCAGTACGACCAACAGGGCAGCACCGCTCTGCTAGTAAAGGCTGACGAGGGTCTGGAAGTGGTACGCCGCGGTACCGAGAAGGGCCACAACTACCGCCTGCTCAACCACACCCGCGGGCCTAAGAAAAGCTTCGAGGCGTACATGATCACCATGGACGACGCCAGCGAAGAATTCCCGACCTTTTCTCACCCCGGTATTGAGTTTCTTCACCTGCTGGAAGGCGAACTGATCTATCGCCATGGCAACCAGCTCTTTGAGCTGAAGCCGGGCGACAGCCTGACCTTTGACGCCGAGGTTCCTCATGGCCCCGAGCACTTGGTGTCGGTACCGGTCCGGTTGCTCTCGGTGATGAATTATGGAGACAGCTGAGTCATCAACCGCGCGTCGTTTCTACCCAGACGCTGGTCGCGCTTGCTAGCCCCAGCACGCCGCGCTCAATACCGATCAGACTGGGCTATAAGGCAGCCGGCTACGCCGAACCGCTACACCTGCGGACCTTAACGGGTGATCTCGTCGGCTGCCGCCTCGATCTGCGCGCCACCAGCTGATCCGCGAACGGCCTGACACTGCCAGTTGCCAGTTGCAGTGGCGATCGTCCAGCAACCTTCCGGCGCGCTCTGCAAACAGCCAGGTCGCCTGCGGAAGGACGCAGCGAATCCTCCTCTTAGCTGTGCGCAACGCTTTCAGCCGCCCCCTCCCTCCCCTGCCGTTAGCACAGCTACAGCGCTAAGCCACCGTCCTCTGGTGCATCAAGCTTGTTTCGTAAGCCCAACACAGCGCTCGTCCGCCATGCTCCGATCGACAGCCACATTTTCACTCTTACGTCCGCCACCGCGCTGCCGTTTATAGACGGTGCCTGGCACTGCTTCCCCGCACCCGACACATATTTCTTACTGGGATATTTTATTTCCTGAAGGGTATAGACACGCATCCACCCTTCGCTTATAAAACCCCACAAAAGAAATTTATATTCCTGAGACGAAATACTCTTCACCCGTGAATTTTTCTGCCGCTGATGAATTTTCCGCTTCGCTGACTTCAGAGGACCGTTTAATGCCCCACGTCCAAAACCAATTCATCATTAAGATGAGCTGCCCGGCCACATCCGGCATCGTTGCCGCAGTGTCCACCTACCTCGCCGATCAGAGCTGCTACATCAGTGAGATGGCGCAGTTCGATGACGAGGTGAGCGGCAAGTTCTTCATGCGCGCAGTGTTTCGCTTCAACGCCGGGTTCGATGGCGACATCGACATCCTGAAACAGGGCTTCACTGACGTAGCCGCCAAGTTCGCCATGCAGTGGGAGCTGTTCGACGCCTCCCGGCCAATGAAGGTGATACTGATGGTCAGTCAGTACGACCACTGCTTCTCGGACCTGCTGTACCGCTACCACAAGGGCGACCTGCAGATGCAGATCGTCGCGGTGGTGTCCAACCACCTCACCCTGCGGCCGATGGCCGAGCGCGAGGGCATCCGATTCGTCTACCTGCCGGTGACCAAGGAGACCAAGGCCCAGCAGGAAGCCGAGCTGATGAAAATCGTCGAGGAGACCGGCGCCGAACTGGTGGTGCTGGCGCGCTACATGCAGATCCTCTCCGACGATCTGTGCAAGAAGCTCGCCGGCCGCGCCATTAACATTCACCACTCCTTCCTACCCGGCTTCAAGGGCGCCAAGCCTTACCACCAGGCTTGGGAACGCGGCGTGAAACTGATCGGTGCCACTGCCCACTACGTGACCAGCGACCTGGACGAAGGCCCTATCATCGAGCAGGAAGTGCAGCGCGTGGACCACAGCTACCAGCCGGAAAAACTGGTGTCGATCGGTCGCGATACTGAGACGGTCGCGCTCTCCAAGGCGGTCAAGTACCACCTCGAGCACCGCGTGTTCCTCAACGACGACCGCACGGTGATCTTCAAATGACTGCCAAGGTAATCGATGGCAAGGCCGCCGCCGCGGCGGTGCTGGCTGAGGTGCGCGACGAGGTCGGGCTGATGAAGGCCGAGGGCATCAAGCCGACGCTGGCCGTGGTACTGGTGGGCGACGACCCGGCCAGCCACGTGTACGTGAAGAACAAGGTGCTGCGCGCCGAGGAGGTGGGCATCCGCTCGCTAGAGTTCCGCCTGGACTCCACGGTGAGTGCCGCCGAGGTGCTGGCAGTGATCAACCAGCTCAACGCCGATGCTTGTGTGCACGGCATCCTCGTGCAGCTGCCGCTGCCCAGGCACATCGACGAAAACGCGGTGCTCGAGGCCATCGACCCGAAGAAGGACGTCGACGGCTTTCACAGCCTGAACGTCGGTGGGCTCAGCCAGGGGCGCGACGTACTCACCCCCTGTACGCCCAGCGGCTGCATGCGCCTGTTGACCGACACCCTCGGCGACCTGTCCGGCAAGCACGCCGTGGTGGTAGGCCGCTCGAACATCGTCGGCAAGCCAATGGCCGCGCTGCTGCTGGCCGCCAACTGCTCGGTGACAATGCTGCACTCGCGCAGCCAGAACCCGCAGGCGCTGTGCCGCCAGGCCGACATCGTGGTCGCGGCGGTGGGTCGTCCGCGGATGATCGACGCCAGTTGGATCAAGCCCGGCACAGTGGTGATCGATGTGGGCATCAACCGCATAGAGGAAGACGGCAAGAGCCGCCTGGTCGGCGATGTCGACTACGACAGCGCACGGGAAGTGGCCTCGGCCATCACCCCGGTCCCCGGCGGCGTCGGCCCGATGACCATCGCTTTTCTGATGAAAAACACCTTGGTCGCCGCGCGTCAGCAGCAGTCCGCCTGACGCGCCCAGCCCAGCCCTAGGAGGCGGTAATGCCCTTCAATCTTCTCAAATACGGTTTGTCGTCCGAGTACCCGGCGGAGGTGGACCTGCCGCCGCCGACGGAGCTAAAACCGGCCTACGACGTAGTCATCATCGGCGGTGGCGGCCACGGCCTGGCCACTGCCTATTACCTCGCCAAGTACCACGGCGTCACCAACGTCGCGGTACTGGAGAAATCGTACCTGGGCGGCGGCAATACCGCGCGCAACACCGCGGTGATCCGCTCCAACTACCTGACCAGCGAAGGCGTGAAGTTCTACGCCGAGTCGGTACGGATGTTCCAGGGGCTCTCCAACGAATTCGATTTCAACATCATGTACTCCGAGCGCGGCCAGCTGACCCTGGCCCACACGGACGCCACGGTGCGCGCGTTCCGCCAGCGCGCCGAGGTGAACAAGCACTTCGGTGGCCGCACTGAAATGATAGATCGCCAGCAGATCCGCGAGCTGGTGCCGACGCTGAACCTCGACCCCGGCCACCTACCGGTACTCGCCGCGCTCTGGCACATCGATGGCGCCACCGCGCGCCACGACGCCGTGGCCTGGGGCTACGCCAAGGAAGCGGCCAAGCGCGGCGTGCAGATCCATCAGCTCACCGAGGCGCAGGATTTCGTGGTCGAGAACGGCCGCGTCACCGCAGTGAAGACCAACCGCGGCACGGTGAAATGCGGCTGCGTGGTGCAGGCCATCGCCGGTCACAGTTCGCTGTTGCTGAACAAGCTCGGCATCCGCGCGCCGATCCACAGCTACCCGCTGCAGGCGATGGTGACCCAGCCATTCAAGCCGTTTCTAGACCCGCTGGTGAGCTCGTCCGCCCTGCACTGCTACGTGCAGCAGACCGGCCGCGGCGAGGTGGTGTTCGGCGGCGGCTCCGACCCCTACCCGCTGTACAACACCCGCTCGACCCTGGACCTGAAGGAAAGCCTGCTGGCCCACGCCATTGAGATGTTCCCCTTCCTGGCAAACGCCAAGCTGATGCGCCAGTGGGCCGGGATCACCGACATGACTCCGGACTACAGCCCGATCATGGGCCTGTCGCCGATCGACAATTACTACCTAGACGCCGGCTGGGGCACCTGGGGCTTCAAGTCCACGCCCATTTGCGGCAAGACCATGGCCGAGCTGGTCGCCAGCGGCGGCAAGGTGCCGGATCTGATCGCCCCGTTCAGCCTGTCGCGCTTCTCGCGCTTCCACCAAGTGAACGAAATGGGCGCCACCGCCGCCAGCCACTGAGGACAGCCCCATGAAGATCATGCCCTGCCCGCTCAACGGGCCTCGCAACATCAGCGAATTCACTTACGGCGGCGAACTAAAGGCCATGCCGGACCCGAACACCTGCTCGGACGAAGACTGGGCAGACTACGTGTTCAACAGCGAAAACCGCGCCGGTGTGGTCATCGAGTGGTGGATGCACAACGCGTCGAGCTATTGGTTTCTCGCCGAGCGCCACACCGTGACCGACGAAATCATCCGTACCTTCGACCCGAAGGAACTATTCACCCGCCGCGTCGATTTCAACGTCGCTCCGACCCCGCATCGGGAGGTCAACGCATGACTGCCTTCAATCGCCTGCCGGCCCCCATGGGCCTTTTGATCGACCGCGAGCAGCCGGTCAGCTTCAGCTTTGACGGCCAGACCTATCAGGGCCTCAAGGGCGACAGCATCGCCAGCGCCCTGCTCGCCAATGGCCGCTGGCTGCTCTCGCGCTCGTTCAAGTACCACCGCCCGCGCGGCCCGCTGACCCTGGCCGGCCAGGACGCCAACACACTGGTGCAGCTGCCTCACGAGCCCAACGTGCTGGCTGACATGGAGCCGCTGGCGGCCGAGCACCGGGTCACTGCGCAGAACGTGTCGGGCAGCCTGGACAACGACCGCGACGCCTATCTGGGCAAGTTTTCCAAATTCATGCCGGTGGGCTTCTACTACCGCGCCTTCTACAAGCCCAAGGGCATCTGGAATCGCTGGGAACCCTTCATCCGTAAGAAGGCCGGCCTCGGCGTACTGGATCTGGATTTTCAGCCCGAGTACTACGACAAGGCCTTCCTGTTCCCCGACCTGGCGGTGATCGGCGCCGGCCCGGCCGGCCTGGAAGCGGCCCTGACCGCGGCCAACGCCGGCGCCAAGGTGCTGCTGGTCGAGCAGCAGGCCTATCTGGGCGGCGCCCTGGCCTGGGCCCGCTTCGACATCGACGGCAAGCGCGCCGACAGCGTGCGCCGCGAGTTGGTCAGCGCCGTGGAGCAGCACCCGAACATTCAGGTGATGCTCGAAGCGACCTGCAACGCCTGGTTCACCGACCACTACCTGCCGGTGATCCAGGGCAAGCGCCTGTACAAGGTGCGCGCCAGGCAGTGCATCGTCGCCGCCGGCGCCTTCGACCAGCCGGTAGTGTTCCGCAACAACGACCTGCCGGGCGTGATGCTGACCAGCGCCGCCCAGCGCCTAATGAAGCTTTATGCGGTCAAGCCCGGCCACCGCGCCGTGGTGCTCACCGGCAACGACGACGGCTATTTCGCCGCCCTAGACCTGCTCGACGCCGGCGTGGAAGTCGCTGCGCTGGTGGACATGCGCCCTCAGCCGGCCGATGGCAGCCTGCTTACCGCGCTGAAGACCCGCGGCATCGCCTGCGAACTGAACAGCACGGTCTACGAAGCGCTGCACACCAAGGGCATGCGCCACATCAGCGGCGTGGACATCCGCCGCATCACCGGGCAGGGCCTGGTGGCGGGCAAAGGCCTGCAGCTTGACTGCGACCTGCTGTGCATGTCCGCCGGCTACATGCCGGTGTACCAGTTGCTCTGCCAGGCCGGCGGCAAGCTGGCCTACGACGACGCCCGCGCCAGCTTTACCCTGAGCGGCCTGCCCACCGGGCTGCAGGTGGCCGGCTCGGTCAACGGCCGTCACGCCCTGGCCAACCTGCGCCTAGAAGCCCGCGAAGCGGCGGCCAAAGCCTGCACCGGCATCGGCCTGGCGACCCCCTCGACCACCGGCAGCCCGACCAACGAGGTCTCGTCCAACTTCCCCTGGCCGATCTTCCCGCACCCCAAGGGCAAGGAATTCGTCGACTTCGACGAAGACCTGCAGGTGCGCGACATCGTCAACGCCACCCGTCACGGCTATCGCGACGTGCAGCTGGTCAAGCGCTTCTCCACTGTCGGCATGGGCCCGTCCCAGGGCCGCCACTCCGCGCTACCCACCGCGCGCCTGGTGGCCCAGGCCACCAACCGCAGCGTTAGCGAAACCGGCGTGACCACCGCCCGCCCGCCGTTCGTGGCGGAAAAGCTCGCCCACGTCGCCGGCCGCGGCTTCGACCCTTACCGGCAGACGCCGATGCACCGCCGTCACCTGGACCTGGGCGCGAAGATGATGCCCGCCGGCATCTGGCAGCGCCCGGCCTTCTACGGCCAGGCCGAAGACCGCGACGCCTGCATGCAGGCCGAGGCCCGCCACGTGCGCGAGAAGGTCGGCCTCATCGACGTCTCCACCCTGGGCGGCCTGGACGTGCGCGGCCCGGATGCCGCCGAGTTCCTCAACCGCCTGTACACCTTCGGCTTCCTCAAGCAGCCGGTCGGTCGCTCGCGCTATGCGCTGATGACCAACGAACAGGGCGTGGTGATCGACGACGGCGTCTGCGCGCGCTTCGCCGACAACCATTTCTATGTCACCGCCACCACCAGCGGCGTCGACCGCATCTACCAGCAGATGCTCAAGTGGAATGCCCAGTGGCGCCTGAATGTGGACGTCACCAACGTCACCACCGCGCTGGCCGCGGTCAACCTGGCCGGCCCGCTGTCGCGCCAGGTGCTGCGCAAGGTCTGCCAGGACGTCGACCTGTCCGCCGAAGCGTTCCCCTACCTCGGCGTGCGCCTGGGCACCGTGCTCGGCATTCCGGCGCGGCTGATGCGCGTCGGCTTCGTCGGCGAGCTGGGCTACGAGATCCACGTCCCGGCGCGCTACGGCGAATACCTCTGGGACGCGCTGATGCAGGCCGGCGAGAAGGACGGCATCCGCCCGTTCGGCGTGGAAACCCAGCGCCTGCTGCGCCTGGAAAAAGGCCACGTGATCATCAGCCAGGACACCGACGGCATGACCACCCCGGCCGAGATCGACATGAGCTGGGCGGTCAGCCGCACCAAGCCGTTCTTCGTCGGCAAGCGTTCGGTCGAGATCCTGGAACAGCAGCCACTGCGCCGCAAACTGGTCGGCTTCACCCTGCCCAAGGGCACCAGCCAGCCGCTAGAAGGGCACCTGGTGCTCGACGGCGACAATATCTCCGGCAACGTCACCTCCTGTGAGTACAGCCAGACGCTCGACCAGATCATCGGCCTCGCCTATGCCGGTGCCAACCAGGCTGAACCGGGCACCCTCATTCCCATTCGCGTCGAAGGTGGCGAGGTGGTCCAGGCGACCGTCGTCAAGTTGCCGTTCTACGACCCGGAAAACCAACGACAGGAGCTGTGAGATGAACGTGCTCAAAGTGGAAATGTGCAAGGAACGCAGTCCCCTGTATCCCAAGCAGACCGACGCCGTGCACGCGCGGCTCGGTGAGACCGTGCTGGTATCGCGCTTTGCCGTGGCCAACGAAGCCGAGACGCTGGCGCGCTGCGGACTGGTCGACCTCACCAACCTGGCGCGGGTCGGCTTTCGCGGCACGGATGCGGCCGACTATCTGCAACACCGCAACTACCGGCTACCCGAGGCGCCCAACCGAGCCCTCGCTCAGCTGGATGGCAGCCTCGTCGCGCGTCTCTCGCAGACCGAGTACCTGCTACTCGGCAGTCTGCACGACGGCGGTA
>Ga0209232_1000727_pt1 | contig 19070 bp, 38 predicted proteins | sample ETNvirenome_2_60_FD_184066 | JGI IMG/M metagenome (GOLD analysis project Ga0209232, IMG submission 184066) | Marine viral communities from the Pacific Ocean - ETNP_2_60 (SPAdes) (version 2) | ecosystem: Environmental > Aquatic > Marine > Oceanic | place: Pacific Ocean | collected 2013-06-22
ACAAGTATAGTAAGATGGTGAACCACCTTACCTCACCTATGCCTGTGTTAGATACCGGATTGATTCAGTGGGCTGATGCCATAGGATTCGGCACAGACCTTGAGCAAATAAGAGATGATGTGATACAGGAAGCAGTTGCCCAAGTCAATGAGCAATTCATTAACGGTGGGTATCATAAAGATAAACCAATGTTCATTCGTGCATGTCCATTACAACCAAGACCGGGCGTACTTGAGTCATCACCTGCTTACAACCTTGATGATGCAGAAGAGATTGTTCATCGTATAGTATCAACTATGCTTAGTAAAGAAACAGTAGACTCACCTATGTATGAGCATGGGTATGTAGACCCCGAAGGTTGTATCATTACTCAACCATTCATTGACGCTGATGCGTCAGCAGTTCTCTACCCTAACTCTCACATCGTAATGGGTGAGGGTCATGATGGTATTACTGCGGGGCGGGATTGCTTCAAGATGATTATGAAGGTGAGTCAAATGGACAGTGGTACTAACGATGACTTAGAATACTTAGACATAGACCCTGCTAAGATAGAACTTGAGTTCATCAGTAGGATGCGGAAGGAAGGGGCAAGAACATCTAACAAACATATGATAAGAGATACTTACCTTGTGCAGTTGCGTGGTTCACATGGCGCACCACCTATTGCACCTGCTCCTACTATGCCAAGTACTTTCAGTGGTAAACTATACGGTGGTAATCTATTTGGTTGCGACGATGGGGCTATCTATGTCAAGCAAATCATTCATGTCAAGAATGCTGATGACTCGGAGTTAGCATGGTTAGAAGAACAGTTGCGTGAGCATGCAGGTAAGGAAGGTCTTGTAGTATCTCATCCACTTGGTAGTGATGGTACACACCACTGCGGTCAGTGTGTTAAGTATGGAGTTCCTTACATCAAGGGTAGTGTAGAGTTTGGTGAAACTTACATTCAAGTTGTAAGTGGTTGGGTATGTAATGACCCTGCTATTGAGCCACAACCCTATGACATTATGGAACACGCCGATGCTTTCATGGAAGGAGTTGAGGTTGGTTTGTATCAGTTCGCTCGTCAGTTTGGTTGGTTGTCTAATCAGTTTCATCAGTTCATGGATGGACAGATGCTACATGACCCCGACCAAACCGCTTACCTTGCAGGTGTATTTGCAGGGTACATGGTAAGCGCACCTTACTCCGTAGCACTTGGTGAATGCAGACACTACGGACAGAAGAAGAACAAGACTCCACAATACTTGGCTACTCTTAATGCGTTGTATGCTAACAAGTATCACACTGCTGATGCAAAAACGCTCATGGAAACATTACCAAACGAGCGTAAGGCTTTCTATGCTACGGTGGAGAATGTACCTATCACACTTGAGTCTTACATCGGTGGTCTTGAGTGGATGAAAAAGATATACTCAACAGGATGGAGTGGTGGTTATGGTGGTACTAACTATGCTAACTCATGCAACAAGGCTTTGGAAGTAGCAGTAGACATAATGGCTATGCGAAAGGATTCTAATGCAGTAAACATGATGGCTCTATGTGGTGCGGTCAATGAGTGTGAGAACATAGTTCACAACAATGGTTTCTTCCTTAACAAGTTCTTGTTGCAGTATTCGTTTGACATTGGTACTGATGTGAACCAAGTAAAAATGTATTTGAGAAATGATGGACACCAAAAATCATCAAACATATTCAATGTATTTTATGCAGGTCTTGAGGCTATCAAACTAAGGGGTACTGATGTACCGGAGTTGCATGACAACACAGATGTAAGTATGTATGCACTCAAGCGTATGAAACTCAACAAGAAAACACTACGAGATAATCCTATCTTCTTAGACGCAGACTTACCTCAAGCATACCATGAGATAAAATACCAAACTAACTTTCACGCAGGGGCGCATGGTGACCCCGATAGTAATTCATTCATTCCTTGTGGGCATACATCATGTGAAGCATGCAAGAAACATCTCAAAGGAAAGGTGTTATCTCTTGTAGTTGATGTAGCACCACCTACTCCACCAAAGAACTTAGACATGGTAATACCTACACAAGTCTTAGAAGCATCAGCCTTAGAAGAATATGTTTTGAAGTTGCATGATTCCCTTGTCGAAATTCAAGATAAAAATACCGAAGAATACAAAGTGTATGAACCTACAATTGCTATGAAAGAGATTGCTACTGACAACAACTACAGTATATCATCAATGATGTTCGCAGTAAAATTCCTCAAGGGTGAGTTCTCTTACTATGCTGATAATGAATTGGCATACATGAACAAGCATTACTCTCAATGGATTACAAACATATCTAGTGAGGACATGGTGGCATTCATTAATCTAAGTACAGACTATGATAACAAAACAGGAGAGTGGAACTAATGGGTAAGAGAAAGAACAGACAAAAGAAACAGGCAAAGAAAAAGGAGATGAAGAAGATGAAACAGACACAGAAAAACACAGGCACATGGGTAAGCAAACAGTCTTGCCATACAGGACACAACCTCATATTCAAAACCCAAGATGGTATTGAAGTATGGGGTGGCGGGCGTAATCGTAATGGTGGTTGGCACTTGATGAATCCACTACCACAGTTAGCGATTGCTCCAAGCGAAACGCTTGGTGCTAACAAGTTGGACAGTGGTACTGATGTACCGGAGGGTTGGTCGTGTAAGCAACATCTTACTAACGCTACTCCGCCACAGTTTGTATCGCTTGATTGGCCGGACTTCTCTATACCTAAAGTGAACAAGTACTTTTGGTATGCACTTGTAGATGACATTAAAGAACACAACATCAAGGTTATCTCTACACAGTGTGCGGGTGGGCATGGTCGTACAGGTACACAGTTGGCTATCCTTGCACACCTTCTACTACCAACAGAAGAACATGCGTGGACTGATGCAGGGCAGTTGATTGATTGGGTGCGTGAGCAACACTGTACTCATGCAGTTGAAACCAAGAGCCAACAACAATACATCGCAGAAGTATGCGACATACCTCACGGTGAATCTAAGATAGCCGAATCAACATGGGGTGGTGGATGGACTACATCTTATGACCCACCTAACTACAAGGTTGCTGATAAGGGAAAAGAAATCCTCATAGGTGGTTCTAATTATTCAATATGGGATGATGACTTTGACTTGTGTACTGAATGTGGCAAGCAAACTTATGATTGGCACGATAGAGAATGCACAGATGCAGACTGTAAGTTATCCTTTGACTATGAAGAAACTAAACCAAAGGTGAAGAAGCCTACTACTAAACAAGATTGCCCTGCTTGTGAAGCATCACTAGCGGGAGTACAATTTCTTGAAGGTGCGCCGGAGTGTATCTCTTGTCTTGCTATCCATCATGGTGTACCAACTAAAGGTAAAGGATTGTGGACTAAGTTTGAGTGTGGGGTATGTAAAGAATACCTTGCGCCTAAAGATATGATTATGTTTGATAGTAAGTATCAAGACATAGTGTGTACTAAATGTACAGAAGGAGTTGATGAACAATGAATACAGATATGATACACAGAATGATTAGAACCTTTGTAGGTTATGGTGCGCCCGTAGTTGATGATGGAGTAGGTGCTAACAAAGCAGACTTCCCTTTCTTTGACAGGCTTGCTAACCAACAGTCTATAGAAAAGCATGAACTACTTGAGGCATCGGAAAGATTCTACAAGTACAGGAACACACAACTGACTACCATCTTAGAAGACATGGGATTACTTGACGGGCATGGAGATGTGACCGACTTCCTACTTGAGATGAAGAAGGTTGGTGAAGATGCTAAGATGAAGTATGATACCATGCAAGATTTGAAACGCATACAGTATGAGAAAGAAGCAAGCACAAGAGGACTACTCAACAACAAACTTAGAGGGAGAGAGAATGTCTTTGATGAGTTCGTTGTCAATGCAGTAATGTATTCACATGGACTTGACAAAGCAGAAGCCGAGAGTTTCATTGAACAGTATGTCAATGAGTGGACACCACCGGCCTCACTTACTATCAGTGTGAAACTTGTTGATGATATATGGAAGAACAAATGGGGCAAGGAGTTTAGGACTAAGCGTATCGCATTGAACTACTCTTACAATGCACAGTTCAATTCAGCATTGAAACAATACCTTACCTTCCCCGAAGTTAAGTTCGATGGTAGGAGTAAGAAGTGGACAATCACTGACAACAAAGATGTACTAAGCAAAGCAGTAAAGGCTCTTGAAGAAGCGGGAGGTTTCTTTGATAGTTCACTCGCAGTACTACGGGGTGAGCATACCTTTACTGCTACTAAGACAGTGAAGAAGAACACATCAACTTACTCCGCTATACTCAAGAGTACTACCCTTGAATTACAGTGGCCTTACATCAGCGACCCCGACACTCGTACATCATTGATGAATGAAATCAAAGCAACACAAGGTCGTAAGTATAATCCCGACACTAAGGTATGGTCGGTGAGTATCTATGAAGCACCGGCTTTGATTGACAGACTAAAGAAAAGACTTAGCCACATACCCGAAGCAATCAAACTTGCTGATGCTATCAATGCTATCCCACAGATACATACTGTAATGGAATCAAGGGCGAGTCGAATAGCAATCAGTGGTGCATCTAAGTTAGATGATGATGAACTAATAGCGAAGATGAAACAAGAACTTAGCAATCACTTCCCTGCGGGTAGAGAACTATATCCATTCCAATATGTAGGTGTAAGGTTTGCACAGTTAGCAGAAGGAAGAGTACTCATAGGTGATGACATGGGAGTGGGTAAGACTATCCAAGCCATCGCTTACACTGCACTCAACCAAGACAAACTACCTGCTCTTGTAGTGTGTCCTTCCACTGTCAAATACAATTGGATGAAAGAGTTCATGGCATGGCTACCTAACCTATCGGTAAGTGTAGTGGAGGGGAGAAGTAAAGGAACTATTCAAGATACTGATGTAGTCATATGCAACTATGATATAATGAGTGGGCGTAGAGATGCACTACTTGACAAAGAGTTCAACATAGTTATCTGTGATGAGTCACACTATGTCAAGAACAGTAAGGCTCAAAGAACTCAAGCAACATTAGATGTAGCCATGAACTCACAGTCTATCCTATGTCTTAGTGGTACTGCTATCACTAACAGACCATCGGAGTTCTATACTACACTCAACCTGCTTAGACCTGCGGAGTTCAATAGTTTCTTTAACTACGGACAAAGATACTGTGATGCACATAACAATGGTTGGGGTTGGGATTACTCCGGCTCATCTAATACAGATGAATTACATGAGCGTACTCGTGACTTCTGTATTCGTAGACTCAAGAAGGAAGTCCTTGATGAACTACCCGATAAGATAAGAACTATACATACAGTCAAGCCAAGTAAGAAAGACCTTACTAACTACAATGCTTTACATCAGTCATGGATTGAAGAGTATCGCTATCACCTACAAAGCGGTAGCACTCCGAAAGGATTCGTACTCAACATGCTTACAGACTTACGGCATGAGTGTGGTAAGATAAAGATAGAGTCAGCATTCAATTGGTTGAGCAACTACCGTGACATTACAGGCAAGCCCGTAGTTATGTTTGCTCACCACAAAGATGTACTCAAGGGAGTATATGATTTACTTAAGGCTGATAGAAATAAATGGAGAGTCGGAGTTATCACCGGACAAGTACCTGCAAATGAAAGACAGAATATAGTTGATGCTTTCCAAGCAGGTAAGATAGATGTTCTTCTATGTTCTACTGTAGCAGTAAAGGAAGGAGTGACACTCACTAAGGCAGACACAGTTCTCTTTGTTGAAAGAGAGTGGACACCTGCATGGGAAGAACAAGCAGAAGATAGAGTCAATCGTATAGGACAGGATAGCAGTAGCGTACATGCGGTGTACCTAACTGTGGCTGATACTATAGATGAGAAGTTCAATGATGTAGTGGAACAGAAGCGTCAAGTCATTAAGGCTATCCTTGATGGTGGCGACATGGATGACCGTAAAGGTATAGCCACTATGCTATTGAAGAAGATGGTTGAGGATGGCGACCTACCTAAAGAGTTCATCCAAAAGAAAAAGGAAGTGAAAGTATGAAAGACATTAAAAGAATTTTAGTAGAGATGGTAAGGCATGGAATAAACCCTTATGAAATACCCGAAGGTTTATTCAAAGAACCAAGAAAAGAATGTATGGAGGAATTAGAATGAGATTAGTATTAGGACAAAACAAATGGATAGACTTAGAGTACATTGGTGGAAACATCTACCAAGTATTAGATGAACATAACTGTAGGATAGAGGTAGTCATAGGTGATTTGATTAGACAGACTAACAGGGGTTGGGAAGTATTCAACTCACCGAATATGAACTCACCTAAGTTCGTGATACCTACGAGAGCCAAGTTAGAAAACGATGAAGAGGAATAAATAATATATAAACTGTTGAAGAAAAGAGGATTGAGAATTATGGATAAAGAAAATATATTACAAGTAAGAGTGAATGCGGGAATAGGTATACTACATATACAGGGCAAGGGTGAGATTACATCTAACCGTGAGTATGGTTATGCTAATAAGTTCCAAGTACCTTCGCAGATGACTGATTGGTTAGCATACCTAACACCTACTGATAAATCGTTTGCTTCCGATAGCATGGTGTATGTTCGTGGTGTTGAGTTGATAGAGTATAGTAATGCTACAGTAATACAGGTGACAGAAGCAAACGATTCAGTAATGGATTACATTACCATTAACAAGGATGGTAATGCTTCGGAAGGTAATACATTCATGCTTCAACTAAATACTAAGTCGCCCTTGTGTGTTGAACTATTAGACTTCGCAAGACAGAATGACTTAGTAAGCACAGTTGATATAAAGTTCACAGTTAAAGATGATGGAACATATGAGTTCACTCCGGTAGGTGAAGAAGAATGACACTACATGATTTGATTAGTAATTTTAGTAGGATAGAATACTTAGAGTTCTGTGCTGAACAAGACATTAGCGCAGAAAGCGCACAAGAAATGTCTTGGTTTGTAAGTAAATATCAAGATGATTATAAATGGGTCATACAATGGATAAAAGAGTTTAGAGGTGAAGAAGAATGAATGAAAAAGAAATGCAAGAAAGAATAGAAGAATTAGAACAACAAGCCAAAGATGATTACTTAGATTATACGGAATGGCCTCATATATTTGAAATGTTAAGTGATGAAAAGTATGCCGAACTAAAGAATTTGTATATCATATTAGATAATTCATTACACACCCTCATGGATAACAGGGGGCAAAACGAATGATAGGTATATGGAATATAAGTTTCAGCATTGGAGATAAGTTGTATGTCTTTGATGAGCATAAGAGTAGTGCATCAAGAGATGATGTTATCAAATACATCATGGACAATACATTACTTGCTGACTTGAGAGAGATAACTACTATTGACATTGAAGCAATCACAGAACCTATGAATGAATTGTTAGACAAGGAAGACACACCGACTACATATGATACTGATAAGGACACAAGAAAGAATCCATTCACAAGGAGTGACTAACATGGGCGCACCTTTAGTATGCCCTGTATGTGGTAGTGATGATATGTCAAGGAAAGATATATTTGAAGATACAGATTTAACTGTAGTATATGTATGTCATGAAGGACATGAGTGGAGAGAGTCTTGGGAGTTTAAATCCTATGAGGTGGTATAATGAATAATAAATATAAGAGTGAAAGTATAACATTAGCATTAGAAAAATTAGAGATGGACATGCCAAAGAAGATACCCTTCTCGGCTAACCAACATACATACTTGGCTATGCGTAAGGAGATGGCTGATAAGATTAAGAAAGAGTCACAACTAACTCAACACTTACATACAGGATGGATGCCTTACATTCAAGAAGTAATAGAGCATAACTTAATTGATAGTTTCTTTTGGATTAAACACTTTGAAAGACTAAGCGAAGAGTATGATGTTCCTATGTCATGGATTGCTTGTATTAAATTCAAACCTATCTTAGACTATACAGGTTCTTACTTCATAAGAGATAAACTAAATCTATTAGACGAAGAAGGTTATGCTCATGACATAGTTTATGGGGCGCACATAGATGGAGTCAATGCGGGTTTAATAACTACAGATGAGTTCCTATTCCAAAGAAATGAAATGAATATAGAAGTGTCAAGCATGGCACAGGATTTCCTTAAAGAGATTACTAAACAGATGGAATATGATTCACCGGAAGAGTTTCTTGCACAGTTCTCACATGGGTATGATATGTTCATACCCTCACATGAGAATGATGATAGTCCTTAATTAGTGGATTATATTACCCTATCATATGTCACCTATAGACCAAGCCATGCTTGAGATAGCAAGAAGGCGTAGGCAAGGTGAGCGTGGCCTCCCATTGGGGGGAAGCACAGGCGCACAAGAATTTACTACCCCGCATGGGCGGTTTGTTTCTAAGCGTGGTAATCACCCCGACCATATACGAAACGAATATGATATGAACCGTCTTCTTAATTTGTTAGGAGTTGGAGTTCCAAACGCTTCACTACATGAGGAAGATTTTGAGAATAGTCCTACAATGACTACTGAATTTCAAGAGGGGCGACATTACAATCCCGAAAAAGATAAGGCGCATGCTACAAGAGATTTTGTTCCGCATGCGTTGATTGCTAATTGGGATATGTTAGGTATGCACAATGACAATGCTATCGTGCTACCCGATGGTAGCATATCCTATGTTGATGTAGGAGGGGCAGGTAAATACAGGGCGCAGGGCGCACCTAAAGGTTCAGCATTCGGTAGTACCGTAGGTGAACTTGATACTCTAAGAGAAAAGAATCCTTACGAACTTGGACACATCACTGAACAAGATATTGGAAGGTCATACGATACTTACGGTGGACAAGAGGCTATGAGTGATGCGATTATGAGAACAGTCAATGACTTACAAACCCACAATATCCTTCAACAACGGGCAGAAGATATTGCGAGAAGAGTTGGATAAAATTAGGACTGAAAGAATTAATATATAAACTGTCAAAGAAAAGATAGTTGATGATTTGGCAAGAAATACAAATAGAATTAGAGGGTAGTTATGCAAGAGGTTATGCTCTTGCTAAACATTTAGGTTACACTGACCGCATGGAGAGGCATGAATATGGTAGTACTCTAACCTATGAATGGGGTACGGAAGTAGATGACTATGGTTATGACGATGGTGATTTTAGCGAGTACCGTGTGCTTACAGATGAAGAAGCAGATGAGTTAGCATACGACTACATCATGGAAACTCTTTGGGCTTTCAGTACATCATTCCTTGCAGGTGAAACAGGAATAGATGAAGAAGTTTTTATCGCTTTAGCCAACAATGGTAAGTGTGAAAGTAATAATGATGCAGTTGCCTCATTGATTAAATCATCTTGTGGTTTACAGGAGTTTGTTGATTCAGCCGTTAGTGCTGATGGGCGAGGACATTTCATCAACAGTTATGATGGTAATGAACATGAAGTCAAGGTTGGAAGAAAGACCTTCTACATATTGAAGGTGGACTAAATGAATGAAACAAAAGCATTAGCAATACATGTACTCAAGTGGTTAGATAGGAATAACTTAGGTGATACTTCTCTAAGAGAGGTAATGGACTTAGTAGGTAATTACAAGTGGACACTTGAAGATGCGATTAAGGAGGTAGCATCATGGTAGACAACTATCCCGATGGTATGGATTGGGGAGCATACGATGACTACTTCGATGAAGGATGCGACTGTAAAGATAATGAATGTGAGTGTGAAGAAGAATGAGATTTAAATTAGGACAACCATTAACGGAAAAAGAATGGCAAAACCTTAGTAGAGAAGATTATAAATGGCTACAAGATAACAACTTGTGTTATTGTTATGGCTTTAATAAAATAATGAGTGAAGATGACTTTGATAGCGACGGTGATTGGGAATACTCAAAACAATGGCTAACTGATATGGAAGCCTTGAACACTTTTGATTTGTTATGGTATGCTTGGATGAACTCCGGCTCGGCATCAATTGATGAAGTATTATACGAAGCGCATAGAGATGTTTCTCGCATCTCAAGAAAGGAATGGAATGAATGGGTTGATGAGATGGATAAGAGAAAGATAGACTTCTCATTAACTAAACAGGAAGTGATTGAATGAACGACCATCAAGATAGCGAATCATTCATGGGCGTAAGGGATGAGAAAGTTATCCTTGCCATGCTTGACAAAGCCGAGCGTAAACAGAACATGCACTTCACAAAGATGCAGATAGGTAAGAAGCAAGAGCGTATCTATCACATGAGGAACTACAAGGCATTAGAGGGCGTAGTCAAAGCCCTGCGATGGACATTGGGTGATAAACATATAGACCACCCATTAGAATAAAATTGACACTGAAAGAAATAATATATAAACTATTGAAGAAAAGGAAGATGATTAAGATGAGATTTGAAAAACATAGAGAAGCGAAAACATGGGAAAGACTAGGACTGATGGGTGACTCCTTATCATATACTGATGAGGAAATACTTACAGTTCAAGCGTTAGGTTATACTAGATATACTGCGGGTACATGCAATCCAATGGATGTAGCGGTACTGTATAGTATCGTTAATGAGGGTGAGGGTGTAGAACTAACGGCTAAGGATATGCTAAACGATTATACAAGATTAGCATACTTGTTTGAAGAGGGGCGAATAATAGACGGCTATCTCAATGTAGAAGGTATCGTAGAGTGTGATGGGTTTCATAACCAACACAACCTAAATGATTATTGGTCTTCAAGAAAACTAAATTATGTTTCGTATACAGTCAATGAATTAGTAGAAAAGAAACGGATAGATTTGATTGAAAAACACGCACAAGTATTGTGTGGTTGGAATAGACATAAAAGTGGTAAAGAACATGAGTTTAATCACTATGAGGCTATCAATGCCTTAGCAAATGATACTGCTGATTTAGATTTAAAATATCAAAAATACATCTCAAGTAGTTATACAACTAATGGTGTAATTAGTAAAATATCATTAGGGGATGGTAGATGGATAAATAAAAATGGTATATGTAATGATACTTCTGTGGATAAACCGTGTACTATACATAACATTCATGGTGTTTCAAAGAGGGTATGGGTACACACCGAAGACTTCAAGATACTTCATCATGGTAATTCACCTACAAGTCACGGTAATTTTCAACCACATAGTCGGCATGTGATTGGTGGTACAGTTGAATATATTAAAGACTCCAATCGTGCTTACACAAACATTGTTGAGGATAAAATCATACTCCGTAGTATTAACAAGTCATTGAATCGTATGTTGAAGCGTTTTGTAATCTTACAAACTTCGGAAGGTAGAGGTCGTAAGTTCAAATGGTACGATGATAAATGGCAACAGGTACAAAACACACGGATGAAAATTATGGCTTCTAATTCTAAGAAGCGTAAGTTAGGTGATGTAGTGAATGGTTGGGAGTACTTCAAGATGAGTACTACTAAATCATTCGGCATGGAGATTGTGACATACGGTTGGAAGCCTAAAGATGAACTTGAGTATTTTACTGTTAGATTAGCAGGTAAGAAATTATACGCTAATGATATTACTAACGAGTACAATTCTTGTATGGGTAAAATCTTTTACGATGAAAGTACTGCTCAATCCTTTGTCAATAGTTTAAGTGAAATGCTTAGTTTACCACATGGTGGTATTAGTAAGTTTAACATACTTGATGAAGACTTCAACACTCATCCTATATTACCATCTATTAATGTAAGCAGAAAAACTCCTATCTATAGAGTGTCAGCAGACGCAGATGTAGAAAGTTATGGTACACCCCAACAGATTATGAAGCAACATCATTTGTTAGGAAATAAATGGGACTATAAAAACGGGGAGAAGTTTTGTACATCTCCAAGTGCGATTACTCTAACTAAGAAAGTCAAAAAGGAAGTGGAAGCATGATTGACGAAGGAATGTGGAATAGGTTGTTAGAACAAAGAGAAGAACTACTCACAGAAGTCAAGCGGTTGCGTGAAGAGAATCATGTCTTGCGAATGGTTGATTGGGAATACGAAAGAGTGTGGGAATGGCTCATGGAGAATGCCGACCATACTTGTAGGAAGTTGTTGCTTCTCATAGAAGAATGGAAAGAAGAAGATGGCTTAGTTACAATTGATGGTAGGACATACGAGAAGGAGTTGATTGAATGATTGACACAGACAAAAGATGTGAATGTTGTGGAACTACAAAGAATGTGGTGAACAAAGGAATGTGGATTCCCGCTTGGTATTGTGGGCCTCACAATACTTGCGTTGAAAATAAGGAGATGATTGAATGATTGACACAGACAAATACGAGGACTATGAACAATGGACTGTTGCTCAACTTGATGAGAACAACATGAAGATTGGTGAAGAAGAGTTTGAATGCGAAGAACAAGCGTTGGAAGCATATCACTACATGATATGTGAATACTCACCAACTCTTGGGGCGCGTCTATCACACCATACCAATTGGGAGATGATTGATGGTATGCTCACATCACAGACATGGACTACTATTGATACCCACGAAGCGGGTATGGAATGTCATTGTGTTGATTGTTGCACACACCCTGCTTGCGCTAAGACAGGAGTATGTGTTGCTCATTGTGAAGAATGCAACGGACAATGTGTGGGGGTAGAGGAATGATTGACACAGACAAACATGAAGAAAATTTGAAAGAGTACGAATTTAGAAAGAAAGAACTTATGATATACAAAGACAGAAGTGAAGAACACCCATTAGGTGCATACACATTCCGACAGAAAGATTGGCAGACAAAGCGTTTCATACGAGATGCTATACAGGCGGGGTGGACATTGAGTTCTATGAAAGAGATTTATGATGAAGCGATGGAAGAAGTCAAGCGGTTGCGTAAGCAAGTTAGCAAGGCTAAGGAATGGGTGAGAAGTTATTTCATTAACATGAGTGGAGATTTCAATAGTTTAGAGGATAAAGTAGTGTATGATGATTTCATGCAACAAATGGGGATGAAGAAGAATGATTGACACAGACAAATACGAGTTTGATAAAGCGTTGGATTTTATATTGTCGGAAGTTAAACGAATGCGTGAACTCGCAAAGCATCAAGGATATACTAATGCAGAATCTCAACCTAAACTTACGAAGTTGAAGTATGAATGGTTAAATGAATTGAAGGAGATGATTAAATGATTGACACAGACAAATACGAAGGACACAATTACAATTGGTATGTGAAATACCATAACACAGGTAAGCATGAAGTGAGAGTAGACGGTAAGAATGAAGTTGAAGATGACCATGTGTGTTATCTACAATATCACCCTGCATTCAAAGATGTACAAGCGAAGAATGCTAAACTCATAGCAGACGCACCACTTCTCCTTGAGCATGTCAAGTGTTTGACTAAGACACTTGAACTGATTGGAAAGAACATGCCGTATGATTCTTGGATGCACACTCTCATTAAAGATGTGATAGGTTTTGAGAAATGGCAAGCGAAGGAGATGAAGAGGAATGATTGACACTGACAAATACGAAGGACACACACCCGCACCGTGGGAAGAAGGAGAGTACACACCCTCCGATGAAATGATTGAGAGGTTTCAAAACCGAGAACTGCAAGGTGCAGTGATGCAACAAGGTAGTAACATCATGCTTGCCATGATAGGACTTGATGGTAACGGTGAGAAAGACAGATTACTCATAGCAGACGCACCACTTCTCTTAGCAGAAGTCAAGCGGTTGCGTGATGAACTAAAGTTTGTGATTGAAATGCTTGAAGAAAAACCAAGTGACATGGAATGGTATGAGTGTCGAAACTTAATAACTCAACAGGTGGTGATTGACCTTGACGATTGACACAGACAAATACGAAGGAACTAATTGGGATTTGAGAGGACAGTTCACACATACTGAAATGGCCGATGAAGTTTTACTATTGCTCGCAGAAGTCAAGCGGTTGCGTAAAGTGAACGATGAGATAGATAGTTTTGCGTGTTTAGTCCGAGAATATTTTGGTGATGATTTGAAAGAACTTTATGACTTATACAATAGTGAAGGTCATAACCATCTTCATAGATTATTTACGGGTGAAGAAGAATGATTGACACAGACAAATACGAAGGACACACACCTACCGAATGGATGCGAGAAATGACCCTTAATGGTTTGTATTCACATATTCTTCAAACTTGCACTCATCCCCAAAGGTGGCTCATAGAAGACGCACCACTACTACTCGCAGAAGTCAAGCGGTTGCGTGAAGAAGTTAATACTTTGAATGAAATTATTGACACTGAAAGAAAGAAGGTGTATGATATTGCACAGAAACTATTAGAGGTGATTGAATGAACAAATCAATCAAAGTAAGTAATGGCTCACTTACTATGTGTGGGCTTAATGACTTCCGTGATACACTACAACCACATCATACAGTAGTCACACTATGTCGTTATCCACCTAAGTACATAGACTCGGACAAGCATGAGCGACACCACTATTACTTTAGGGCTAATAATAGTACACCGGAAATTTGGGCGCATGCCGTAGACTTGGTGACAGGTCTATTGGAAGATGGCAAACATGTACTGTTGCACTGTGTACATGGTAGGGATAGAACAGGTGGTGTAGCGTATTGTACACTACGCATGTTCGGTAATGATGTAGGTCAAACTGTTAGTAAGATGATGGTTGCGAGGCCATCTATGGTAAAGGAATGGTCTACTATATTACATGAGAACAAGGACTTGTATGATAAAATCGGATTTGAACTATGCCACAATATGATTCACGAAACAAAGAATAAAAATAAGACTGAAAGAAATGATATATAAACTGTTAAAGAAAAGAAGGATGAGAAAGATGGCGACAAAAAGACAAAAGAAAGCGAGGCGAGGTAGATACTTGGCTAAGTTTAGAAAGAGCATAGCGAAAGCGATGAAGAAAAATAACATGATAGGTGAGGAAGAATGATAGATATAAGATTAAAATTAGATGGAGAAATAAACATGGAGATTGATGTAGAAGATATACTACACACGGATTTAATGTCTGTAGTTGAACAATACATTAGAGATAACATAGAAGATGTAATGCAATACATAACAGTGGAGGAATAAGAATGCACAATTTAGCACAGACAAAAGAAGGAGAATGGATGACGGCTTGGGCGGGGGCGACTCCGTGGCACAAGTTGGGTACACAGGCACAAGGATTGATGACAACAACCGAGGCGTTAGAGAAAGCGCACTTGGATTGGCGAGTTGTCAAAGAGCCTTTGTATTATGAGGACAACAATGAGATGGAGGTACTACCTGCTACCTACGGAGTATTCCGTACAGAAGACGGCAAGAGGATTCCATTGACTAAGAACGGTAAAGCAGTAGGTAAGGTATGGAAAGCACTACAGAATGTAGAAGCCTTCTCATTCCTTGATGAACTTACAGGCGACCACAAGCCGAAGGTTGAGGTATGTGGTGCGTTAGGAAACGGACAGACTGTATGGATATTGGCACGACTACCTACGAGTATTGTATTCGATGGAGTAGATACTGTACACAAGTATATCCTAATATCAAACACTCACGATGGTACAGGTTCAGTACGCATACTACCTACACCTATCCGTGTGGTTTGTTTCAATACATTATCAATGGCACTTAGACAAGGTGCAGGTCAAGGGTATGCCATTAGGCACACAGGTAAGATGCACGAAAGAATGGATGAAGTCAAGAAAGCACTACAGAATGTAGAGCAAGACTTTAGCGATTGGGCTTACAAGGTAGAGATTATGATTAACACTAAGATTACTGCTGAACAATCCCAAGAGTATTTCATAAATGTAATGCAACTTAAGCGTGATGATGAAGGCAACCTTGCTACAAGAGGTAAGAACATTCTACACACTACTAACATACTACTCATGTCACCTTCAAACAATGTAGGTAAGATGAGTGGTACTGTATGGGCAGCGTACAATGCTATCACAGAATCTATAGACCACAAACTAACTCAACTTAGAAACGGTGATACAAGCACTAAGAGATTGGAGTCGGCTATGTTCGGACCACTCGCTCGTAGGAAGGTCGCTGCGTGGAACTTGGCTATGGAGATGTTAGCATGAACAGACCATACACTATAACAAAAAAGATGTGGAGTCGGTATCATAAGGCGCAGAAAAAAGGTAGCATGAATATGCTACTTCACCCTTTGGTTGAATACTTCATGGAAGATGGAGTATGGAAACAGGCATTTGAACACTTTGAAGTGAATGACAATCAAGAGGATTTGGTGATAGCATGAAGGTGGTATTCGGTAAGAGAGAGATAGAAGTACTCAATCAAAGACTTTCGCTTAGTGAGGATGCTATGTCGGAATGTTTCTTTGAATGTCAAAGTGAGTATGACCCTAATCATGAGTATACTAATGATATTGTATATACTTATGATGGTGATAACTATTATTTTGTTTCTCAATTTATTACAGATAAGTTTTGCACATACAAACACCCTATGGTAATACCATCAAGGGTAGTGTTAGATACATTCAAAGATTTTCCTAATGATGAATGGAGAAGGTTTGCTAAGTGGATTCTTGAAGATGCAATAGGTGGAAACAACTTCGGGTACTTAGCAGATGAGGAAGGTGGCGCATGGGGCTTGAGTGTAAGCCGTGTGTGGGATTTCATAAGTGACTTGGAAGAAAAGATAAATGCAATAGATTGGGGTTTTGATGATGAGTAAGAAAGAAACATTGAGAGATAAAATAAAACAAGACATGGTAGACTTGCAGAACAGGTTGGACAAACTAAACTTTTGGGAAGAGTCCGGCTATCAAAGTACACCTTGTATAGAACACAATTGGATGCTTGGTAAACATGCTACACCTATGGATTCAATAGACAAGTTAGAGTTGAGATACTTTTGTCCTACATGTGGTATGACTATGATACGATACTTCGATGTGAAAAGTGAAACTCTACTTGATGAATGGGCGGAGTATCGTGAAGGAGTTGAAGAAGAATGACTGAAATAAAAATATATTCTATCGGTGGATTCACAGGTTGCTACCCTAGACCATGCCCTTCGCCCACAAAATATTGTGATGGTAGCGAAGAACTCCCCGACCCAAGTTTAGAATTGAAGATTAAAGACAACAAATTGGTTCGGGCTTATGTTGCTTGTTGTTGGTGTAATGCTGATTGGGGAGATGCAACATACCATGACATAATGGGTGTCTTGCATTGGTGGGATTATGAAGAAGACTACGAACAATTCCTTGAACTACTCATCAGTGAGTATGGTGAACCAAGAGGAAAACCTATCTCATACGAAACAGATAGCGATGGATATGTAATTCAAAGCACAATAAAATATGAAGGTGAGGAAGAATGAAAAATAGATATGAAGAAGATGAAGAATTTTTCATGTATAGTTATAGGGATTATTTACTTAGAGGCGGGGAAGGGCATGAGCCTTATGAAAAGTTCCGTAGTCGTATGTGCGGAGCGATGATAAATGATGAGTTTTATTTTTGGAGTATAGAGAACCCTAGTTATTATAACAAAGTTATTAGAGAAGTCCGGCCAATACTTGACAAACTATTCATCAAAACCAAATCGGATAGGGGCGAAACTGATGAGTTTATTGATTCATGGAATCGCATAGATGTTGATAATGTTTGGTCGTTAAACGAAATTGTGTCAGCGCACGAACCCGAAGATTTGGTATATTATATCGCTTGTAATTCTTCACCCGAAGAAGTATTAGAATTATTCCGTTTAGTAATGAATTATATAGGTGGTGAAGAAGATGTGGATAGCGACGAATAAAGGATGGTTAAGTATAGTAAGGCACAGGGATAAAGAGAATACTTTGTTGGTGCGAGCGAGAAATAAAAATCACATTGAAAGTATCTTTGAAGATGCAGAAGTGTATGTTGATGAGAAGGCAGACTACCCATACAGGGCAGACATAGATGATGTTGAAGTAGCAAGAATAATTAAGTTAAAGGTAGTGAACATAAACTATGACAACTTCAAAGCAAGTGTAGATGATAACGAGTATCACGATTCACTAATGAGCGTATGGCATGTGATGTACAGGTATGGGCTAGACCACAGGCCGTATGCAAATCAATCATCATTAGATGATTACTACACTACGGGAGATTATTGATTTAATATATAAACTGTTAAAGAAAAAGAGGTTGATGAAGATGAATAGAATGACAGATAGACTTAGAGAATTAGTACACAGTATACTTTGTGAGGGTATAGATAATCCCGTCTTGTATGAAAACATGACTGTATGTGATAATTGGACTATAGAAGAAGTAGACTTCTGTATTGAATGGATGCAGAAAAAGTTGGGGGTGTAAGTATGAACATATTTGTATTAGATGAAAACCCTATTACTGCGGCGCAGTGTATGGATGATGTTAGAGTACCTAAGATGTGCGTAGAGTCAGCACAGATGATGGCATCAGCCCTGCGTAGGCATGGTGCTACTGATGAACAGATGCCACTTACCAAAGCAGGTAAGCCATACAAGGGAGGCTACAAGCATCACCCTTGTACAGTATGGGCGGGCGATAGTCATGACAATTTCATGTGGTTAGCCGACCATGCTATTGCTTTGTGTGTTGAGTACACAAGTCGCTTCGGTAAACAACATGCGTGTTTAGAACCGATTGCTAAAATGAATGCTTTACAAGCGTCAAAGATTATTGTACCTAAAGGTAAACTTACTACATTTGCACAGGCTATGCCCGACGAATACAAAGACGATGATGTAGTCAAAGCCTACAGGTCTTACTACAAATCTAAGCAACACAGTAAGGGCGGGGTGCGGTATGTGCGTACTGATGTTCCTACTTGGTGGGAGATGACGGCGTGAGTGACGAAAATAGAATACTTGAAAAATTTTTATGTGTCACTTGCCAAGAACATAAACCACTGTATGTATTACAATACGATGGTTGCGAATACACTACTTGTAAATACTGCGCTCAACATTACTATGGCG
>Ga0209232_1000728_pt1 | contig 19065 bp, 17 predicted proteins | sample ETNvirenome_2_60_FD_184066 | JGI IMG/M metagenome (GOLD analysis project Ga0209232, IMG submission 184066) | Marine viral communities from the Pacific Ocean - ETNP_2_60 (SPAdes) (version 2) | ecosystem: Environmental > Aquatic > Marine > Oceanic | place: Pacific Ocean | collected 2013-06-22
TTCGATCAACATCATTTTCATCAAGATACTCACCAGTTGCTACTGCATTTGAGTAATCTTCATATTGAGTCAAGAGTTTTGCTCTTGCTTCTACCAACTTGTTAAGGTTGATAGAGATCTTCACATCATCATCAAATGCCATTTACTACTCTCTCCGCACGTTCTCTATCTTTTGGATCTGTAAAAGGATTCTCTGCATTGGGATCATTACGTTTGTAATCGTACCATGCGTCTGAATGTTCATAATAATTACCCAATGCTCCACTCATTAGAGTTTCACTTATCTCACCAGCTGGGGTGGTAATTGTGGGTTCCACATGGTCATTCTTCTTACCAAATGGTACTTTAATTTGTGGAGCATGTGGGTTTGGCATTGCTCTTACTATTTCAATCACCTCATCTCTTATCTCCATCAGTTCATGATAACATTCTTGATTATGGGCACATCCTCTCAATCTATCATCTGCTTTATATACAGACTCAAGAAATAAAGTCTTCCCACGATCCCATTTCTCTTGTTTAGTTTCACTCATTTAGATTTCCTCGATTGAAACTTTTCAGATCCACCACCCCAAGGAGAGTTTTTCTGTACATCAAAATCATGTATATTCTCTGATCCACCTATTGAGAATGGATTATACTTTGCTGTGGCAATTTCATACATCTTTTGATGTATATTATCATCTTCTTTAACCTCTTTCTTTTTAGGGTTGGGTTTTGGATTAGTCACAGATGTTGGAACCTCCATAAGTTCTGCGGGTGGATCTTTTTTTTCTACTTGAGCCTTCATAAATGCGTAATCTGCATCAGATGACCCGTACATATCAAATCTATCGTTCGTAGCAATGGGCATAGCATCATGGGGATGTGGTACATCATCAAACCATTCGTTTGGATCTACTCCTAGATCATTTACCATTTTTCCTTTTACTGTTTTTTAGTATGTATGCTTTAGCATAGTCGTAATTTCTACAAGTATGGACTTGCTGACCATTATGAATTATACCAAATCTTTTACTATTATGCAACTGTATTGCTGCCCATGATCCATCTTTTGTAACATAACCTTCCTTCTTATCAATAGCATCCTTATAGAATGTTTGATAGTTAGTTTGTCTTGGTTTTCTTTCTGTATTGCTCATAGGTTAGTTGTTTCTCCAATTCAATTTTAATTGTTTGTAATGGTAAAAATAGAGGCGATTCCCTCTTAATATAATCCTCTAAGTGAGCAACATGTTCGAGAGCAAAAACTAATTTAGTCTCATCATTCATTCGCATATATCATCTAACTTGAATATGCTTACTAATTCTAACCCTGCTAACTTCATAGCAGTATCAGCTTCACCATTCTCTTGTCTGTCTACAATAGCAGCAACCCTCTTAACTGTGTAACCAGCATCACGCAACCTTTTTGCTGCCTGAATTGCTGAACCACCTGTGGTTATGACATCCTCAAGTACCGTAACATTAGCACCTTCCTTTAGGGTTGGCCCTTCAATGTATGCACCTGTACCATGACCCTTTGCTTCTTTACGAACAATAAGACCATCTAATTTTGATCCTTCTGTTGCTGCTACAACAGTCACCCCACAGACTAAAGGATCAGCCCCAAGGGTTAATCCACCAACTGCTGCACTATCCTTGTCTATGTACTCCATTAATAATACACTAGAAAGAATAAGACCTCTTGAACTTAATGTAACTGGTTTACAGTTCACATAATGTTCACTCTTCCTACCTGAAGAAAGAGTGTACTCACCTTTACGGTAAGCACCCTCTTTTAGAATTGATAGTAATTCTTCTTTAAAACTTAGCATTGACACTCACTACTGTTGCTTTTGGATTACGGGCAAGAGCTGTATCTCTAGCATCTGAATAATCACGTGCTTCTACTTCTTCGTAGAATACTTTGCCAGCAACATAAAGTTTGACTTCACAACGCATGAGAGGTTCCTCTTTTGGTATGTATATATTATAGTAGATTTTATCTAAAATTACAATCCCTATGTGCCAGTGTGTAATCTGTCACCCAATACCTTAACCATTAGATCTAATGATATTTGTTGTGGTCTTTGCTTCCATCCATACCACTTAGACTTCTTACCCACATGATATGGTGGTAATTTACCAACAGTCCAGTATTGCTCGGCAGTACAATCATATATGTTATCGCCATTCTGTAACCACCAGTGCTTTTCTCCTCTATAATCCTCACCACTCATAGGTACAAACTTGTCAGTATCCATCAAATAATATAATGCCTGTGTAGCATGATAACAATGACCATAATACTTGTTAGTCTCATCTCTGAACATTAACTTCTTACGCTTTAGTAAGTCAGGTGTGAGATTCTTCTGTATGAGTCCTGTTACCAGACACATATTTACTGGACTAAACTCATAAGGTTTAAAGACAAGTCTCCTTGTTTTTATTATCTTGTTACCATCATAACTATGCCTCTCAACTGTTTTCATCTTTATTAAAATTAAATGAAATTGATACTCTCTTTTCTTCTGAATTATTTCTTGTTACAAAGTGATCCAGATAACCAGGAAACATATAATAAACTCCCCTCTCTGGTGTAAATGATGAATAATATGCAGCATTATCGTATTGATTATATCTCGGTGCAAATACTATATTACCACATCCTTCAGGAATATCAAGATATAATACAGCAGAAACATACTTATTTCCGTGATTGTGTGTATTAGTACTCATATTCTTCTCATGAATATGGCCCCAATAACTAGAACAAACTATTTTTTCCTGAGTTCCAGCATAGAAATCTGTTTGCATTTCTTCTATAATCTCATCAACTATTGGAGAAGGTGGACAATAAGAATCCTCATAACGGGTATTTGTATTCTTTTCACTCCACTTAGTTTCATAATTATCTCGTAGCAATTTAGATAGTTCTTCTAAATTAGCATAAGATCTTCCCTTAATTAAATCAATTTTAGCTAGTGTAATTAATTCTACTTCTCTATCTTTCATTTTGTAAATAAGCCCATGATGTTGCAATATATTTTGTACCTCCTAAAGGTGGATTACCTCTATGTGTATGAGTATAACCTGCAGGGAATATAATAACTCTTCCTGTTTTTGCCTGAACTCTTTGATTCAAATATAAGAATTCAGTTTCCCCACCTTCAAAATCATCATTTAAATATATCTGAACAACAAATTCTCGTGATGATGAAATTACTCCTCCATTTTCATAATGCCAATTATGAAATCCTCCACCAATAGGTATCTTTTTCAATTTCAAATCATACAGTAAAAAAGATTTACTGTCAAGAATACTATAAAATTTTATATATTCATCTACACATGGTTGTATGGTAGTGAACATATTTTCACCAAACCACGACCATGCAGGAAGAGTATAATCATGAGATAAACTTACACTCTCTTGATTATATAAATGAGATTGTTCTCCAGAATTTATAAGTATATTTCTCTTCTCTAATAGATCTAGATGTTCTCTAATTTTTTGACACTCATCTGATGAAAATATATCATCATAAATTGATATAAAATTGTGCATCATAATATAATATTAAGTAAAAATATTTAGTTAAGTAACTCCAGTAGCATCTGTATCTCCATGAACAGTTCCTAAAGGATGACCTGCAACATAACTCCAAGTTACAGAAGCACTTTTACGGATTGCAGCACCATTGTTGCCAGATGATCCTCCCTCAGATTCTGATCCATCATTACCATCTTGCGGATTAAGAATATCACCTTTATCATTTATTCCACCACCATTACCCCCTTTGCCGCCATCAGAACCACCTTCATCAACAGCAGCACCTCCAGTTCCACGAGTGTTGACAGTTGCCTTATTTCCGTCATTACCATCTGTCTTGCTACTATCACCACCAGTTCCTTTTGCACCAACTGGTGAACCAGCACCACCGCCACCGCCACTACCAGCACATCTTTCACTACCCCCTTTGTCACTCTTATAACCGCCGCCGCCACCGCCGCCGCCGCCAAAACCACATTGGATGTAAGCACCACCCATAACACTTACAACAGTTCCATTATGTTGAATTCCAATAGCACTATTTCCATTCTTTCCTCCATCTCCATTATCACTCTCATCATTGGCTCCATTCCCTCCCTTTCCTCCTGCACCATAAATTATACCAGAACTTCCTATATCTAATTGAACCTTAGTAGTAGATTTCCAAGAACCAGTTCTCAATGCACATACGCTTTGTGTATTATCTGTTTCACTCTTAATTTTTTTATTGACATGTATAATCACCCTTCTTCCTTCCATTTGCTGCCATGTAGGTGCATCACTATTAGGTGTAGGGCCCAATACTTTAACAGTTTTATTCTTATATAAAGTTTTAGCATGTGCTCTTTCTACAGTACCACCACTCCATAAATTAACTGCCACATTCAATTTAGCATTGTAAAAATCACTAAATTTCACTTCCTGACCTTTTGGACCTGGAATTGGTGTATTAGCATTTTTTCCAGCCTCATTATCCAATCTCACATCAGTTAAAGAACCAAAATTATTACTAATACAATAATTACCTATAGTTCTATTATTAGCACCAGGGTGTCTCCCAAATTCCTTTTCAATTTGACTAAATTTAATTTCATCTTGTGGAATTCCATTTCCATCTAAATTAGCTCCTTGTATTGGTGACATATTATATTAACTCCATAAATTTTGCCATTGTGTACCATCATATACTTGCATCATATCATCATCTGTATTATAAACCATAGCTCCTTTTGGTGTACCAGTTGACCAACTTCCATCATTATTTCTAACTTTAAAGTCATTTCTTTGTGCTAGGGTTACTTTAGGTGGCATCATAAAATGAATCTCAGTAGCATTGGCATTAGCAGCATGTTGGAAATCAGAAGTTGATCTTGGCATTGTAGTACCTACACCAACAGCAGAAGCTATTAAAGGACCACTAACATTTAAAGATACTCTACTACTACCTTCACCATATGTTCTATCAGTTCTAACACCAACTTGATTTTCATCATTAACAAAGAATTTATGAGTATGTGATTGATATACTTGGAATATATTATTCCCTATTTCATCAGGATGGGTGTTAATACCAATATAATCACTTTGAACCTTAAACATAGTTGATATGCCAGTTGACATATTAACATTTGCATTTATTATAGCATCCTCCCCATCACCAGTACCACTATCTAAAATAGTTACACCATTTGGTGAAAGAATATCACCTTTCAAATTATAGATATTATTTCCTGTAACCTCAACATCACCTAAAACTGATAACGTCCCTCCAATATAAACATCAGTACTAAATGTGGCAATACCAGAAACGTGTAATGGATTTATAGGTTGTGTAACTCCAATACCTAAACTTCCACCAACACCAGTTAGAGTCATTAACTGACTACTACCTCTATGCCAATAATAATCATATTGTAATTCAGAAAGGCTATTTGGATTTAGATAATAGTTTATATTTCCAGTACCATAATTAATAATATCTAAAGAAGTAGGAGAACTATAGTCATAACTTGCATTTGTATTACCATATCTTAATTGTGCATTAAAACCAGCAAGAGATTCACTTCTTCCTAATGCAACAATAGACTCAGCAGTATCACTCCATACATGTAAATCACTTTGAGTTGATCTTCTTATGGTGATATCACTTGCAGGATTTGTAACTCCTATACCAATTTTATTAGGAACATATACACCACCATCAAGAGTTCTAAATTCTTCATCACCATTATGATATAAAATAGCATCTACTACAGTTCCATCAGAATTGTATCCAAATCTGGCAGCATTATAACTTCCAGCTCCAATCTCAACTCTCGAAGTTGTTCCAGTAGAAGCTTGAACACTAATAAGATTATTATCTGCTGTAGTTGGACTTTTAATATAAGTGGTGTTAACACCATCATAATATATTTCCAATCCATTATATGACCCTACACTACCACCAAATGTTAATTTAGTATTATCATTAAAATGAAGTGTACTTTCTGTCTCATCCCATAATGCATTATAAGAAGCACCACTAAAGTTTACATCATCATTAAATGTAGAAACACCAGTTATAGTAAGATTTGTGGTATTTAATGAGTGGCCAAATGTCCCAATACCAGATTCAATGGTTACTCCAGTTCCTACTTGTAATTGAGTTAGTGTAGATACTCCAGTAGAATAAATTTCTCCAGTTAAATCTCCATATAATCTTCCACTTACAGTACCAATAAATCCACCTGTGGAAGTTACAATACCACTAGCATTAACATTTCCTGATGCTCCATCAAAAGAAATACCTTTTAAGGAAACAGGATCTCGACCAATAACTAAATCATAATCAACATTAGCAAAAGTAGTACCAATACCAACACTCAATGTTGTAGAAATACCACTACGAGGGCCACCACCAATCGCTTGATGTATAATCCATGCTTCTGTGGCAAAACCAACAACATCATTCAAATATAAACCACTACCATAATAATAATTTGCAGTTACTATACCAGCATTAAGAACTGCATTATTATTTAAATTTGCTCCTCCAGTTATATTAGTTGTTCCTATACCAACACTACCTAAAATAGTAGAAATACCCGTTGTATATAAATTACTAGAACTGACAATTCCACTTACAGTAGAATCTCCACGTACAGTAGAACCTCCATATACATCCAGATAATTACCTGGAAGTGAAGTTCCTATTCCTACCAACCCAGTTGAATTTACAATAAAATTGTTACTATCAACTTGGACACCATTCCTGAAGTTAAATGACTTATTATAATTTGCCATTGATGCCTACATTTTTAGTTATTTATCTGATAGTTTTTGTTCAAGGCTATCAACCTTACCTGACAACTCTTTAATTGCCTCAATTAAAAGTGGTACTAATTTCTCGTACCTAACAGCATAGGTACCATTATCACGAAGAGTAGTAATACCAGGAAGGCCGAGTGCATCAACCTCTTGTGCTATTACACCAACTTCAGTACCTTCTTTATTAGATGCAGCATTCCAATCAAATGTGTTACCACTCAAAGAGTTAACTTTATCTAGTGCCTGTTTAATAGGTGAGATATTATCCTTTAACCTCTTATCAGAAGTGTAATAAGCAGTAATATCACCCTGAGCATATAAGTTTCCGTTGGTAGTATTGCTACCAACCTCTACACCATCATGACCAATCCTCAGATAACCTTGATTGGCGTTATCATTAGGATCTTTAGTTTTAAGTACTAAATTACCACTAGAATTAGCTATAATTCTTTGATCCCAATTATCACCAGCATCATTTTTAAAATCAACATGAGGAGTATTATCACCTCTAAAAATTTCAACTGATCCATTAGCAGTTAATGCTACAGATTTGGTACCATCAGCAGAGCTAATCTGGATGCTACCACCAACAACATCAATACCATCTTCATTAATGGTAAGTTTATCTACATATCGTATTGAACCATCAACAAATAAACTTCCACCAATATTAACTGTACTTCCAATACCAACTCCACCAGCAACTACAAGAGCACCAGTTGTTATACCTGTTGATTCAGTAGTTCCAGATACTAATAAATCATTGTTTACGCTCAAACTACTACCAATTGCAACACTCTTACCAATTCCAACACCACCAGTAATAACAACACTTCCTGTTGTTGTAGATGTTGAATCAGTTTCTGCTCCAACATATAAATTACTACCAATACCTACTCCACCAACAACCTGTAAAGCACCTGTTGTGGTACTTGATGCTGGAGTATCATCAGAAATTCTTACTTTTCCTGAAATATCAGCAGTAGAGTTAATCTTTAATGATTGGTTAATTGTTACAGGGCCATCAAATTGTGATAATATTTGATTAGTTTTTCCACCCTCAACAATAATTCTTTCCTTAATTGTTACTTCATCAAAAACAGAACTAAGTCTAGATGGTTTTTGTCCTGTAACTGTTGGTATTGGAGTATCAAATGTAGTTTCTTCTCCAGTTGCAGATGATTTTTTCTGATTTCCAATAAAGAAATCACCCTTATTGTTCATACCAGTATAAACAACTATACCACCAGATCTTTCTTGAGATTGAACCAAAAATTCTTCTCTTTCAGAGATAGTTTTAACCTGAACTTGAGGTAGTGCAGTTGAGTAGTTTCCTGGCCCATATCCAAGATATTCAAATGTATGACCAGATGCACGTAAGATAGAAGGTCTTCTAAATTCAATAGCAAGTGGTTTAATACCTCTAATTTGAGTATTAGCAGAATGGGTTTCAACATTAGATCCCAATGAACCTCTAATAACAGTTAATTCATTATTACTTGTTCCACCCAAAATTGGAGATGCAATCCTCATTATCTCACCACCAATTTGTATGTAAGATCCATAAGGGAATCGTTCAATGATACCACTTAAACCATCATAAGTTTCAACCGTAATTACATTAGATCCTGATGTATTAGTTAAACTGTTTTTAAGTTTTGCAAATTCATTTGTATAGAATACAGTAGATCTTGCACCTAAATTTTCTGATGTTATATCAGAGACTTTAGAGTTGGATCCATAACCATGCTTTAATATTTTAGTATCATAGGATCCAGCAACAATAGTAGTATCTGATGTAAACTTATATGCATCAATAACCGTCTTAACATAAAAACTTCCAAGATTATTATCACTAGTATCATTAACTTGGAACGTATTACCAGCAACTAAACCATGTGGATTACTTGATGCAGTACTATCAAATGTATCAACAGTTCCTGCAGAATCAGTTTTACTTGCAGTTATAACAGGACCTATATTTAATGCATACTGTCCAACAACAATTTCTGGATCTCCTGATGATTTAGCAATATTAATTTGAGTATCATTAGTTATACTACTTACTCTATAATAAGAACTACCAGCAGTTCCAATACCTGTAATTTGAATATTACTTCCTGCATTTGCCGTCAATCCAGTAGAATGTACTCTAACATATCCAGCAGCCGATGGGGTACCTATTATACTCTTATCAAAGTACACTAATCCAGCACCATAACCAGCACCACCATATTGTATATCCGCAGAATCTACTGCACCAGTACCATCAACAACTACTTTTGCAGTAGCACCATACCAATTAGTATTAGATTCTTCATTATAAAGTTTTACATTATAATAAGTACCAGTATTATATCCAGTTCCACCATATTCAACATTTGCAGTTGCAATACCAGCAAACGAATGCCTTTCACTAAATGTTAGTGCTGCAGAAGATATAGAATCTACAACAGAAGAAATAGTAACACCTATACCAAATTTTGTAGTAAATTTATCAAGACTTTCTCTTGTTAAACTATTTTTAAGTTTATTAGTAACAACCTCACCTAAAGGAGATCTTTGAGCAAAGGATTTAGATGCTGGTGGATTAGAATTTACATTATCCTTATCTAATTGTGGATATAAATCAACAACATTTTGACTATAATCATATTCTGTAAATTCTGGTGCACTAGCTCCAACATTATTATCAGCAGAAAGTACATAGACATGATACACACCATCCTGTTCATTCTCTATATAATTTGATATTACCTCGCTTCTATAAACATATAAATTGGATTGTAAATTATTTCTTTCAAATCTAGGTAAAGATGTTGTTCTATTTGAGGTATCATTATTAAAGTTACCATGATTTTTACCAGGAACATAAGTAAATGTTAAATTATTAGTAATACCAGTAACAGTATGTGTTCCATTATAACCAGTATTAGCAATACCTGTTGTATTGATAGTATCCGTTACATTTTTAATAATTACAGTATCTCCAACATCCAAATTATGAGGCAATTCAGTTATAACTGTTGCTGTATCTGTAGGAGATCCTGCAGAAGTACATGTACTAATATAACTCGGATTTCTTTCAAATTCATAATCAGATTCAGTAAGTAAATCAGTCTTAGTAAAATCAGAATCTAATAAAGCCCCTGTACTACTAGAAGATTGAATTACAAATCCATTTTCTGGATCTTTAGCATTAGAAGATTCTCTAGGAACAACTACTCTAAGTTTATAAAGTTTTTCATCCAAACTTCTAACATCTTCAGTTCTCTTAAGGAAAGTATCATCTGTTCTATTTGATATAAGAGCTAATTCTGGTTGAATTGTATCAGTAGTAGAATCAGTTATAATATACCAATTAGAATTAGAAGCATCCCATTGAACTGGATGATTTATATCACCAGCTATTTTATCAGATACCCTAGAAATAATTTTAATATTAGATCCACCAGAAACATTAACAAAACCACCATTAGTAGCATTAGCTTCAGATGTTGCCAATTTAATAGACGTATTATCTCCATTATTGATAATAAAGTATACAACTCCACTTTGTATATTTTCAGGAAGATCACCATTATCACTCTCTAATATAACCTTCTCACCTGTTAATAAATCATTAGGACCTAAACTATTTGTTGCAAAGGTAAAACTATTAGATGATGCTGATGGTGATGTTATTACAGAATATGATTTATATGAACTATTACCATTTCCCATCAAAATAGATGCTTCTTTTATAACACCTGATATATTCAAATATATTTTATCATTTACTTTAGCACCAATTTTATATCCTTGAGTTGTTACAGGTGGTAAATTATCTTCCGTATCATAACCTTCCAAATACAATCTACCAGATACTAATATATCAGTGTCTAGCGAAATCCAATCAAGATTTTTAATATCACTTTCAATGTTCCTTGGTGTAATAACAGAAGTTATAAATCCTTTATTATCTTTAAGAAAAGCTTGATTTTTAAATCCATGTGATACTAAAGATAATTGGCCAAAGTTTGAGTTGGAATTGGTGATAGATGCATCAGAACCAGTATCAGCTGTGAAATGTTTTGCATATCCAATAGCAAATACAGATACTATTTGAAGTATAGCATCATTTTCCATCTTAATATGAGTAGTTTCCCAACCCTGTCTATAAATTGCACCAGAATCTAAATGATATGCCTTTCCAGTTGCAGTTTGTGATGATCCACCAGAAAGTTCTGCTCCGTCTACAATATTATCAATATTAATAGATTCATATTGTCTAGAATTAGGATTATACTTTGTAAATGCTCTATCATCCTTCTGAAGTGAAACTCCAGTAAATTGAGCGACTACCATCGATTTAAAACCAGTAGCTTTATTACCATCTGCTTTTAAACCATTCATACCATAAACTGAACGCATAGAACAATTAAAGATATAAGGTGATGCACCTTCTACAGTATCAGTCTCAACGGTTACTGTAGCTACAGTAGTTGATCCTCGTGGTAATAGTGGATCAACATTTGCTATAGTATATGTAAATTCTTTATCATTAGTATCACTAACCCATGTAACTACAGCAGAAATATTATATGCAGTAGGAGTAACTCCTCTTATTTTAATTGGAGTACCTACTTGTAAGTTATGTTCTAGTTCTGTTCTAACTGTTACAACAGAAGTTGCTCCATTATCATCTCCAGCTTGTATGAATGTTAATTTAAGTGGGTCTGAAGCAAATGCACCAACAATTTCATATTCAGGTCTTTGTTTTTCAAATGCTCTTGGATTTTGTGGATATTTTTGAGCTTGTTTTATCTCTCTTCCAGATCCTATATTATACGCATTACCTAATTTAGCATAATACATATCAAGATCGGTAAGATCATATGAATCATTACCCAATATTACTTTATTAACACCATCAGCATATTCAAATACTGTCAATTTATGATGAGAAAAGGTAGGACTTGCTTGTTTACCTATACCAAAGTTATTATTATCAGTATATACTAATCCTAAATCATTACCATCAAATACAGAGAATTGCCAGAAATAACAAGAACCTGTTACCTTAAAAATTGAAGAAGTAGGAACATTAGGATCAGTTGGATTTGGTACATACTTAGGTCTTATTTTTGTCTTTCTTAAATCCAATCCAACAATAGACACACCTCTGGGAACAATAGCTCCCCCATCAACACTATTGAACTTATATAAAATATTAGCATCTTGTGTTAAATCAAAATTACTATTTAAATCCAAATTTAATGTAACTTGTGCATTACTTGCCGCACCTGTTCCTGATGGACTTACAGTAGCTGTTCCTGCATTATTATAAATTCTATATCCAGGTCTATTATCAATTATATGTTCACCAGGCATTAAAAGAATTGTTGTTTTTTCTACAACATCATTACTTCTTCCTCTAATATAAGAAAATCTAGCAGATTCAATTAATGCTCTTTGAATCGTCTTAAATGGTCTAGCAAGAGAATTACCTTCATTACTAATACTGTCTGTAGAGTCTAAATCGCTTGGACTCACATAAAGAATACGTCCTTCAGTGTTCTTTATGAAATTATCTAATTTATTCAGAGGCATGGGATTATGACTTCTAAAATTATTACTATATCTTATTTAGTTACCTAAATCTTCCTCTATTTGAATTTCATCGGGAAGGTCTTCAGGATTTTCTAATTCCAAATCAAATACTAATGGATGTAATTCTTCTTCCATTAAATATGCATAATAATTATACAATTCTTCAGTATTATATTTCACCTCATAATCTGCAATCATTTTAATAGTTGGAAGATCCTCTTCTGTCTGATAAAGATCTTCTAATTCATCAAAGGTAAATGGAATACCATTGATAGAATACATTAAAACAATTCTTTCATGTTCATTAACCCAATCACTATACCAACAATACGTACTATCAATTCTAAACATAGAATATAATGCGGTAGTATTATTTATTCCCCTTTCTTCCTTAAAGCTAAATCAGAATATTTAATTTGACTTTCATGCAATCTATCTGTACAAACCTTTAACACATTCATAAATTCTTCAGTAGTTTCACACTCAACAAATCTTTCATCTCCTTGCTCACTATTAAGCAAAAAGGTTCTGGTACAAATATCAACCACCACATTTTCTAAAAAATCTTCAGACATATTCTTCTTGAAATGATGATTTACTATAACACAAAAGAATTAAAATGTCAACCTCGACATCTTTTTACATCATAAACAGTCCAGTCAATATTCACATAGGAATCTTGTTCGTAATCATTTTCAAGCTTCTCGGAACCAAAGTAATACTTATATCCATCAACACTTATATTATCATAAACTAATGCACCTTCTGTAGTAGTAGGCCAATTACTAGTTACTGATGATTGTGGGGAAGCATAAATGACTTCACCATCCCACTTGAGTATCCAATTATAAACATAATGGGTGTCACCTACAGGCATATCCACTATTGCTTTAATATAAGATATACCTGTAGACCAAGATAAATTCGGACCTAAACCATTCTTATTTGAATCTATATTAAACTTATACTCACTACATTGAAGAGGACATTCTTGCAATTTATAATTATATCGGAAAGCATCACCAAGATCCTGAACTTCTACAAGTTCAATAGGACTATATTTGTAAGAATTATATTCTACTGAAAGTAAATTTAAATAATCTAGAATCTCATGGTAGTATGGATATTTGATTGCATAAAGATCATTTAATATTTGTTGTGGTATAGCTGATGGTGGATCAATAATCCCAGAATCAAACTTTGGAGTAGTACTACTACTTATATAAAGAGCCCACGATACTTTTCCTGCATTGGTACCTGAGTAAAAAATATCATAGATGATCCTATTACTGGTAGAATAATTAACCTCTTGACAATTTAAATTCCCTCTATTAAAAGATCTACTTGATCGAGGATAAGCAATTCCTCTTGTTTTGTTATCAAAGACTTGTGGTGCTCTCCATGTAGGAGATACTAAAGAATCTGGATTTTCATTTTCATATTGTCTAATACCAAAATTCTGATGGGGATAAGAATATCCAAAAGCAGGAATAGGGGAAGTAAAAGGACTAGCAGTTCCTCCTTGAGGAGCTTTACCATAATTTCTTTTTACCTCAGTTTTAATAACTCTTTTAGCTCCAACACGTGATTTACCACCATATTTCTCAGAAGGTACTGTTATATCCGAACCACTATCCTGAAAATTGCCACTATTTGCCCCTGATCCATTCTCTAGTGATGCAGTACAATTCATCTTCAAATACCTCTTAGCTTGAGATACATTCATCATAGGATTAAGTTCCATCTCACATGCAAGAACACCAACAACTTGAGGAGAAGCAGCACTCGTACCATTAAACATTCGAATACCATAATTAGAATCTCTAGGATCTTCACCACCATTAGTATTAATAGCAGCAGTTATAATGGTCTGACCTGGTGCCCATACATCTACACCTGTAGCAAAATTACTGCTTAGATACTTATACTGTGAAACTAGAGTATCAAGATTTCCTACATTAATGGCACTTGGTGAATTAGATGGTGTTGCTCCTCTTGCAGTTGGCCACCAATCAATGACTGGTTCTCCATTCTCATAGTAAAACAACATTAAATAATCATGATTAAAATGAGATCCCTGATCTGCACTGCTACTGTCAAAATTTTGAATACCATCATCTGGTACCTTATCAATACCAAAATAATCATTACCTGCCGACCCAACAAACAATAAAGATGAAAAAGAACCACAACCTTCTGTTAATATATCTTCAACTTGATCTGCCAAAGTCTCAACGTACATTGGTTGTTCTGCAACCCCATCAGTCCAATTAGGAGGAGGATTACCAAAGGGAGTCGAATCTCCAAATCGTGCTATTGTCGCTGCTTGAATATTAGAATATACTGTTGGCCAATGAGTAGATACTGAAGATTTTAAATCTGCAGGGGTAAGTGGCACACCAGTCCATATTGGTGCCCATACATCTATTCTTCCAACACCCTGCCCATGAGTTTCTACATCTTTTGTACGAGCTCCTATTATATTAGGATTACCATACTGATTACCATCTAGACGTGGTTCAGTCCTGAAATCGTAAGCAAACTCAATTACACTATTCCAACTAGCATTAATAATAGTAGGATTTCGTCTTCCTGTTTCAGGATTTATTTCTTTATGTTGATGCCAATATTTTATATAATCGAGTGCCCAAAACAACCAACTTTGTGGTTGACCACTAACAGAAGAAGATGAATATGAAATAGAATAGATGTTAGCATCTCTTGCCCACCCATATCTATTACCTGCTGCAACACTTGCAACTGAAGTTGCATGATTACCAAGTACCGTATATTCATAAGTTGCCTCTGTCGTATATCCTAATGCTGCACTATATTGAAACCAATTTATTTGCTTAATTCTACTACCACCTGTCCCATCAGAATTAACGGCAAAGTCAGGATGATCAATAGGTCCAACATGAGCAGAATCCCATACAACAACATCTACATTTTTCCCTGAAGATGTTGTTCTCATAGTTGCAGTCAACTCATCATAGACATCCGTTCCCCAATTAGCAAAATTATATCCTGCTACAGATCTTGGTATTCCCCATTGCAAATCAGTCTGAGTCTCAGGTGCTTTATCCCAATCACCTGTTTGTTCCCAATCAGAAATAAATTTAACTCCATATTCATCTTCAAGTCTCTTTGGAGTTTCTTCAACTATCTTTACTCTTTTGTCATTTCTTAAAGTTACAGCTTCTTTACCAGTTAAATTATAATGTGTAGATTTACTTTTAGGTCTTTTTTCCGTACATTCACACTCTCTATCAGGAATTGGTTCAAGATTTGAATTCAATTCCATATCTTTATAAAAATCATCCAAATCCTCATAATTATATAAAGTAATTACATACTCTCTACTATCAGTATGTAATAAATCCAAAGGATCTATATTTTTTGATTTATAATATTCATCAATTATTGGTACTCCACCAGTATAAGGTAAAACCATTGTTATGACTCCATCGGAAGTACTTGAAAAGTAGCAGTAAATGTTGAACTAGTATCATGATTAAAATTGGCGAGTGCAACATACATTTCACCAACTGGTGAAGGATTATCATTCCAACCAATAGAAGGTGGAGATAATCTAAATTCTTCAGTCGATCCACTTAGTTTAACAATTTCTGCAACTACCCCATCACCAGGTCTTGGATCTGATACTGGTACAGGAAACGTCCAATCAGTATCTGTAACAACCCTATTAGTCATATCAGCAGTTCTTGTAGCATCAGAAACATATGTGGTCAACCAACAAGGACCACTTACTGTAATGTTATATAATGTATAAGTTTTTAAAGCAGTATTGGTTATATTAAAAGCTTCTCTAGAAGTACTAGTAGTAGTAAAGTTATGAGTAAATGCAGTCCTAGTAACCAAACTATTATTAGAAGTATTCTTTCCGCTTACGGTTACCCAAGCACCATCTTTATAAACACGAATTGACATATTTTTACAATTTATATTTTATGTTGATAAGTCATAAGTTATATATAACTACCCACCAGTCTAAGGTATAGGATCATATCGCCCGTATAGGATCATAATTAGCTAGACCCTGATCTTTCATTGGTACTACAGTTAAAGCAATATCATTTTGAGTCCATGCACCGCCTAGATGATTTCTTGCTTTCCATGTCAAATTTGTACGACCAACAGTATTAACATCTTGTTTCGATATTCCCCAAGTATTCCAGGAAAAATCAGTCCCCCCAGTATAAGGATTAATATAGGTTCCACTATCTACCATATCTCCTATCCCAATATTAGCAACATACATATAACCATTAATTATAGGACTTGTGAAATCTCCTCCTGCGGCCATAGTTTTAATAATTTGACCATCCCAAACCCAAAAAGATTCTAGAGGGCTATTTTTCATCATGTAATACCTATCATCTGGTTGTAAAGTATTTGTATCAGTTCCAGGTATTACAGGATAACTCCAAGACGTTCGCTGATATTGAACACCAGTAGTTTCAAGGATGTATGTACCATCTCCTATACAAATAGGAGCTGGTGTACATAAATTAAGATAAGGTGAAGTTGTTCCATCAGTTGATGATGTTATAAATTCTGCTAAAACTCCTGAAGAATTAAGAGGGTCTTGATAGTGATCAGTTCGTGTATCAGCATCACGTGCAGCTGCATCAGTATATAAAGTGAACCAACATGGAGAAGAAAATTCAGCTTTTAATAATACAAATGAAAACAATTTAGTATCCAAAAATCCAGTTGTTTCAATTGTTTGAGTAGTAGTCCAAGATCCAAAACCACCATTTGTAATTTTTTCTGGTAATATGAAAGTACCTGAACTATTAATAAGAGTAAGTGTTCCAGTTTTTTTAGTTGTAAACTTATGAATATCAATACCTGTACCTGTACCTGGATCAGTTAGGTCGAGGTTTATACCATTTGTTGCATTTAATAACGTAGAAGCAAGTTTAATAGTATTAGCATCAACCCTAATAACAAAGTACTTCGTACCAGTTGCTTGAGAAAGATCACCATCTGTTGTAGATATTGGAGTAGTACCTGGAGTGTATGTTAATACATCACCTGTAGTAGGATCATAATCTGTGTATTCTGATAGGGTAATAGTATCTGCAGAAATATTAACTGATGCAGGATACACACTGAATGTTATTTCAGTTTTTTCATCCCAAGACTGAATTACAGCAGTTACATTAGATGTTTCACCTGTTATAGTTTGACCAACTTCAAGGGCAGCAGTAGATCCTAGATCAGGCTCGATAAGACTAAGTGTAATAAGATTAATTGTTTGTCTAATAGGTTGTACATCTGGACTAACGCCACCATCTGCAACCTTATCCCAACCATTATTATATACTTTTATAGTCATTTAAGATATTTTCATTATATATGCCAGTGCCCAATATGGTGGTAGGTTCGCATTGTCTCCTGTTTGTGTTGCAGAATCACCAGTGGTTATATTACCATCAGCATCAATTGCTGTTTTTTCAGTAGGAGGTGCTTGAGTACCATAATCATAACCACCTGTAGTCCATCCTGATTCAAAACCACCAGATGATACACCATTCCAAGTAGGAGCTTTATGTTCGTGTGCAAGTAATACTGCATTCTTATGACCACCACTTTGAGTTCCACTTCCAGTAACATTGGTTTCCCATTTACCATCACCTTCATCTGAGAAACTATGAGCACCAATAATAAATTTATCCCTTAAATCTGGTGCTCCTGCTGCAACTGCAGCTGCTGAATCATCACACATTACCCAATTTGTCAATGCATCAAGTGCAGTCTTGGTTCCAGACCACATTATAATACCACCAATTGGAACATCAGCTGGTGCAGGTGCAGCGTCTTTAATAGCAGTTGATAAATCTTCTATTTCTATTTGTGCATAAACTGAATCACCAAAAATATCTGCAGGAATAGCACCACCCCATGTTGCTATACCAAGTCCATATGTATCCATTGCTGTTCGGACGTAATGCTCTAATCTAATATAGTTGGTTTGAGTAAAGGTTACAGAAGCAATCACTCCCTTTGAAGATGTCTGAGGATAATCGAGGCCAGCAGTATTACTATAACCAGTCCACTCAGCAGAACCCTGTACTTTCGTCGTAGATGCTGTATCTGAAGTGGCAGTTTCAGGTTGTACAGGGGAATATATTAATACAGTATTATGCTCACGAACATTATAAGCAGGAGCTGTCCATTTAATACTATAAGTACCTGCAGGAACTTTAATTACTGTTGGGTAACTAGAGGTATCATAACCAGGAACTTCTGGATTGGTATCAGGACCAAGAAGAGAAATACCAATATTTTTTGGATCATCTAATGTATTAAAAACTCTAATATTCCTACCTTCAAAAGCTTTCCCTCCATTTCGAATTGCAGAATTAAGACTATTGCTCCTTTGATCTTTTATTGTTGCAATCCTTTTTATCCCTGAGGACGCAACATCTCCAGAAGTATCATACCATATATCACCATTATTTGGTGAAGTAGGCTCACTATTCTGAACATATTTTCTACCATAAGCATTAGCACCAACACTACCCTCATATTGAATATTAATTCTCTTTGTCCCAGTCTGAGGAGTTGTAACTACTAAGGATTTATCGCCAGTATAATTACTT
>Ga0209232_1000729_pt1 | contig 19054 bp, 21 predicted proteins | sample ETNvirenome_2_60_FD_184066 | JGI IMG/M metagenome (GOLD analysis project Ga0209232, IMG submission 184066) | Marine viral communities from the Pacific Ocean - ETNP_2_60 (SPAdes) (version 2) | ecosystem: Environmental > Aquatic > Marine > Oceanic | place: Pacific Ocean | collected 2013-06-22
GACCGCTATCGCTACGACGACCGTTATCGTGGCCGCTATGACGACCCGCGTTACGGCTATGGCTATGACTATAACCGCTATGGCAACAGCCGCAGCGCGGTGAACCAGTGCGTGAACGCGGTCGAACGCGGCAGCCGCCGCTATGGCAGCACCGACGTCACCCAGGTGACGAGCATCGATCGCAAGCGCGACGGGTACAAGGTGAAGGGCCGCGTCGTCGTCCGCGACGGTTACGGCGGGCGCTGGGGCCGTGGTGGTTATTATGACCAGGGCAAATTCAGCTGCGACATCCGCTATGGCCGGGTGCAGGACATCCGTTTCTCGGGCCTGCGCTGACCTTGAAGCCCCTCCCCTAGCGGGGAGGGGCTTTTCTTTATGGCCACAACGCCGCATGAAGCGGCATGATCAAACACAGCCTGCTCGCCGCCCTGCTCCTCGCCGCGCCCGTTGCGGCGCACGCGAAGGACGAAACCCCCGCCGCCGATCCCGCGCGCCTGAAAGCCGACGTCGAGAAACTGGTGTCGTTCGGCACCCGCCACACGCTGTCGTCGGCGACCGATCCGAAACGCGGCATCGGCGCCGCGCGCAATTGGGGCGCGGCCGAGTTCGGACGGATTTCCAAGGCTTGTGGCGGTTGCCTGACCATCGAACGGATCGCCGATCGCTTTGACGGGCCGCGCGCGCCGGACGGCGTCATTGTCGAAAATGTGCTGGCGATCCAGAAAGGCACCGGCGACCCCGCGCATGTCATCATCATCGCGGGGCATATCGACAGCCGTGTCAGCGACCCGATGAATTTCACCGCCGACGCCCCCGGCGCCAACGACGATGCGTCGGGCACCGCGCTGGTGATCGAGGCGGCACGGCTGCTGTCAAAGCAGAAGCATCGCGCGACAATCGTCTATGCGCTGCTGTCGGGCGAGGAGCAGGGATTGTGGGGCGGGCGCCTGCTCGCCCGGCACGCCAAGGCGCAGGGCTGGCCGGTCGCGGCGATGCTGAACAACGACATCGTCGGCGGCGTGCATGGAACCGACGGCACGATCGTCGCCAATCGGGTGCGGGTGTTCAGCGAGGGCATCCGCGCGTCGGAGGATCTGGCGGCGCAGCTGGCGCGGCGCGGCATCGGCGGCGAGGACGACGGCCCGTCGCGCGCACTGGCCAAGGCGGCGATCCGCGCCGGGCAGCAAAGCCCGGCGATCGGACTCGAGGTGCTGGCGGTGCGCCGTCCCGACCGTTTTCGCCGCGGCGGCGACCATCTGCCGGCGCTCGAACTCGGCTATCCAGCGATCCGCTTTAGCGTCGGGATCGAGGATTATGACCATCAACATCAGGATCTGCGGACCGAAAATGGCCGCAAATATGGCGACACGGTCGACGAGATGGATTTCGCCTATCTGGCGCGCGTCACCGCGCTCAACGTCGCGCTGGCCAGCGAGCTGGCGGCCGCGCCGCCCGCGCCCGCCAGCGTCAGCATCGACGGCGCGGTCAGCTCGAACACGACGGTCAAATGGACACCGGTCAAGGATGCCGCCGCCTATCGCGTCCACTGGCGCCGCGCCGACACGCTCGACTGGACCGACAGTCGCCAGGTCGCGGGCGATGCCGCGAGCGAACTGGTGCTGCCCGGAGTGATCGTCGACGATCATTTCTTTGGCGTGTCGGCGCTGGCGGCCGACCGCAGCGAAAGCATCGTAACATTCGGCGGGCTCCCGCCCGCGCCCTGACCCGCAATAATTACCGAACACGCTATACGAAAATTTACTTTCCGCCGTTACCGCTATAGAGGGACCATGATTTTTTCGGCCAACGTGGGGGTTGGGCGACAACGATGGGTCGCGCCATGTCAATTCCCAAGGTTCCTTCTGCCTCCCCTCCCCCGGGCGAAAAGCGCCAGCCGCGCCAGTCGCGACTGGTCAAGGCGGCGCTCGCCTGCGCGCGCCTTGGTCAATTCGATGCAACGATCCGCAACGTGTCCGAAACCGGCATCGGCGGACAGGCACCGGACGCGCTCCATATCGGTGAGCGGATCACGGTGTTTCTGCCCGGGCACGAACCGATGCTCGGCACGGTGCGCTGGGTCGCGGGCACCCGCTTCGGGATCGAAACCGACCAGCCGGTCGAAACCAGCCAGCTGCGCGCCGCGCATGGCAGCGGGGCGACTGCGCCGGAAAATGTCGCAGGGTTCGAAATCATCCCGCCGCCGTCCGCCCCCGCACGCCGCCCTGGGCTGGTGCTGGGCGCGGCTCAACAGGGCCATTTCGGGCGCAGTTTGTGGCAGGATAAGCGGTAATATGGGCGGCGGCGATGCCGCGCTGGCCACCTGGACCCCGGATCAAGCCTGTCCCGAGCCTGTCGAAGCGTCCGGGGTGACGACTTAAACAAGGGTGGCAAACCGCCGAAAGCCAGGTTTTGTCCAAAAGAAAACCGGCGCGGATTGCTCCGCGCCGGCTTCCCTCGGTAAATTATGTGATATGCCGTGCGTCAGGCGACGCGGCGCACCTCATTGCCTTCGTCGTCGATGTCACGAAGAACATAACCGCGGCCCCAGACCGTCTCGATATAATTTTCGCCTTCGCACGCCAGCGCCAGTTTTTTGCGCAGCTTGCAGATGAAGACGTCGATGATTTTGAGTTCGGGCTCGTCCATCCCGCCATAAAGGTGGTTGAGGAACATTTCCTTGGTCAGCGTCGTGCCCTTGCGCAGCGACAGCAGCTCGAGCATCTGATATTCCTTGCCGGTCAGATGCACGCGGGTCGTATCGACCTCGACCGTCTTGGTGTCCAGATTGACCGCCAGCTTGCCGGTCTTGATGACCGACTGGCTGTGGCCCTTCGATCGGCGGACGACCGCATGGATGCGGGCGACAAGTTCGTCGCGGTGGAACGGCTTGGTGACATAATCGTCGGCGCCAAAGCCGAACGAACGCACCTTTGAATCCATTTCGGAAATGCCCGACAGGATCAGCACCGGCGTCTGCACCTTGGCGGTGCGGAGCTTTTTCAGCACGTCATAGCCGTGCATGTCGGGCAGGTTCAGGTCGAGCAGAATGATGTCGTAATCATAGAGCTTGCCCAGGTCCAAGCCTTCCTCACCCAAATCGGTGGTATAGACATTGAAGCCTTCGGTCGTGAGCATCGTGTCGATCGCCTTGGCGGTCGTCGGCTCGTCCTCGATCAGCAATACGCGCATTGGGCACCCCTCGATTGTTTCCCACGATGATCCCGCGACCGTCCGCATGATCATCCTGCGATGCCACCGACGACCCCCGTTGCGAGACTGCCGGAACATTAACCACGAAACTAATGAAGGGAAAAGGTTAATTTTGATTTAACCCGCGGAACTCCGCGAGTCGCGGCAAATTCGAGCCGCCGGATTCGCGGATTTTTTACGCAGTCCCCAGCGCCAGATGCTGGGCGCGCGCGCCGGTGCATGACCGCTTTAGCCCATCGACCAGATAGTCGGCCAGCGCGCGCACCCGCGCCGGACGCAGCCGCGACGGCGGCGACAACAGGTGCAGATAGGCCTGCGGCAGCGACCAGTCGGGCAGGATGCGGACGAGCGCCCCCGACGCCAGCGCATCGGCGGCGATGAAATCGGGCAGCACCGCAATGCCGCCGCCCGCGATCAGCAGCGGGATCATGATATCGCCATTGTTGGTGAACAGCGGCCCGGTCGGGATCACCGTCGCTTCCTCCTCGCCGCGATGGAAACGCAGCGGCAGGGTGCGCTCGCGGTGGCCATAGCCGATCAGCCGATGGCCCGAAAGATCGAGCGGATGGCGCGGGACGCCGTGCCGATCGAGATAGGCCGGGCTGGCCAGCACCGACGCCGCCACCGGCGCGATCGTGCGCGCGAGCAGGCTGCTATCCTCCATCGTGGCGATGCGCAGCCCCAGGTCGATGCCCTCGGCCACCAGGTCGTGGCGCGCGTCGCTCAGCATCACGTCGATCTCGACCGCCGGATGCAGGTCGAGAAAAGCCGCTATCGGCGCGCCGAGCACCTTGATGCCAAAGCTCATCGGCGCCGCCAGGCGGATTGGCCCGGCCAGATCGACGCGGTCGCCGCGTGCCGCCTCGGTCGCCGCGGTCGCCGCCGCCACCATCGCCTGCGCCTCGCCCAGCAGCCCCGCCCCCGCGGTCGACACGGTGACGACGCGCGAACTGCGATAGAGCAAGGCGATGCCCAGCGCAGCCTCGAGGCGGGTCACCGCCTTTGACACGCTCGCTTTTGACATCCCGAGCGCGGTCGCCGCGGCGGTAAAGCTGCCACCATCGGCGACGGCGACAAAACAGGCCCAGCCTTCGTAATCGGGTAGCGACATTCCGGTGCTCCTCCATTCTCACCGTAGCCCTGAGCCGGTCGAAGGGCGCTTCTCGGATAAGCGCCCTTCGACCGGCTCAGGGCTACGGTGTTGGCTTCAACGAATTACCTCATTTATGGAAACGATAGATTTCTATCTACGCTATTTTAGAAACAATCCCAATCGCTATCTTGGCCTCAACACCGAAGCGGCGCCGGGCATCGTGCCACGGCGCGGCGCGACAGAAAGGACAAGGCCATGATCGACATTCGCAAATTCGACACGCTGGGCCACGCCGACCACGGCTGGCTCGACGCCCGCCATCACTTCTCCTTCGCCAACTATTATGACGAAGGCCGGATGGGCTGGGGCGCGCTGCGCGTCTGGAACGACGACGCCATCGTGGCGCAGTCGGGCTTCCCCCCGCACCCGCACCGCGACATGGAAATCATCACCTATGTCCGCACCGGCGCGATCACCCATCGTGACTCGATGGGCAACAGTGGCCGCACCGCGGCGGGCGATGTCCAGGTGATGAGCGCCGGCACCGGCGTGACGCACAGCGAGTTCAACCTCGAGGATGAGGAAACGACGCTGTTCCAGATCTGGATCATGCCCGACCGTGACGGCGGCAATCCCGGCTGGGGCGCGCGTCAGTTCCCCCAGAATGATCGCTCGGGCCAGTTCGTTACGCTGGCGAGCGGTATCGAAAGCGACGCCGACGCGCTGCCGATCCGCGCCAACGCCCGCGTTGCGGCGGCCACGGTGAACGCCGGCGAGAGTGTCTCCTACGACCTCGACGCCGGCCGCCACGCCTACCTCGTCGCCGCGAAGGGCCGCATCCGCGTCAACGGCACCGAAGCCGATCCCCGCGACGGCATCGCGCTCCGCGATGTCGGGACGATCATCGTCGAGGCGCTCGACGACGCCGAGTTGGTGCTCGTCGACAGCCTCTGAAAACACCGCTTGGGCCGCCGCCTTGTCCCCTCCCGTGAGGCGGCGGCCCACCCTGGTGCCGCGAGTTCCCCCGGCTCGCGGCACCTCCCCTCACCCTTCAAGTCCAACGCAAATCAAAGGAGTCATCACATGTCGCATATTCTCCGCATCGACGCCTCGGCCCGCCACAGCGGTTCGACCACCCGCCAGCTTGCCGATCAGCTTGTCACCCGCCTCGTCGAACAGGGCTATGGCAGCAAGGTGACCCGCCGCGACCTGGCGCTCACCCCGCCCGCGCTGCTCACCGAAAGCTGGGTTGGTGCCAATTTCACCGACGACGCCGATCGCAGCGACGACCAGCGCGCAGTACTCGCCCATTCGGACGAACTGATCGCCGAACTCGAAGCCGCCGACACGATCGTCATCGGCGTCCCGGTTTACAATTTTGCTATCCCCGCGGCGCTGAAAGCATGGATCGACCAGATCGCCCGCGCCCGCCGCACCTTCCGCTACACCGAAACCGGCCCCGAAGGCCTGCTGACGGGCAAGAAGGCCTATCTGGTCGTCGCATCGGGCGGCGTGCCGGTCGGCAGCGACTATGATTTCGCCACTGGCTATCTCCGCCACGTCCTTGGTTTCGTCGGCATCACCGACGTCACGATTATCGAGGCGGGCCAGCAGATGATGGACAGCGAAGCGGTGAACCGCGCGACTGCTGCGATCGATCAGCTGAAGCAGGCTGCCTGATATGTCGACGCGCCGTCTGCCAAGCCTGTTCCTTTCGCATGGCTCGCCGATGATGGCGCTCGAGCCCAGCCCGGCGCGGAATTTCCTCGCCGGGCTGGACAACGCGTTACCGCGCCCGCGCGCAATGCTGGTCGTGTCGGCGCACCATGATGCGGCGTATCAGGGCGGCCGCGCCACCATCACCGCTTCGCCCGCGCCGCCGACCATCCACGACTTCGGCGGCTTTCCCGACGAACTGTTCGCGATGCGCTACCCCGCGCCGGGCGATCCGGCGCTGGCGGCGCGCATCGTCACCCTTCTCGCGGACCACGGCCTCGCCGTCACCGCAGATCCCGACCGCGGGCTCGACCATGGCGTGTGGGTGCCGCTGTCGCTGATCTACCCCGCCGCCGACATTCCGGTCGTTCAGCTGTCAATCGCGTCGAACGCCTCGCCCGAATGGCATTATGCGCTGGGTCAAGCGCTGACCCCGCTGCGCGATGACGGGGTGCTGATCATCGGGTCCGGCAGCATTACGCATAATTTGCGCGCACTGTTCTCTGCGCGCCTGGCGATCGACGCGCCGGCGCCCACCTGGGTTACTGCCTTCACCGACTGGATCGCCGAGCGCATGGTGGCGGGCGCAATCGACGACGTGCTGCACAGCGTCGAACGCGCCCCGCACGGCGCCGACAACCACCCGACCCCCGACCATATATTGCCGCTGTTCGTCGCGATGGGTGCGGGTGGATCGCCGTTTCGGGCCGAGCGGCTGCACCACAGCACGACCTATGGCCTGCTCGCGATGGATGTTTACGCTTTCGGCGGCTCCCTGCTCCGCCTATAGCGCGCCATGCTCCTTTCAGACCGTGTCCTGTTCCTCGATGGCGAGGCTCTCGTCATCGACAAGCCCGCTGGCCTGCCCGTCGACGCCCCGCGCGACGGCAGCATCAGCCTGGAAAACCATCTCGACCTGCTCAAGTTCGGGTTCAAACGCTGGCCGCTCGCGGTGCACCGGCTCGACCGCGACACCTCGGGCTGCCTGCTGCTGGCGCGCAATCCCAAGGCGCATGGCCGTTTCACCCGGGCGTTCGAGGATCGCGAGGTCGAGAAGCAATATCTGGCGATCGTCGATGGCGTGCCCGACGCCGACAGCGGTACGATCAACCTCCCCCTGACCAAAGTGTCGACCGCCGAGGATGGCTGGCGGATGGTCGGCGACCCGAAAGGCAAGCCGTCGATTTCGCATTGGGAAAAGCTGGCGGTGGTCGATGGCCGCAGCCTGCTGCGCTTTCGCCCCGAAACCGGCCGCACCCATCAGATCCGCGTCCACGCGCTCGAAGGGCTGGGCTTCGCGCTGGTCGGCGATCCGGTTTACGGACGCGGCGGCACCAAAACCCGCACCTTGCTGCACGCCGAACGGCTGGTCGTAAAACGTGACGTCAAGCCGTCAGTAATTGCCGAGGCGCCCTTCCCCGACGCGTTTATCGCGTTGGGGTTTACGGCGCCGGAGGGAGCGGAGCCGACGCGTGGCTGAGATCCCCGAAAGCGCGATTTCGGAAAAATTTCTCGCCGGCACCGGGCCGGGCGGGCAAAATGTCAACAAGGTCGCGACCGCGTGCCAGCTGCGCGTCAATGTCTATGCGCTGGGGCTCGATCCCGACGCCTATAAACGCTTGAAAACGCTGGCGGGCAGCCGGATGACCACCGACGGCGAGCTGATCATCCTGGCGCGCCGTTATCGCACCCAAGAGGGCAACCGCGCCGATGCCCGCGAGCGCCTGTCGGCGCTGATCGATGCCGCGCTGGTGCGCCCCGAACGACGGATCAAGACCAAGCCGAGCAAGGCCGCCAAAGCGCGCCGGGTCGACAGCAAGAAAGCCCGCAGCAGCGTCAAGGCCGGGCGCGGACGGGTGCGCGGAACCGACTGAAAATCCTGCGATGACAAATCTTTACCGTCTCGACGCCCCCGCCGCCGCGATCGCCGCGGCGTTTAATGCCGAGGCCGGCAGCGACCCGTGGAGCGGCGATTATGTCGCCCCCGGGCGCCCCGCGCCGGTGGTCGTCAGCGACGGCCGCGGTGGCGCGCGCCGCTTTCTGCGCCCGAAACTATGGGGGGTGCCGCCACCGCCGCGCGGCGAGCGGCCGGTGACGCACGTCCGCAACCTGCAAAGCCCGTTCTGGATCGGCACGCTGCGCCACGCCGAACTGCGCTGCCTGATCCCCGTTACCGCCTTTGCCGAGTGGTCGGGGCCCGAGGGCGCGCGCCGCCAGCACTGGTTTTCGGTGCCGTCGCAGCCGATCTTCGCCTTTGCCGGCATCCACCGGCAGGGCGAGGACTGGCCCTGTTTTGCGATGCTCGCGACCGATCCTAACCAGCTGGTCGGCCAGTATCAGCCGCACGCGATGCCGGTGATCCTGCACCCCGACCAGCACGCAACCTGGCTGAGCGGCGAATGGCGCGATGCGGCAGCGCTCGCGGTTCCCTATCCCGGTCAGGCCATGGCGGTCGGCGACGCCCCGCCGATGTAAGCGATTTTCACCATATCCCTTCACTTCAAGGTAACCACCAGCGCCGTAAAAGGAGGCGAATCAAATGTAACCGCTGGGACCAAAGCAGTGTTGGGGAATCGCATCATCGAGGCCAAACGGCCCGCCACCACCGGCCGCCGCGCCGAACGCGCTCCGGTACAGGCCCGCGCCCGCTATCGCGAACCGGGGCTCAACCCGTTCGACGTCGAATTGTTCGACCTGTCATCGACCGGGTTTCGCATGGTCACCTTTTTCCGTCCGCAGATCGGCAAGCATATCTGGGTCAACCTGCCCGGGCTGCAGCCGCTCGAAGCCATCGTCCGCCGCGCCGATGGCAACAGCTACGGGTGCGAGTTCGTCGATCCGCTCCACCCGTCGGTGGCGAAACATCTGCAGGTGAAGCTGCGCTAACTATCAACCTTCCCCCTTGATGGGCGGAAGGATACGCAGCCTTGCCACGCATGTGACTAGGCGAAGTTGGATGGGGGTGATGGTGCGTCCTTGCACCCACGCCTCAGGGCGCGACCGCACCCCCACCGCTGCGACTAGGCGGCAAGCCGCCAAGCCTCGCTGCCTCCCCCATCAAGGGGGAGGAAACCCTAGCCGAACGCGGCGCTCAATCCGCCGCCGTCTCCGACTTCTGCAAAATATGCTGCCACTCGGCGGGCGTCACGCGCCCGACCGACAGTCGCGACTGGCGGATCAGGTCCATGTCGGCGAGCTTGGGATCGGCCTTGATCGCCGCCAGCGTCACCGGATGCGCCAGCGGCCGCACCGGCGCGACGCGCACCACGACCCATGGTGAGCCCTCTTCGGCGGTCGGGTCGGGGAAGGCGGTTTCGGTGACCGTCATGATCCCCACACATTCCTTGCCGATATTGCTGTGATAAAACAGCGCCTCATCGCCGACCTGCATCGCTTTCAGGTTCAGCTTTGCGGTGTGGTTGCGCACCCCGTCCCAGATGCCGGTGCCTTCGCGCACCAGCTGCTCCCACGGATAAGCGTCGGGTTCGGATTTCATCAGCCAATATGATTTTGCCATGCCGCTCTCTTAGCAAGCATCGGCAGTTTGAAAAGAGCGAGCCTCTTTCCCTGTCCCGCCGACACCCCTACATGCGGGAACAGAGTCGCGGCGGCGCAGGCCCCGCCCCAGAATGGATGATGATATGACCGCCGCTGTTCCGACCATTTCGATGTCGCTTCCCGCCGATCAGTTCGCCCGCGATTTCGGCGCCTCGTTCGAACGCTTCGGCTTTGCGATGATCACCGATCATGGCATCGACCCGGCGCTGATCGACGATGCGTGGGACAAGGCAAAGGATTTCTTCGCGCTGCCCGAGGAGGCCAAGCGCGCCTATCACATTGCCGACGGTGGCGGCGCGCGCGGCTACACGCCGTTCGGGACCGAAATCGCCAAGGGGGCCAAGGAAGTCGATCTCAAGGAATTCTGGCACGTCGGCCGCGACCTGCCCGCCGGGCACCGCCTGGCAGCGCAGCAACCGAACAATGTCTGGCCCGCCGAGGTCGACGGCTTCCGCGCCGTCTATGACAAATTATTCGCCGAATTCGATCGCGTCGGCGGCCAATTGCTGTCGGGCATCGCCCGCTATCTCCGCCTCGCGCCCGATTTCTTTGACGACACGGTGCTCGACGGCAACAGCGTGATGCGCCTGCTCCACTATCCGCCCGTCGAAGCGCCAGCAAAAGGCATCCGCGCCGAGGCGCATGAGGACATCAACACGATCACGCTGCTGCTCGGTGCCGAGGAAGCGGGACTCGAAATCCTCGACAAGGACGGCAGCTGGCTCCCGGTCAGCCCGCCGCCGGGCGCGATGGCGGTCAATGTCGGCGACATGCTGCAACGGCTGACCAACAACAAGCTCCCTTCAACCACCCACCGCGTCCGCAACCCCGACGCGGGCCGCGCGAGCGTGACGCGCTATTCGATGCCATTCTTCCTGCACTTCCGCTCGGACTATCCGATCGAGACGCTGGAAAGCTGTGTCGATGCGGCGCATCCGAACCTGTATCCGACGCCGATTACGGCGGATGAGTATCTGCAGGAGCGGCTGCGCGAGATCGGGTTGAAGAAATAAATCACCCGCTCATTCGTCACCCCGGACTTGATCCGGGGTCCAGACGACGGGTCGGCTATGGATACCGGATCAAGTCCGGCATGACGAAGATGGAAAGTCCGCTTGGGGGTGGCAAGCAGCCATGGCCGTCTTCGGTGATCCCGGGCCGGGGCTGCGATCCGGTCGGCGCATGGACCGGCGATCATGCCAAAGTTCAGGAAAGTTCAGCCTATTGCAGCGCCGCATTTGTCGCGCTCGGCGGATAGGTGACGGCCGGACCTTGCCGCATCCGGAATCCGGGCGGCGGGCGCTTTTGCCTGTAAATTGAAAGAGCTGCGATGAAGGCTGGCACAGCGAAATAATGTAGGACAGCGTTTTTTACGGCGGATGGCGACTTTGGGGTGGGAAGCGGCCCTACGCCCTCCTCGTCATTCCCGCGAAAGCGGGAACCCAGCAGCAACGCCGGACTGGGTTCCCGCTTTCGCGGGAATGACGAAATGATGGGGAATCGAATGTCGCCTGCCGGTCGTTAGTTGCCCTACCGCCCGTCCCAATAGTCAAACACCGCCTGCTGCTGCTCGCGGATAAACCGCGCCGCCGCCGCGCCCTCCCATGGGCCGTCATAGCCGAGCAGCAGCGCCGTCCCGCCGACCCACCAGCCCTGCCCCGGCAACCGGTCGCTTTCGCGCACCACCAGCACCGCCAGATCGGGTTCGCCATCGAGCGCGCACAGCCGGTCGACCTCGGCCAATGTCTTGCACAGCGCGCGCATCTTCGGCCGGGTAAAGCGGAACCCCAGATCGCCGAGCAGCTCGGAATAGCTGACCGCGCGGCCTTCGCGCGCGGCGGCGGTCAGGATCGCGCGGATGCGCGGCGCGTCGCCGAGGGCGCTGGCATCGGCGGCCAGCGCCTCACCGCCTAAACCCCCGTCTTTGGCGGCCACGGGATGAAACCGGAAGTGCGCGCGACATAGGCGGCATAGTCGGGCCGCGTCTTGTGCAGCCCCTTTTCGAGCAGCGCCTTGCCCGACCATTTGGTCAGGGTGAAGGTCAGGAACAGCGGCCCGATCACGCTGGCCAGCGCGACCCACGGCCCGAGGTCGGCAGCGATCAGCCACAATCCCCACCAGGTCAGCGCGTCGCCGAAATAATTGGGATGGCGGGTGTAACGCCACAGCCCGGTGTCGAGCACCTGCCCCTTGTTCGCCGGATTCTTGCGGAACGCATCGAGCTGGGCGTCGCCGATCGTCTCGAACGCGATGCCGATCAGCGCCGCGACCACGCCGATGATGGCAAGGATGCCGACGCCGTTCGCCGCCGCGCCGCCGCTCGCCCAGATGCCGATCTGCGCCGGCAGGCAGGTGATGAACAGCAAGGGCGCTTGCGTCAGGAACACGGTGAGCAGCGCCGCCTTGTCCCAGCTCCATTTTTTCGTTTCCATCGTCCGCGACAGGATTTTGGCATAGCGCGGATCCTCGCCATGCTTCACCCAGCGCAGCCCGAGATGGATCGCCAGCCGCAGCCCCCACAGGCTGGTCAGCCCGAGCAGCAACCGCGCATGCAGTGTATCGGCGCCCGCCTGCCACGCCGCGCCCCACGCGAGCAGCACCATGCCGAACGCCCAAAAGGCGTCGATGAACGACACGTCGCGGATCGCCACCGAAATCGCCCACAGGATCAGGATCACCCCCAGCAGTCCCGCGAAATTGAGCGCCAGCAGCATCAGCAGATCGGTCATGCGCGCATCTCCAGGTCTGGGCCGTCGCCGACAATATCGTCGATCGAGCGCACCGCGCGCTCGGGGATTTTGGGGATGCAGGTGCGATACACCTCAAGCACCTTCATCATGTCGGCGCGAAAATCGCCGCTGGGCCAGATCAGCGGGCCGAGCCCGCCGGTTTTCGTCCCATAATCCATCATACCGACCACCATCGGCACCTTCGCCGCCAGCGCGATCTGGTAGAAACCGGTGCGCCATTTCGCGGTCTTGCCGCGCGTCCCTTCGGGCGCGACGGTCAGCATGAATTCGGCGCGGCGGGCAAATTCCCGGGTCATCTGTTCGACCACATTGCCGCCGCCGCGACGGTCGACCGGCACCCCGCCCATCTGCCGGATGAAGCCACCCAGCGGCCAGCGGAACAGCGACAGCTTCGCCATGAAATAGGGACGGATTCTCAAATCGGCGGTCAGCCCGAGGAAATTGACGAAGTCCCAATTGCTGGTGTGCGGCGCCGCGATCAGGATGAAGCGCCGCGGTTCGGGCACCTGTCCCAACGCCCGCCAGCCGCGCGCCCGGTACATCGCCAGCAGCAATCGCCGCACCATCCGCGCCGTCAGCCCCGGTGGACCATCGCTAATCGTCGTCACGCCGTCTCCTCTACCCGGCGCACGGCTTGCGCGAAAGCGCGGGGCTTCGCAAGGGGCGCGATGACGGGTTGCGACCCGCGGCGCTTTCTGCTCCCTTCGGCGGCCGAACCGGGGAGGGACATTCGATGAAAATGCTGGCTTCGCTGCTGTTGCCCACGCCAGATCGCCCTATGTCGGGCGCGATGATATGTTCGATCTGATCAAGGCTTATACGGACTGATCCATGACGTCGCCACATAGGCGTTAGGCACAAACCCACATTTGTGGTAATGTGCAACTCGTGGTCGCAGGAGTTTTTGACATGAGCCGCTTGACGATCGACATCTCGGATCAGCAGCACCAAAATTTGAAGGCGCTGGCCGCCTTGCAGGGCAAGACGATCCGGCAATATGCGCTGGAACGTTTGTTCCCGCAGCCGGGCGGTGAAAACGAGGCGTGGCAGGAGCTCAAGACGCTGCTGCGCGAACGCATCGCCACCGGTTTGGCGGGTGAGTTTTCGGGCAAGAGCATCGACGAAATTGTCGACGAGGAAATGGCGAGGGACGGCAACGATTGACGCCTGCCTATGTCCTGCTTCCGGATGCCGAGGCCGACTTGCGGGCGATCGTGCGCTACACTCGCGCGCAATGGGGCGACGCCCAAACCCGAAGCTATGTCGCAAAGCTGACCCGTTGCATCGAAACCATTGCTGGCGGCGAGCGGCCCACCAAGGATTTGAGCGATCTGTATCCCGGACTACGGATGGTCCATTGTCAGCATCATTTTATCTTTTGTCTGCCACGCGATGATGCCGCCGCGCTTGTCGTTGCGATCTTTCACGAACGCATGGATTTGATGACGCGACTGGCGAACCGATTGAAATAGCCGACAGGGTTCAGAAAGGGGCGACATGAGGAATTATTATCGGGTCATGCCAGGTCGAGGCAGCGTATACGCACAAGCGTGCTTCGACGGCGCATTCATCGGGACGCATTTCGATATTCACGACGATCTGACTGGCAAGCTGCTCGACACATCGCGGCAGTTCAACAAAACCCATGTGCCGGTTTATCTGAATGTCCATCCGACCAAGAGCAGGGTTGCGGCCGGCTTGGCTTGCGGCGCAATCTGGACGGTGTCGAAAGGGCTGCGGCCGGGTGATCTGATTCTGTCCCCCGATGGCGCCGGTCGCTATCGTGTCGGCGAGGTTGATGGCGAATATTGGTATGCGGATGGCGACATTCTTCCCCACCGCCGCCACGTCCGTTGGCATGACGTCTTTATTGATCGAGCTGCGATGAGCGACGCGCTTAAAGGCTCAACAGGTTCGATCGGCACGGTGTCAAATATTACCTCGCACGCTGACGAGATTGAGGCGCTGATCGGTGGGCGTCCGACTCCTGTTCTGGCGTCCATCAGCACCATCGAAGGGATCGTCGAAGATCCACTGGCCTTTGCAATGGAACGACATCTCGAAGATTTTCTGGTTGCAAACTGGAGCCAGACTGAACTCGGCCGTGACTACGATATTTTCACTGATGACGGCGAAGTTGTCGGTCAGCAATATCCCACCGATACCGGTGCACTCGACATTCTGGCCATCAGTAAAGATGGCAAGCGGCTGCTGGTTGTTGAGCTCAAGAAGGGCCGCGCCAGCGATGTCGTTGTTGGCCAGATTCTTCGCTATATGGGCTTTGTACAGGATGAATTGGCCGAGCAAGGTCAGACGGTTGAGGGGGCAGTCATCGCGCTTGATGACGATCATCGCATCCGGCGCGCACTTGCGATGGTGCCGAGCATCAGCTTTTTCCGCTATAAAGTCTCCTTCCAACTGGTTCGTGCGTGACCAGATATCGCCGCCGCCGCTTGGCCTTTGCCTTGACGCGCTAGCCTTGCTATCGCGCCGCGACCATGGCGACCACCACCGACGATCCCGACAATCCAGAAGCCGTCCCGGGCATGACCGACACGCCGTTCGGCAGTGCGCTGTCCGAACGCTATCTGGTCTATGCGCTGTCGACGATCACCGCGCGCTCGCTGCCCGATCTGCGCGACGGATTGAAGCCGGTGCACCGCCGCCTGCTGTGGGCGATGCGCGCGATGCGGCTCGATCCGTCGCAGGGTTACAAGAAATCGGCGCGCGTCGTCGGCGATGTGATCGGCAAATTCCACCCGCACGGCGATGTCGCGGTGTATGACGCGATGGTCCGCCTGGCGCAGGATTTCTCGCTGCGCTATCCGCTCGTCGACGGCCAGGGCAATTTCGGCAATATCGACGGCGATAACGCTGCCGCCTATCGGTACACCGAGGCGCGGCTGACCCGCGTCGCGGTCGACCTGATGCAGGGGCTCGACGAGGGTACCGTCGATTTCAAGCCGACCTATAATGGCGAAGACGAAGAGCCCGAGATCATGCCGGGGCTGTTCCCGAATCTGCTCGCCAATGGCGCGAGCGGGATCGCGGTCGGCATGGCGACGAACATCCCGCCGCACAATGCCGCCGAAGTGATCGACGCGGCGCTGCTGCTGATCGAAAACCCGCGCGCCGAACTGGCCGAGCTCCTCGAACATGTCAAAGGCCCCGACTTTCCGACCGGCGGCATCGTCGTCGACAGCGCCGAGACGATCGCCCACGCCTATGCCACCGGCCGCGGCGGTTTCCGCGTCCGCGCGCGCTTTTCGACCGGTAAGGTCGACAGCGCGTGGGAAGACAGCGGGATCGAAAAGCAGCCCGGCGGCACCTGGCAGCTGGTGATCAGCGAGATTCCCTATGGCGTCGCCAAGGGCAAGCTGATCGAACAGATTGCACAGCTGATCGCCGACAAGAAATTGCCGATCCTCGAGGATGTCCGCGACGAGAGCGCCGAGGATCTGCGCATCGTCATCGAGCCCAAAAGCCGCAACGTCGACCCCGACATCCTGAAGGAAAGCCTGTACCGGCTCACCGACCTGGAGAGCCGCTTCGCGCTCAACCTCAACGTCCTCGACGCGACGCGGACCCCGAAGGTGATGGGGCTGCATCAGCTGCTCACCGAATGGCTCACGCACCAGATCGTCGTGCTGATCCGCCGCGCCCAGCATCGCATCAACAAGATCGACGACCGGTTGGAGCTGGTCGCGGGCTATATCATCGCCTTCCTCAACCTCGACCGGATCATCGCGATCATCCGCACCGAGGACGAGCCCAAGCCGGTGATGATCGCCGAATTCATCCTGACCGACCGCCAGGCCGAGGCGATCCTCAATATGCGGCTGCGCAGCTTGCGCAAGCTGGAGGAAATGGAGCTGAAGCGCGAGCAGGCCGACCTCACCGCCGAGCGCGAGGAGCTCGTCAAGCTGGTCGAAAGCCCGGCGCGCCAGCGCACCCGGCTGCGCAAGGATCTGGAAAAGCTGCGCGCCGTTTACGGGCTCGACACGCTGCTCGGCGCGCGCCGCACGACGATATCCGAAGCTGCCCCGGCGCGCGACATTCCGCTCGACGCGATGATCGAGAAGGAGCCGGTGACGGTGATCCTGTCGAAACGCGGCTGGATCCGCGCCCAGCGCGGCCATGTCGCCGCCGATCAATGGGCCGAATTCAAGTTCAAGGAAGGCGACGAGTTATTGTTCGCCGCGCACGCGCAGACCACCGACAAGCTGCTGGTCGCGGCGAGCGACGGGCGCTTCTTCACCATCGGCGCCGACAAGCTGCCGGGCGGGCGCGGCTTTGGCGAGCCGCTGCGGTTGATGGTCGACATCGACCCCGAGGCGCGGATCGTCGCGATGATCCCCGCGCACGCCGACGGCCGCCTGCTGCTCGCGTCGTCGAGCGGACACGGCTTTGTCGCGCAGATGGGCGAAGTCGTCGCCGAAACGCGCAAGGGGCGCGGCGTCGTCAACCTCAAGACCGGCGCCCAGCTTGCCATCGTGCGGGCGATCGGGCCGGGCGACGACAGCGTCGCGGTGGTCGGCGACAATCGCAAGCTGGTGGTGTTCCCGATCAGCGAAGTGCCGGTGATGGCGCGCGGTCAGGGGGTGATGCTGCAACGCTATCGTGACGGCGGCCTGTCCGACGCGATCAGCTTTGCCTTTGCCGAGGGGTTAAGCTGGACGATGGGCGGCGACACCGGCCGCACGCGGACCGAGACCGACCTGGTGCCGTGGCGCGTCGCGCGCGGCGCCGCGGGGCGGATGCCGCCGACCGGTTTCCCACGCAACAATCGTTTCGGCTGACCGTATTTTCAGCTTGCCGTAAATAGCTTCTTTACTCCCCACCCCCTAGGTCATGGCCAATGGGGAAAGGTCGCACAAAACCCGCTGTCATGCCTATTGATCGAACCGGTGAAGACCGGCCCTTGTTGTTCGTCGGTTGGATCGACGCACTCCCGGTCCCGGCGGCGCTGATCCGTCCGCTCGCGCGCGGCAATTTTCGCCTGCACGCCAGCAACGCCGCGTTCGACCGGTTGCGCCTGTCCCCCGCCGGCGCCGACGCGCCGATCGAATTGTTGCGCGCGATCGAGCGCGCCGCGCAAGACCCCGACGACACCCAGGAATTCTCGTGCCAGCTGGGCGAAGGCGTCGCGGCGCGCGATCTGCGCGGATCGATCGGGCCGCTGCCCACCGAATCGGGCGACGAGACGCTGTTCCTGCTGACCTTGATCGACCGCACCCAGGAAATGATGACCGAGCGCAATTTGCGCCGCGAGCTGGTGTCCGACAGCCTGACCGGCCTGCCCAACCGCGCCGGGTTCGAGGAGCTGGTCGAACAGCGCGCCGCGACCGACGGGGTCGGCGCCGACCATGCGATCCTGCTGCTCGACCTTGCCCGGTTCAGCCGCATCAACGAACATATCGGCCCGATGGCGGGCGACGAACTGATCATCACCGTCGCGCGGCGGCTGAAATCGAGTCTGCGCAGCGGTGACATATTGGCACGCACCGGCGGCGACGAATTCGCCATTTCCACGCGCGTCGCGGGCGGCCGCGCCGATGTGCGCGAGATGGCGCGGCGCATCCGCGGCTGTTTCGACCATCCGTTCCGGATCGGCGAGCTGAAGGTCAGCGTCGATTGCGCGCTAGGTTGCGCGATCCAGCCTGCCGTCGACAGCGATGTCGCCGATCAGATCCGCCATGCCCAGATCGCGCTGAAACGCGCCAAGCAGACCGATCGCATCGAGATCTACGAACCCGAAACGGCGATGCTGTCAGACAATCGCTTCGGGCTCGAAACCGAACTGCGCAACGCGATTGAGGAAGACCGGCTCCACCTCGCGTTCCAGCCACTGATCGAGCTCGCGACCGGCAAGGTCGCCGGGTTCGAGGCGCTGGCGCGCTGGGACAAACAGAATGGCGATTCGATTTCGCCCAGCGAATTCATCCCGATTGCCGAGGATTCGGGCCTGATCGTCCCGCTCGGCCAATGGGCGATCGGCAAGGCGGCGGCGGTCCTCGCCGACTGGGACAAACAGAATGGCGGCAAGATCGTCGACTGTTATTTTTCGGTCAATGTTTCGGCGATCCAGCTGCTGCGCGACGACATCGCCGCGGTCGTCCGCCAGGCGATGGCCAAGCACCGGATCGGCGGCGAACGGCTGATGATCGAACTCACCGAAAGTGCGATCATCGGCGATCCCGACCTCGCGCTATCGGTGCTGAGCGAATTGAAGGCGCTCGACGCGCGCGTCGCGATGGACGATTTCGGCACCGGCTATTCGAACCTCGCCTATCTGCAACGCTTGCCGCTCGATGTGCTCAAGATCGACCGCAGCTTTGTCGAACATATGGTCGACGACCGCGACAAGGTGGCGATTGTCCGCACGATCCAGAGCCTGGCCGAAGTGCTGGGGATGAAGACGACAGCGGAGGGCGTCGAAACCGCCGACCAGGCGCGGCTGCTGTCGGCGCTCGGTTGCGATTTCGGGCAAGGCTATTTGTTCGCGCGGCCGCTGGAAAGCAACGCGGCGCTCGATTTCTGGCGTCAGTCGCTAGTGCGCCCGATCTTCTGATCGACCAGTTCGGCGACACGGGTAAAATCGGGAAAATCCTCGGCAACCCACGCCGCTTCGACCGCCTTCAGGATGCGCGCCACCTCTGGCCCGGCAGCGACCCCGCGCGCGACGATATCGCCGCCCTTGATCGGCAGCTGCGGCACCTGCCAATCC
>Ga0209232_1000730_pt1 | contig 19044 bp, 31 predicted proteins | sample ETNvirenome_2_60_FD_184066 | JGI IMG/M metagenome (GOLD analysis project Ga0209232, IMG submission 184066) | Marine viral communities from the Pacific Ocean - ETNP_2_60 (SPAdes) (version 2) | ecosystem: Environmental > Aquatic > Marine > Oceanic | place: Pacific Ocean | collected 2013-06-22
CTATCATCTAACCAATAACTTGAAACGTTGTAACTCATATCTTTCTAATTAATTTATATATAAAAATAAGTAAAAAAGCTCGTAAAGGCAAATCTTTTGCTAGCTTTTTTTAAAAAAAGTTACATCAAACCACTGTTCAATATTGGAACTCGTTTGTAGTATTCTTTGTATTCTTTTAATAATAATTTTTCTAGGCTAGGAGCAAATGAAGTAGTCAATTTCCATGTTGTATGACTATTTGTAAATTTAGAATGTATTTCTTTCATCGGCAATGCATAAGCCCATATTATCTCTACATTTTTAATATGATCTCTAATTTTATTATTAGTTGTATTAGTTACACATTTATACATTCTATTGAATCTATTGTAAAGATTAGTACTTTGTCCTATCTTTAATATTTCTTCTTTTTCATTTGCTAGTACATATACCCCGGGCAATTTATATTCTTGATCCTTAGATGGAAAGTCTATATCTATTCCTTGCGCATATTTATCTGACGGATACATTTTGCAATATAATTTGAATCCTTGGTCTATTAATATTTCTAAATCCATTAATATATTTTATGTACTGTTTTTAATAAATTAACTGCTTCTTTAATAGATGTCTTCTTTTCAAACATTGATTGCATTTCAGGCTTTATCTTATTTACACAATCCATATAAAAGGCAGGATAAACAAATTCTTCCATTTCTTTTCTAACAGCTTCGAACCATGAAGAGTACTTAGGATATTTTCTATCAAACTTTTGGTTTGAAGACATATTTTCATGATACCTTAATCTTTCTTCTAATGGCCATTCATCAAATGGCTTCTTTTTATTTGATTCTCCATGTCTTCTAAATCTAGCAGCTTCTCTTGCTTCATTTCTTCTAATATATCGATCCATCTTATCCATTGATGAATCTTTCGGGGATATTCCAATTGTTGCTTTTTTACTCATTTGTTTTTCTAATTTAAAGAAAGGGGCTACTCATGCTTCCTAGGCCTAGGTGTCTTTCACCCCTTATCCAAGTTATATTTTTAATATTGTTCTTCTTCTTCTTCGGCATTAAAGATATCTTCATCTTCTGCAGTTCCACAATACTTTTGAACTACCTGCTTCATATAAGTTCTTTCTGAATCAACTCCGCCATCGGCATCAAAGAAAGGATAAATTGCAACCTCTGCTCCTTCTTCTAATGTAAATCCATCGGATAACAATCCTGCTAATTCAACACTTAATCTAGTACTAATTGCACTTGATAACTTAGGAGCTTCTGATATCATTTCTGCTCTTGTCATAGAAGCAATTTCTGATATTGTATCTGCTTGTTCCGGAGTAACATCTGGATAAAGTTTTAATAACAATTTAGCTTCTTCTTCTTTTGATAATGTATCCATTTCAACTATAATGAATCTATCAACTAATGCTCTATCCATTGCTCTCGTTGCAGTATATTCAGAACCAATATTTGCAGTGGCAATAAATGTAACACCTTTTGCTACTTTGATTGTAGGAGCATTTTCCGCTTCATCTAATCTTAGATATCTTTGACCTTCATCTAACACTGTCATTAATATGTTCCAAGCTTCTGGATGAGCTCTAGATAATTCATCTAACAATATAATGGCATTCTCCGTTTGAATAGCCTTAACAAATACTGATTCGGAGAACAATGTTCCTTCATCTTTTTTGAAATGCGTATTACCAATTAAAGTTCCTCTTGGATCTTGAGTGGCACCTAAATTAAAATAGAAATCCGGTCTATCTAATGCCTTAACTAATGTCTTTGCGGCCATTGTCTTACCACAACCTGCCGGACCTGTCATCATAATATTTTTACCTCTCATTGCAGATCTAACTAAATACTTCCATTTAAGATCTTGCATCACCAATGTCTCTGGCTTTAACTTTAATGAATCATTGTGAATAAAACTCAATACTGGATCCTCCATTATTCTACTATCAACTACTGGTTGTTCTTTAACCACTTTATTATTATCTAATACACTCATAGGCTTTCTATATGACCTTTGGCTTTCATTATCAAACTTAATGCATTGGCCATTTTCTACTGCCTTCTCTAGCATTATATCCCTAACATAAATATCTGTACGGACTAATCCTGTATCAGCATCTTTAAGGATAAATTTACCATCTTCTTTACTTGGTATTAAATATTCGAATCTTTTTTTCATAACTTGGATTTTTTAATTATTAACTATATATAAAGATAAGTAAAAGATCTCGTAAAGGCAAATCTTTTACCAACTTTTTTTCAACTTTTTTTAACATTTATAAAGATTACTACCCCATCCTGATCTCTTATCCATCTTTCTTAACTTCTTGGCTACCTCTGGGTCTTTGATTATTTCTGCTTCTGAATAAGTTGTTTTACCTGATATGATATTTCTAACATACCACTTAGGAGTATTACTACAACTTACACATACTTTGGTTCCAGGCAAGGCTTTCAATCTGCCTTCTGGAATTGAATGATTACATTTTAAACATTTCATATCATTTAATTTTATATAAAAATAAGTAAAAGATCTCACGATTCCAAATTTTTTACTAGCTTTTTACAAAATTATTTAATTCATTTGGTGTAGGATATGAGAGTACTTTCTCGCATTCGTTGCATGTCCACATATACTGATAACTTTGATTTTGTTGTACTGACTTAATACTTTTTGATTTATGATCGCATGCCGATTGAAGTTCATCTATTGATTTATCGATCTCTTTTCTTTGTTCTTTAAGATCGACGATGTCATTCTTTCGACTCATCAAATATAAATATCTAGAACATATCCTTTTTCGGCCGTCCTCCCATGGGATTTCCTACTGTTAAATAATAACAATTGTAACAAAGCATTTGAATATTTTCTCGTCTATGATTGGTCTTATCTCCGTCGATATAATCTAATAATAATGGTACAGTATAATCTGATACTCGCCTCTCATCAAATCCACAACAGTTACACTTCTCTTCGAATAGGCCAGACTTTAATAATCTACTCTTAAATTTATTGGAGTTATAATTAGGATACTTTCCATCGAGTATATCTAATAATCCATAATGTCCATGCATTTTAGGCTTAATAGCCTTTTTCATTCCTTTACCAGATCTATTCTTATGAAGTTCAAATAATGTTTTACCTGATTCTTCATCTTTATAAAGACTAGCATATTTGCGAAATGTATCGTATGAGACATTTAAGAATCTAGCTGCACCCATACAGGATTGAGTATTGCTCATTGCATACTTAATCTCTGATTCAGATAGATTTATGGCCGGCCGTCCTTCGCCTGCTTTGAATGGCATTTTATCCTTTTAATAACTCCTTAGACGATCTAGAATGAAATGATTTTTTTGCCTTTTCACGTTGTGTATGAAAAATCTTTATCTCTTCTTTCGATAAACTTTCATACCATTCTGCAAATTGGCCGCCAGTTATAGTTAAAAACTCTGACCATATATCTCTTTCTTCTTCTTTCGATTCAATTTTATACTGAGTTAAAATTGTTCCTAATATAGTTGATGCCTTAGGCTGTACTGATATTTTATTATCGGCCATTGCACTATACCATTTATCCATTATTTCTTTTGTCATATCCATTTAATAAACCTCCGTCATTATTTCTGCTCCATTCTCATTATCTTCAAATACTGAAACATAACAACAATCAAACGTTTTTAATATTTCTCTTGCTAACATTTCACAACTAGTTGCTCCAAAGAAATGTGATCTGTAATCTTCTCTATAATATTTAGATCTTAAGTAATCTTCAATATCTCTTTTGAACATTATAAATTCAACATCTCTATCATCGTGCATAACTCTTTTCTTTGCAGTTATATACCATTTATGTCTATGTATATCTGATAAAAATCCAACTTCTGGAAATATCTTTTTTGCATCTGGCCAGTTATGTAAGCCATCTAATTCTAATTTTACTATAACATTTGTTCTCATAATACAATATAATAATAATATTTCATAAATCCAAATAAATAATTAATTATTTTCTGCTTCAACTAATAAACCACATCTTACCAAGTTAGCTAATACTTGATATATCTCTGGAGAAAATCCAGAACATACTTTTGTTCTTCCAACATTATGTGCAATCAATGCTAATTGTTCTGCACGTATAATATTACAATTTGGTATATGTCTTGATAATGCTGCAACTACTGTTTCAAACGAATTTAATTCATCATTATAAAGATATAATGATACTCTTTTTCTTCTTTTTTTCCTTAAACTCGTAAACATAACTTATATTTTCTGTACAATTACTTGTCCACATAACTAATTTAATATATCTGTTAAACTTCCTGTTGTTTCATATTGATAAATTTCAATATGTTTTTGCAGTTTAGCACATTTATTATATGCCGATACTGTGTCCTTTTTTTCATAATATTGCTGAATACGATTTAGTAACTGTAATCTCATTTCATTACTAAAATCTGTAGGCCAATGATTCTCATCGATAATTAATGAGTAGACCTCCTCAATACATAATTCTAAAAAGTTTTCTCTTAATTTCATATAACAATATAAATAAAAATAATCAATTTACAAAATTATTTTGATTTTTTCTTTTTACCTCGTCTCATGTTTAATTGCCATCTTGCTAATCTTCCCTTCTCTCCTTTTGCCTTTGCAAGTTTAGCTAACTGAGTTAGTGTAGCTCCTTTCGGTATTCCTACTCTTTGCGATAATCCTTTTCTGCCTGGCTTCTTTCCATCCGCAAAATTTTCTTCAACATCATCTCTAGATTTATCAAATGGCTTAAACTCTGAAGTTCCTAATTGATAATAATCTGGTTTATGGCCTCGCGATAATTTAGAATGAAGATCAACTTCCTTCATTGATAATATATCTTTAAGTTTGATCATAATTAATATGTTTGATCATATTCATCTATTTCGGCCATTACTTCAGCAAACTGTGCTCTTAAATTTTTATGTTTATCTTCTAGTTCTTTTAACTCACTTGCATATCGATCAGCAATCGTACCTCCCTGTACTTCAATATTTGGATCGTTTTCCATTTCTTTGTATTTATCTTTTATTGCAGCACTTGTATTCATCATCTCCATTTCAATATCCATCGCTTCATTTCTTTTACCCATTATCCAATCATATGCCTCGAATGGAGTTTTAAATTTAGGTAATACTTCATTTAATATATCTTTTAATTTTTTCATTTTATCGGTCCTCCTCCAACCCAAGCATCGCAAGTTCTTGCTCCAGCACATTTAAACCAAAAGAACTCACAAAATCCTATATTAGCATTTTTAACTATTGTTTTACCTTCTTCACCTATCGCCTTTTCAATTTTATTTAATGTTGCTTTCTTTTGATCAAAAGCTCCACAATTTGCACATCTAGATTGCTTAGCAGCATCTACTGTTGTATTCCAAAATTCGGCCTTATCTTCCCAGAATGGCTCTGATCCTTTTTCATCATCTGGATTGATAGGACCGTAACTATATTCTTTAATTGTTCTATTTCTATTTAACGTATTAAGATCTAAATCGGTAATTGAATCTTCTGGCTTTGTTTTTTTGTTTGCTATCTCTTTTTCTTTTTTAATTGCCGCCGGCGTATTATAACCAGGCCAATCAGAAAGTTTGCCTTCTGCTAATATTCGATCTTTTTTACGTTGTAAATACTTGAGATTCATTTATTTTCATCCATTGGTGCTTCTGTCTCTGCAGGATCTTGTACTGGCTCTAATTGATCCATAGTTTTTATAAGTGAATCTCCAGGATTATATGTAGGTCCTGAATTGACTACTCTATATTTAACGACCATTCCCATATCATTGGCTAATTTCATAATTTTTTGAACAATACCCATTGAACCATGATGTGGACATGATGTATTCTTATTTTTAACTATATCACCTATACCAAATGTATAATCATGATTTTCATTAACTGATTTTAATTTTTTAATAAGTTCATCCCTAGTTAAACCTTTTGTATCTTTAACTCCAAATTTCTTTTTATAAGTAGCATTTAGTTCAACATTATGCATTTTACTATAATCTTCAGTTTCATTAACTGATTCAAATATTTTTAAGTTCTTTATTGGTAAACTTTCTTCTTTACCATCATTATATCTAATGTCAGCAATTTCTTTATCTCCGGAAATATTATCTACCCTACCAACTAAGCCATCTTTATTAGTTACATAAGAACCCTTTTTAATAGCTGATGCTTCAAATATTTCTCCATATCCTTGTCCTCCACTCATTGGATTACTAAGCCTATATTTTTTCTTTACAGGCTTATCAAGACCAAATTCTCTTTTTATTTTATTTAAATCTGCTGATGAATAATCTTGTCCCATATTAACCACGGTCATTTCTACTTTTTGTTTATTCATAGGAACATATTTTATAAGTACAAACCAATCTCCATTATTATTTCTATCAAACTCATATGAAACTACTGTGCTATTTCTTAATAATTTTTGGGCATTTGCAAAACTACCATCTAATGCTTCCATCATAGCTTCTCCATCTTTACCAATTTTATATTTTCTTAGTAGTTTTAAATAAGTTTTTTCTTCAGAACTTGTCATTGTATGCATTCTTTTTGCTGCCTTAAGTTTTAAGATTTTTCTTAAATGTGATTTATTTAAACCACCGCCTTCTTCAGCATCTATTGCACTCTCTAATGAATCTACCTTGATTTTTTCATTTACTGCTTCTTCAGTAGGCTGTTTCTTTACCTGATTCATTTTGTCTTTTGCAGCTGCCATTGCTTCTTTAGCAGCATCCATCTTTAACTTCAAAGACTTTAATTCTAAATCTTGTTCTTTCTTAGTTAGTTCTTGAATAGATTCTTCTTTAGGTTCTTCATCTTTTTTAGCATCTTGTTCTGGAGTATCTCCTGCCATTGCTTTTGTATATGTAGCAAGATCAATTACATTACCACCAACTAACAAATGATCTATTTCTCTATAATCAAATTGATTCATGTTACCATCTTCATCCATACCAGAACCTATCAATGGGTCTGATATCTCATACATATCTGTTATGATTAAGTATTCTCCGTTAACATATACCTTTAAAGGAATACCTGTTGCTTTAAACTGAGCTAATACTACGTTACTAAAATATTTTGGAATGTCCATTTTTTTATCCTACTTTTTCTTTGGGTTCTTTTTACGTTTAGGAGCAGCCTTACCCTTTTCTGCTTTAGACTTTTCTCCCCATACATCTGCTCCTACATTTCTACATGCAGATAATGCTAATGATCCATAGGCAGATGGCCATACATCATATCGACTTTTTACTTTATAATAACATTTATCTCTTTTAGCCTTTTTTGCCTTTTCTTCTAATACTTCTATTAATTTTTGTTTATAATATGTTAATGATTCTGCCTTAGTAGAAACATTTTTAGCTTTCTTAGGCGGCTTACCACCTTTCGATTTATTTTTATAAACAGCTCTTTTTCTTCTTGTAGCAGATTCTTTATCTTTTTTACTCATCGAAGCTGCCTTTGATGCAGGAACACATTTTGGATATGCTCTCTTGCCACCTTTTCTTGATTTAGAGTCTGCTGATGCTCCACAGGCCGGATGCCCGCCGCCCTTTTTCTTTCTAGATACATCTACCCATTTTTGTTTTACCCACTTACGAAGATCTTCTTCTATCTCATCATATCCGGATCCATGAGGCGCTGCTTTGCCATCATGATCTGGTGCAACATTTTCTCTTTTGACACAATTTGGAACTCTTTTACCAAACATCATTTTAGTGCCTTTCTTCTCATATCCCTTCCAACATCTAGTGCCTTCTTCTAATATGTCTGTGAGTTTAATCATTTATTATAAATATACTAATATATTCATTTCCAGAATATTTGTATAGAAACTAATATCAATGCTAATCCTATAGATATCCAGGTTTTTATAGTCATTGTCTCATTCATTAAAAAATAAGTTAATAATGCGAAACTCATCATTCCTAAACCAAATCCTATAAATCTGCCAGGCCAGATCATTCCATTAAAATAATCAGCTGAATATTTAGTTCCTATCAAGAAAAGATATGTTGTAGGTCCACTAATAACTATTGACATGAACCATGGATGTTCTGCTGCCCATTTATTTAAAAATTGAGCATTTGTAATAAACCAAACAATTGTCTGGCCTATACCGAAGCATAAAATTGCTAGTAATAATTTATTCATTCTTTAAATATAAGTAAAAATTTTGTAACTAACAAATTTATTTTGCTAATTTTGTAACTATTTTAATATTAGGATATTTTCTTTTCAACCCATCTACCGCTCTAATATTTTTGGGAGAATCATCTATAAAGAAAATATCTGTATAACCTTTTTTAATATGTTTTTCGATCCAATCCGATTTTAATTTAGGATTGGCTCCTGCTACACCTACAACGTAAGGTGATATGCCGTGCTGTGTTTTAAAGAAATGATTTAAAGGATATGCTATTGCTCTAGCAGTTAACACTGTAACTTTGTTTTGAGGATTTCTTAGAGCTTTCTTTAACATATCTACATTTGATTTGATTGCTCTAGGATTCCTTAACATTTTATTAAAATCTCTAAAATCAAATGTATCTCCAGGCTCTTCTTTATAAGTAGCATATTCTGCAGGATCTAATGTAAGTTCTTGACCGTTACTCTTTTTAACATAAATATATGCATCCGATCTTGCTAATGTATCATCAAAATCAAATACAAAGAGCGATTTACCTTCTGATAGTATATCTTTTAGTTTGATCATTTGACAATGCCATCATTATCTCTCATTAAAGCTTGTTGCTCATCATTGCCTTCCGAATCTTTTCCTGTTCTTGCCCATCTTCGAGCTTCTGTTTCGCCGCCTTCTTTTTCATCATATGACATTCTGTAACCTAAAGGACCTATTGCTGCCCATTTACCAGAAATAGCCAATTGCCAAACATCTCCTGGCTTTTTCCTAGGATCTAATAATGTACCTGGAATAAATTCTTGTAGTTTTATTCTTTTCATTTTTTCTTTTTTAACATGTTCTTTACTGAATTAGGTCCTGCCCACATTCTACATGACCAATATCTTGCTTTATCTTTAGGTCCTGGATTATCACAATTATGTCTTGCTTTGAATGATTTTCTTCTTGCTGGATCTTTTGTCTTGATACTTAATCCAGTACCATCACCAAATTGTAGTTTCTTAACATTACCTGTTTTAGGATTTTTAACATATACTTGAAATTTCTTATCACCAGAAGTTCTTGTCACTTGGCCTAATTTAACTTTTCTTCCTTGATATTCTGCTTCTTGTATTGGAAATGGCTTACTTGATTCAATTATCTCTATACCTAAATTTTCATTAGTATATATTGATTCGCCATATAATGCTAATTTGCCTAATTCAGGATCATTGAATAATCCTATTAAGAATGCTACAAACTTATCTCTAAGATCTGGATCATTATATAATTTAAAATCACTATTCGCTAGAGTATTTTTAACAAATTGTTTTGCATCTCCAGAACGTCTCATTATGTTATTAATTTTACTAGCAAAATTTTCATCGACTTTCATAGGTAATCCTTTATGTTTTGTAGATGCATATTTATCCACTTCTTTATCTGACATGTCCTTTGCTGCCTTTCCTGCTGCTCCTTTTTTAGGTATATCTCCTGATTGCATAGCTTTAACGACGCCAAAAAATCTTTGTTGTGCTTTACTCTTCGCCGGCATTATTTTTGTTTCCGCCAAATATTTTACCTGCTTCAGCTATTCCAAAGCTACCTAATGTAATTATTAAAAATGAATTATAAATGAATTCATTGATAACTAAATCTTTACCAACATATCCTGTTATTATATCCACTCCGGCAAATGCCACCATTACAAGGAATGATGCAAAGCCTACTACATTTTTTTCGTTTATATCATTTTCATCTTTAAACATATCTCTGAATGCCATCAGTTTTCTCCATATATAATTACGAAACCTTTTAAACATAATAACCTTTTTTATTTATAAATTTTTTAACATTTCTACTAATTCTGGTTGAGGGAAACAATCAAACTTATCTTTTCTTACGCTTGTATGTGACCACAATCCAAATTGTTTTGCATTATATGCATCTGTATTAAATTCAAATGCATCTTTAGGATGGACTCCTGACTTTAATAGTTTAGGTAATCCATTCTCTAAATCCATTTTAGGATAAATATCTTTTAAATGTAAAATAAGTAATCTTAAACTTTCTATTTGTTTATCTGAATAAGCATGCCAATATTGATGACCTCTAAACTTATACCCTAAATCACATACATATTCTGGTTTAACTTCTGTATTCACATAGGTGTAATACTTATCACCTTTCTTTTTAAGATATCCAAAGTTGTTTAATTCAACACCGCCAGAAAATTTAGATATTTTAAAATTTCCTACTTTGCCTAAATGCCATCCTAAATAGTTATTTGGAAAACATTCTACTACTACACCATCATATTTAGCTTCTTTGCCTTTTACATTAGTACCGCCTATACAATATTGTGTTGCCACTCTACCTCTCGAGTCTCGATTCCAATTATTTATTGTGTTATATGGATTATCCCATCCTGCCGTATGATGTATAAAGAATCCTAATGGTTCTATTTTACCATAGTCTCTTACAAATTCATCCCCATCTAAATAAGCTCTATCTATTTCTAATCCTGCCTTAGTTGTATACTTACCTAGCCGCTCTAATTTGCCATCCTTATCAGTTGCTGGATCCCAATCTGTCCCAGTTAAATCAGTATCGGCTCCTATTATAGCATCCCATGTCATTGGCCCAACTAATCCGTCTGCAGTTAATCCATTTGATTTTTGAAATAACATAACTGATTTTTTAGTTTGTGCGCCAAATATACCATCAGCTGATAAACCTAATGCTTCTTGTAATTCTTTAACCTTAGAACCCTTTGAACCTTGTTTTAATAACATAATTATCCTTTTAAATAAATATGTTAAGCTTTTTTATTACTATGATTTGCAACAGGTCTTTCTTCTGATGTAGGCTTCATTTTTTTAACTTTACGTGGTTTCTTCGGCCTTTCCTCTTCTGTATATCGATCCAAATCGTTAATATTAATTCTTCCCATTATTCTGGAATCCTTATTTTTAGTTTTTTGATCTTATCCAAGAACTTTTCTACTGATATATATTTTCCTTGATCAGTTACTATTTTAAATTGTTCTATTATAGGATTATTTTGATTGACTGCTTTATCTAAAATTTTGAATCCAGTATTTGCCCAAAAAACTTTAAAGCCATTATCTTCACCTAATTGATTGATATCATTGATAACTGCTTCTTCCGTATCTCCTGGATATAAAATATAATAACGCATTTAATATAAATATTATTTACATATGATTAGATCTTTTTCAAACGTAGATAAATCATTTATTATTAATTTAATGTTACCTAATCCAAATTCTCCTATATCGCCACTATCCTGTATTATTTCAGATAATTGTTGAATAACTTGCATATCTGTTTCATAAAATCTATTGCCATCTATTTCTACACATATATTATGAGCACCCATTGTATACTGACTATCAATATCTTTTATTCGTTCTTTCAAATCAAAACTTGTCCTTACACTTTCTTTCATAATATATGAATCAATATTACTATCTGTATATATAACGTTACACCATGGTTCTAGAACTTCTAACAGACCGTCATTACAATTTTGTATACATATACCAATATCATACTTGGGAGGAACGATTGGCTTCATTAAAGCATCATGTTTACAAAAATGTCCCCATTTTCTAATAAATTCTCTAGTCGACTTTTGATTCTGTTTTAACCATTCATCTGTTTCTCTGTTCTTCATAAATACTTGTCCATCCGGATTTCTTTTCGCTCCATCTGCAAATCTACTACCTCTACAAGTCATATGATATACACATCCTTCCCATGTTTGAATAAACTTACATCCATTTAAATGAAATCTATTAAATATATCTGTATCTTCTTTTGATTGCGGAGCAAATATAGAGTCATGTCCTCCTATCTCTTGAAAATCTTTTTTATAAAATGCCCATGGAGCAAATATACCTTCTGTTGTTTTTCCTTTTCTTTCTTTACTAGTTATTTGTAAATGTGATAGTAATGTTTCTTCATGGAACTCTTCTGGTTCTATTCCACAATCAAATAAAATCTTTTCAGGGCCATCTGGATGTAAAGGAGGCTCGATTCTGGTAAGAGATACTATTGTCTTTTCTTTAATATGTTTTTCAATTGAATCTAATGCTCCAGGACAAAGATACATATCCGCATGCCATATCATACAAATATCATGACTAGCCTTTTCATTAATCAATTCATCATATAATATAGTATGTCCTAATCTTTCCGGACCGCTATTTCTTATCCATTTGAAATGTGGATCTTTAGATACCATATCTTGGCACCATACATTAGTTCCGTCATCGCTGCAGTCATCTGCTACACATATTTCTACAATATGATTGCCTTGATTCTTTCTTATCGAATCATAAGACCATTTTAAATATTTTAAATTATTTCTACTCGGTTGTATTAAACTTATTTTCATATTATTGACTCTTTGTAATAACCACCTATACCAAATTTAATTTTAGTATTGATAGTTAAGTGATCACTTTCGATATACATAGAAGATTTTATAACTCGAAAATCTATGGATATTCTACATTTTTTTGTTTTATTTAATTTGTTGCCATGTGTTAAATTACTCCCATCCCACTGTATAAATTCTCCATATTTACAATTCATTGGAGAAAAGTCAGCTTTATCTTCTTCTGACTCGACCCAAATTGTATTAGTATCAAATGCATTTGTAATAGGAAGAAAATAATTTAATTCTTTTACTTTTTCTGCCCAATCTTTATTACGATAATGTTTGTCCTTATGAAATTCTCCTACAGCAATATTATTAGGATAACATACTCTAAATGTTGGTATTGCTTGATATATTATTTTTTCATCGTATAATGGTCTTATATAGTCATGTATAAATGAATCATATAAATTTAATGTCTCTTCTTCTCTTATCCATTTATAAAAAAGTTTATGATATGAAGTACTCTGATCAGTTTCTCTCTTGAACACTTCAACATTCTCATTAATCATAGATAAATTATCAACCTGAAATAATTTTTTTATTCTAGGATAAAAATTAAAAATATTAGTATCATATTCAAATTTTTTCATATTCTATTTTTTAACCAATTTAAGTCATTACTTTTACGGCCATAATCTTTGATAATTTTAAATGTTGATACGCCTTTATAATGAAAAATAAAAGATGTTTTACATAACATAGCATAATCGTCATTAGGAATAAGTTTACTCCAATTAAATTCATCTTCATTTTTTGTATTAAGAAATGCAGGATCAAATAAATGACCATCTTCTCTTTCATACTGACATATTTTTTTATTCATCATGAAAAAGAATCCGTTAAACATTTTCATACGAATAGGATCAAATTTATATAAATTATTAGATTCTGTTTCTGTCTTTTTTATATTTAATAAATAAGATTGTACAGATTGATAATTATCTGGTTCATCATAATCATTAGTGCCATACCAATTTTCAATCGATTGTACAACATTATGACCACATCCTAGTTTTGTACTCATCGGAACAACTAATGAACAAGGCCATTTATCTAAAACTTTTTTCATTTCATTCAGCGAACCATTTGGTATCAATATATCATTGTTGGCTATAGCAAGATATTCATATTCATCTTTTTTTGCCATAAAGTAATGATATGCTTTGTTCCAAGAATCTGTTAATCCTAATCCATTAGTTTTTGCAATACATGGTATATTTAATTCTTTACATAAAGATATAGTGTCATCTGTACTTGCATCGTCTATAACTAATATATCATATTCATCATTAATTAACTTTAATGATTCAATACATACTTTTGTATATTCGCTTTGATTAAATGTTGTTATTGCTAATAAAACTTTTTTCATGAAAACTTTCTTTGTATTTTGTTTTAGCTATATTACTACAATATAAATAAAAATCTTCGTCATTCCTAAGCATTTTTGCTATTTCTTTTGCTTTAGATAAATCAGCTATATCAACTGTGCAATCCGGATGGCATATCATTTGAGTATCTAATCCTTTATATCCTATACATGGAATGCCTAAATATGCACAGTTAAGAGCAAATGTTCCTGCAGCATGCGTTCTCATTAAATGTATTCCAATTTTAAATTCATTTAATTTATGTATCCATTGTTTCCAATTCATATAGGGTAAATGAGTTAAAAGATGCTCTTCTCCTTGTTGTTTTCTACCCATACTTGGAGCATATACTTTATCTGTTACTTCTTGTGCAACTACATATGAATCAAATCCACCATACCAATTAACAAAATTTCCTCCTATTATAACATTCTCTCTTTCAACATTTTTTAGTTCTCCGACTGCATCTTCGATCATTAATGATTTCATTACTCTAACATCTTTATGCCCAGTCAAGCCTTTATAATACACTTGGTCAGATTTATTATGAGTAAATATTATATCTGATTCTATTAATGTATTAAAATACCATACTTGTTTTTCTAATGAATAATCCTGAAAATACCAATGCGGACCTTCTTGCATCACCGCTACCTTTTTACATATAGTTTTTAACTTTTGTAAATTAAAATTTGGATTCTTCTTTGGTATTATTATGATACCTAAATCATATTGTTGATTTGGTAGTTGATTAATATTATAATGATCTGCATTTAAAGCACACATCCAAGCAAATTCAGTTCTCATATTTTCATGAGTTCTAGATACTTTACCAGTGAATCCCATTTCTGTAAAAAATGCTACTTCCATACATCCTTCCATGTAAATGATTTCCAATTTGGATTAAATAAATTTTGATAGTTTTGTTCACACATTTGATTAGCTCTTCTATACCATTCATGACTTCGACGACCGTTACCGCTATCTTCGCCTGTAACATACATTCTTTTTTTAGTATGTTTTCTATTATGTACTAATAAGATATTTCTGATAACATATTGTGGAATATTGCCTAGCACCTTATTTGTCATAAACATAAATGCTGTATCTTCATGAACAAAAAATACTGACTTAGGAATATTAACCCCGGCTTTTACAACTTCAGATGATATAACCAAACCACATCCATTAAATTTATGTCGGGGTAATATACTAACATCCAATTCATTTGTTTTATCATTGATAGCATTCATTTCATCTTTGGACATTACATATCTCAAGCTCCACCAATTCTTATCATCCCCTTCTATAAAAGGTTTATCTGTGAACTCTGGATGTTCTAATGGTTTCCAAGATTCATCCCACATTTTACATCCACCGAAGAATGCTAAATATTTTGTATTATTATTTTGTAAAGATGTTTGATGCAAGTTATCTAATACAGTAAACATTTGTTTAGGTAATATAGCATCTGATTCGCCCCATATAAGAACGTCTGCCTTATTGCAAAATTGAGTGTTAAATTCTCTTCTATAATCAGACACTGTAATTAGATCCTCTACTACTCTCACGGTACATTTGACTCCGAACGGTTCTGTAACTATTGTAGACATAATCCTTTTTCTACAATCTTCTAATTGATCTTTACTTATACATTTTTCCAAATCTTGATTAGTACAAATAACATAATCTACTAAAATTTCACCATCGTATTCATTATAAGCATCTTTTAATGATTCGACATATTCATGTATGATTTCAACCTCATACCATTGAACTAAGCATCCTATTGCAAATTTAGTTTTCATATAATTCCTCGTAAGTTCGTTTCATCCAGTACATAGTTTTTTCTGCGTTTTTATTATCCGGTATTGCATTAAATTGATATATTCCTGAAAGTATTTTTGTAAATGTCATATCATTATCTAATATTTCTTTTCTGGCTAAGTCGGCCATACAATATTGATAATGCAGAAACTTCATATCCATGCCCGATAAATTTACGATATAATTAATTAGTGGCTGATCTGTTCCTACTGCAAAATTATTTTGCATCCAAAGTATTTGTTCTCTATTTTTTTCATAGAATTCATGTAACTGATTAAATAATGGTCTATGATTTTCATTTACTACTTGAAAGCCAGCATTAAAATACTTATGTAACGGAAATGTATCTTTGAAAATGTACTTACCATAATTTTCTAAACTTCTACATACCCAATCCATACTGCCTTCTGTATTAGTTACAGTATACTTATGTTCTGTCAATTCAAAGAAATTTGGACAATCTGGATGTATTATACAATCTGCATCTGTTAAACAAATCTGATCATATTTAATTTTCTGAGCATCTAGTAAATCAAATGCCCAGTATCTATAAAAATTTGGTTTACAATATTCTGAATCAAATATAGGCTCATCTAAAACAAATAAATCACAGTCATTTTTATCACACCAATGTTTCCATGAATCAATTCCATATTTATATGGCGCACTTCTATATTCCTGGCCAGGAAATGTTATTGCAGTTAAAAATACTATATTACGTTTCATAATTATGCTTTATCATATTCCATACTTGTGTCATTAGCTGAGTTCTTTGCATTTTTTCAAACCCGGTAAAGAACCATAAATATCCATGTTTTATGAAGAATGGAATATTATCCTCTTTCAATTGCCAGTTATGTCCTAACATTTCTTTTCTATGTAAATGAGTAAGTTTCCAAGTCACGGGCATTTCTAAATTTAATTTAATATTATTCTTTTGTAACCAATAATTAAACGGAGTTTGTTCTGTACCTTTTCTTACTATTTTATCTTGTAGTTCAATGAATTTTTCTGAATTATTATAATATAACTCTTTAAATGATTCGAAAAACTTTCTATGAGATTTATTAAAAATAATAACTCCTGAATTTACATACTTACTATTATCTAATTTAAAATTGAAAAATGGCTCATATCCTTTTATACTATCGTATACCCATTTTAAATTATCTAAATCCGGCCAGGCTACAAATCTATCATCTATACTGTCAAATATATTAGGCGCATTCCATTTTACTATTGATGAAGCGTCGACAAGAAAAACATTATCAGCGTCTATATATCGTTTATCTAATATGTCCCAACAATGTACTGCTTTTTGCCAATTGGCTCTATGTATAGATGGATCGGTATATGGCTGTTCAAACGTAACTAATTTGACATTATTTTTATCACACCAGTATTGCCAAGATTGTTTTGAATAATCCATCCAATCAAAACCTCCATATTTAGTAGATAAATTTTGATTTTTAATACCAGTCCAAAATACTACATTAGTTTTCATAATAGAATTTTTTTAATTCAATTAATTGTGATTCTATATCATTAGTATAAATAGTTCCAGATAATGATTTATTTTTTCCTAAATCTTTAGGATTAATTTTTATATCTTTATTGAAGATTTTTTTAATAATATTTAATAATTCAAATTTAGAAACATTTTGACTGTATATAGTTATTTCATCAAAGTGATAGATAGTATCATTCCAATTTTTCATTAACATTAAACATTGTTTTGCCCATTCTAATGTAGTATTTCCATTCCAAATAGCTTGTGTATATCCAAAGACCTCATTTTCTTGTGATAAAAACCAATTCATAAGACTAAAATTAGTAGATAACTCTGGTCCTATTATAGATGTCTTGATTGATTTGGTTTGTTTACTTAAATTACGTATATAGTTACCAGAAATATTTTTAGAAACTCCATAATTATCATTATCTATTTCGCAATCGGTTCCTGGATGTATAACTTTACATGGCGCATTTAAATCTAGCCAGATTGGCAATTCCCAGTTAATATCAAATTGAGTTGTACGTTGAGGTATTGCCCCAATACAATTAATAATATAATCTCCATTGAAATCTGAAATTGTATTTTTTAGATTAGGCCATCTTTCTGAATTAGTTATCACTTCTATATTTTTATAGGTTAAATACTTTTTTACCATATGTCCTAACATCCCCGTATGTCCTAATAGCAATATTTTCATTTTAGTACTCCCTTCTCATATAAAAATTGTTCTGTTTCTGAATGATCCATTAAATTATTACTTGATTCAAACTCCCATGGATTATTGTGCAAAATTTTATCTGTTATCATAAAATATTTATCATATACTTCAGTTCGTATAGATTCTTCTAAACTTATCATTGCTTCATGTAGTTTTTCTCCTGGCCTAATTCCTACTGTTTTTAAGTTATATTTTTTTTGTTTTTTGTAGCATTTAATTCCATTATCATAAAATGAATTATGGTCTTTAATTAACGCATTTGCTATATCAGTAACTTTTAAAGCTTTAATATTCGGTATAACTATTTTTCCATGTGAATTATTATGATCATATGCCCATTGTATCAAATTAACTGCGTCATCTAACGATAATAGAAATCTAGTCATCTCCATATGTGTTATTGGTAAATATAAATTTCCTTCATTTAATATATTTTTAAATAACGGAATAACTGATCCTGTAGATTCTAATACATTACCATAACGACATAACACAACTTTTATATCTTTTTGTTTATTTGCAAAATCTACATATAATCTTTCTGAAATTGCTTTACACATGCCATATACATTTATTGGAGAACATGCTTTATCTGTAGAAATGAACATTAATGTTTCAATTTTATGATTACATAATGATATACTATCAATTAAATTTTTATGTCCGATAATATTTGTTTTTACACTTTCATACGGATTTAATTCGCATATCGGAACATGTTTTAGTGCTGCAGTATTGATAACAACATCTGGAGAATACTCATTCAACGTCTGTAATATTGAATCTTTATCTTTGATATCTCCTATCTGATATTTTATTTTTTTAAATTCACGTGCCATATTTACATGTTTATGTTCGTCACGTGATAAAATAATTATATCATTATCTTTATAATATCGTTTAGTTAAAGTTTTACCTAGTGCACCGGTACCACCTATTATTAGTATTTTTTTATTTTTC